>Ga0224508_10004838_pt1 | contig 10924 bp, 8 predicted proteins | sample SF_Jan12_sed_USG_4_FD_170157 | JGI IMG/M metagenome (GOLD analysis project Ga0224508, IMG submission 170157) | Sediment microbial communities from San Francisco Bay, California, United States - SF_Jan12_sed_USGS_21 | ecosystem: Environmental > Aquatic > Marine > Sediment | place: USA: California... | reverse complement strand
AAAGATCATCGCAAGCACTCGCAGCTCTGAATACAAGACCGGACTCGACGATGACAGCGTCGCGGACAATGTTCTGACGTTCCCGGAGGTTGGCGACGCCGACCAGACTTCGGTCGAGGTGCAGATCAATGGTGACTACGGCACCTGGGATTTCGTCAGTGGCCTCTACTATTTCACCGAGGACGGCGGCAATCTGCAGGCTGAAGGCAACTTCGTCGGTCCATCAGATGATTTCACTCTCGATCAGGAAGTGGATAGCATCGGCATCTTCGGCAACGTCGGTTACAATATTTCCGACAATCTGCGCCTCTCCGGCGGACTTCGCTACTCCGAGGACGACAAGGATGCAGCGGCAAATATAAATGATCCCCTGCCCCGGTCGTTTAAGAGCATTAGCTACGACGATATCAGCTGGGACCTGTCACTAAGTTACACGTTGAATAACGGACTGAACACTTACGGCAGCATACAAAGTGGCTACCAATCCGGCCAGTTCAATCCGCGCCCGTTCTGCTTTGGATCCTGGCCGGATTGCTTCGCGGCACCGGCAGATAATATTACCGCCGTTAACTACGAAGTCGGCATCAAGGGCCAGCCGTTCGAGCGTTTACAGATGAGTGCCGCGGTATTTTACACGGACTACTCGGACCTGCCCTACCAGGTCAGCTCAACGAGCGGCGGCGGCTTCACGACCGTTAGTCTGATCGTCGACCAGACTTCGACCGGCTTTGAATGGGAAAGCACGGCGTATTTGACGGACACGTTCCTTTTCCAAGCGACTCTCGGCTACATCGATGTTGACGTCGATGAGCAGGGCGGAACAAAACCTGTTGCACCACTAACTCCGGAATTGACCTGGACGTTGAGTCCGGAACTGCATATTCCGATGGCGACTGGTGGCGAAGTTGTACTTCGTGCCGACTATTCATATCGCGATGACATGTGGGGTGAGCCGAGTGACGACCCGGGCCGAATGACGAGAATTCCGAGCCGAGATATTATCAACTTCGATTTCTCGTACACGTCGTCCGACCAAAGCTGGACCGCGGGTTTCTATGGACGCAATGCGACTGACGAGCGCTACACACAAGCGCTCATCAACGTTGGCGACTACATCCTCAATATTCTGAGCAATGACGCCAGCGAGTTCGGTCTTCGTTTCATCAAAGACTTCTGATCACAAGATCAGATGAAAGTCGAAAGAGCCGGTCCTTGACCGGCTCTTTTTTTTTGCCACAGGACTATCGCCAGCTGATGGTACAATCAGCGCCACAAGGACAGTCTATGACAACCATAAGATACTGTTTTTTAATTACTTTCTTGTCGATTTGCCTACTCGCCTGCGGGCCGAAGCAGGACGATACAAGCACGCTTCCACTCGAGGACGACGACGCAATCGATTTAATTATTGTCGGCGATCACGTCGTCACGATGAATGTGGACCTTGATGTTATCGAGAATGGCGCAGTTGCGATTGATCAGGGCGTCATCGTAGCTGTCGGCAATGCAGACGAGATTCGCGCTACGTATTCTGCACGCGAAACCCTTTCGGGTGGTGATCGGATTGTCATGCCCGGACTCGTCAATGGACATTCACATGCCGCGATGACATTACTTCGGGGCGTTGCCGACGATCTCGCGCTAATGGATTGGCTCAATAACTATATTTTTCCGGCAGAAGTCGAGTTCGTGGATTCGGAATTTGTGCGCATTGGCACCGAACTCGCGTGCTGGGAAATGATTCGTGGCGGCACGACGACATTCGTCGACATGTATTACTACCCCGACGTAGTTGCCGAAGTCGTCGAACAATGTGGAATGCGTGCATTGATTTCCGCGACGGTTATCGATCAGCGCAGCCCGGATGCCGAAGGTGCCGACGATTCAGTCAGCAAGGGCGTTGCATTCATTGAGCGTTGGAAAGGCCGTCATTCTCGCATCTCACCGATCTTTGGTCCGCACGCGAATTACACGCTGAACGCCGAGCAACTTGCTGCTACTCGGCGCGCCGCGCTTGAACTTGGCGTGCCGATCAGCATTCACGTCTCGGAATCGCCGTTCGAAGTGCAATATTCGAAAGATACCTATGGCATGACGAGCATTGCGCTATATGAATCGATTGGCTTTTTCGAAGGCCCAACGATTGCGGCACACGTTGTCTGGCCGACCGAGGACGAGATTCCGATACTCGCCGAACGAAAGGTTGGCGTGATTCACAATCCGACGTCGAACATGAAAATTGCGTCCGGCATTTCGCCGGTGACCGCCATGTTGGCCGCCGGTGTGCGCGTCGGCCTTGGCACCGATGGCGCCGCCAGCAATAACGATCTGGATATGTGGGAGGAAATGCGGCTCGCGTCCTTTTTGCAGAAAGTGGACCGGATGAATCCCGAGGTTTTGCCGGCGATAACGGTGCTGTCGATGGCAACAAGCGGTGGTGCCGCCGCTATTGGGCTCGGCGACAGTATCGGGTCGCTAGAGGTCGGCAAGCGCGCCGATGTTATTCAAGTCGCATTCGATGACGTGCATCATGTGCCGACCTATGACGTCGTATCGCACCTTGTTTACGTTTCCGACGAACAGGATGTCGCATCGGTCGTGGTCGACGGCACGGTATTGATGCGAGAAGGCGTTATGGAAACGATTGACACGACTCGTGTCGCCCGTGAAGCATCGGCGCTCGCCGCACAAATTCAAAGCACGCTCGAACAACGTAATAAGACTCGGTAGCGGGCCGAGATGCAAATAGAGAGCATTGTTACATTTTTGCTGGTCGGTGGAATTGCCGGCTGGCTGGCTGGAAAGTTGATGCACGGCGGCGGGTTTGGACTGCTTAACAATATTGTTGTCGGTATTATCGGCGCATTCATTGGTGGATACGTGTTCGGGGCTGTCGGAATCGAGGCCGGTGGGATCATCGGCGCGATTGTTATTTCGACGGTTGGCGCCGGTATACTGTTATTTGTTGTCGGGCTTTTCAAAAAAGACTAATAAAGCCGATACGGGAGAAATCGAATGCTGCGTGGCGTGTTAGGCGCGATAGTCGGGATCGCGGTTGCCGTTCTGACGGTTATACTTTTCGAGTGGATCAGCCACACCATTTTCCCTGTTCCGCCCGAACTCGATACTCAGGATAGTGCGGAAATGAGCGCCTACATGGCATCTGCTCCATTGGGCGCACTTTTGCTGGTTCTGGCAGGCTACTTGGTCGCGACATTTGATGGGACGTTCGTTGCCTGCTGGATTGGCCGCGCCAAGCCGCATGTTTACGCGTTGCTCATTGGCGTCCTCATGCTCGTCGCAACCGTCAGTACTCTGATCATGATCCCGCACCCGCTGTGGTTTTCGGCAGCGGCGTTCATCGGCATCATTATTGCCGCGTGGGCCGCATTTCGTGTCGCGCCGTCAGCCGTTCAGTCTAGAGATCGCTCCGAATGAGCGCGATACAAGACCGCCTTCGAGACAATCATTGTTATGGGTGCGGCACCGAAAACCCGCGTGGCATGCAAATCAAGAGCCACTGGGATGGTGAAGTGTCGGTCTGCACGTATACCCCGCGCCCGGAACAGTGCGCCGGTCCAACGCAGTACGTATACGGTGGCACGATCGCGAGCCTGATTGATTGTCATTGTGTCGGCACAGCCATGGCTCACCAATACGAACTTGAGGGTCGCGAGATTGGCGAGGGATCACCGATTTGGTGCGTGACGGGCCGGCTTACCGTGAACTACCTGGCACCGACACCGATCGATAAGCCCGTCGAACTACGCGCTACCATTGCCGCATCAGAGGGCAAGAAGACAACCCTGAAGTGCACACTCTATTCAGAGGGAACACCCACGGCCGAGGGTGAAGTCATTGCTATTCGCGTACCGCCCTCCTGGCGCTCGTAAGACTGGAGCTGTACTTATGCATCAAACTCGTTTGCGCTGTCTTTACCGTGTTGTCACGGCCGTTTTTTCTTTATGCCTACTAAACGCCTGTGAAACCTCAACGCAAGAGTCGGCGACTCTGGTTATCACCGACGCTCGCGTTTGGACCGGCGATTCGGCGTTGCCGTGGGCCGAGGCAGTCGCGGTGAACGAAGAACGTATTGTTGCTGTCGGCAATAGCGATGACGTCGCCGCCTTCATCGGGCCTGATACCAAGATTATTAGCGCGATGGGCAGCATGCTCGTGCCGGGTTTTATTGATACGCACGTGCATTTCGTGGACGGCGGATCCAGCCTGGCTTCGGTGCAGCTTCGTCACGCCGCTACGCGTGACGAATTTACGCAACGCATTGCCGACTTTACAGCCACGCTGGAACCCGGCGAGTGGATCCTGAACGGTAACTGGGATCATGAGAATTGGGGCGGTGAGCTGCCGCATCGTGATTGGATCGACGCGGTGACACCGGATAACCCCGTCTGGATAAACCGCTTGGACGGCCACATGGCGTTGGCGAACTCGATCGCATTGAAAGCAGCCGGAGTCGATGCAGATACGCCGGATGTTAGCGGCGGCGAAGTCATTCGCAACGCCGACGGTCAGCCAACAGGCGTTCTCAAAGACAATGCGATGTGGTTGGTGAACGAAGCAGTGCCCGCGTCAAGCGACGCGCTAGTCGATCGACAGGTACGTGCCGCCATGCAACATGTCGCTGGGAATGGCGTGACGACCGTACATGACATGGCAGACTGGAAAAGTCTCAGTGCCTACCGGCGTCTGCACTCGAACGACGAATTGATCACGCGTATTTATTCTATCGTGCCACTGTCGGATTGGCAGCGATTGCGCGACGAAGTTGACGAGCATGGTCTCGGTGATGCGTGGCTGAAAATTGGCGGACTGAAAGGCTTTATGGATGGCTCTCTTGGATCGCACACGGCAGCATTTTTCGAACCGTTCACCGACGCGCCCGATGATCTTGGAATGTTCATCAACGAACTCGACGACATGCGCGAGTGGATATCGGGTGCCGATGCGGCCGGGTTGCATGTCGTCGTGCATGCGATCGGAGACAGTGCAATTTCGCATCTGCTCGATATTTATCTAAATGTCGCCGATGCTCATGGCGAGCGCGATCGGCGCTTTCGCATCGAACACGCGCAGCACATTCGGCCGTTTGACATCGAACGCTTCGCCGCGCAAAACGTCATCGCCAGCATGCAGCCTTACCACGCGATCGACGACGGCCGTTGGGCGGAAAAAGTAATCGGCCCCGAGCGCAGTAAGACGACCTACGCGTTCCACTCGTTGATCGATAGTGGTGCTCGCGTTGCATTTGGTAGCGACTGGTATGTTGCACCGGCCACGCCGATTGACGGCATTTATGCGGCCGCCACGCGCCGCACGCTTGACGGTGCGAACCCTGATGGCTGGGTACCAGAACAGAAGATTTCAGTTGAGCAGGCGCTGCGCGCGTATACCGTGAACGCGGCATACGCTTCGTTCGAGGAGAATATCAAGGGCTCGATTCGTGCGGGCATGCTGGCCGACATGGTTCTCTTAGACCGCGACCTGACGGCGATTCCGCCCGAATCCATTCGGGACACCCAGGTGCTGGCAACGATCGTGGGCGGTCGGGTTGTCCACGACGTGACGCAGGCCTCACAAGATTAGCTATTCCTAGGTCTAATATGGCTATAATGCGCGCCTTTTTACGGCACCCCGCCTGTGTTCCCTACCGATAAAATCCGCAACATCGCGATCATCGCCCACGTTGATCACGGTAAGACCACGCTCGTCGATCAGTTGCTGCGCCAGTCCGGCACGCTCGACGCACGCGCGGTTGTGCCCGAGCGGGTCATGGACTCGAACGATCTCGAGCGCGAACGTGGAATAACCATACTGTCCAAAAACACGGCGATCGGCTGGCAGGGTTGGCGTATCAACATCGTCGACACTCCGGGACATGCGGATTTCGGTGGCGAAGTGGAGCGCGTGTTATCCATGGTTGATGGCGTGCTGTTGCTGGTCGATGCGGTCGATGGGCCGATGCCGCAGACACGATTTGTCACACAAAAGGCGTTCTCGTACGGTTTCACGCCGCTGGTAGTCATCAACAAAATCGACCGGGACGGCGCTCGTCCGGACTGGGTCCTCGACCAGACGTTTGAACTATTCGACCGCCTTGGCGCCAGCGACGAACAACTCGATTTCCCGGTGATTTATGCGTCTGCTCTACATGGTTATGCCGGCACCGAACCCGACATTAGCGGTGGCGACGCATTGCCGCTCCTCGACGCGATCGTTACCAACGTGCCGCCACCCGACGTTAACCCGGATGGTCCACTGCAGCTGCAGGTGTCGAGCCTCGATTACAACTCCTACGTTGGCGTCCTCGGTATCGGCCGTATCAGCCGCGGCAAGGCACAGGCGAATTCGGGCATCAGCCTGGTACGCCGCGACGGTACTGTGAAGAACACGAGATTGATGCACCTATACGGTTTTGATGGCCTCGAGCGCGTGCAGGTCGATGAAGCGGGTGCCGGCGACATCGTCGTCTTCAGCGGCATTGAGGATCTGCAAATTTCGGACACCTTGTGTGAACGAGATAAGCCCGAGGGGCTACCGCCGCTGCAAGTCGACGAGCCAACGATCAGCATGACTTTTCAAGTCAACAAATCGCCGTTCGCCGGCCGCGAAGGTAAGTTTCTGACCAGCCGACAGATCCAGGCGCGCCTTGAGCAGGAACTCAAACATAACGTTGCGTTGCGCGTCGAAGAAACCAGCGACCCGGACAAGTTTCGGGTATCCGGCCGCGGTGAGCTGCACCTGTCGGTCCTTATCGAGACAATGCGCCGGGAGGGATTTGAGATCGCGGTTTCGCGTCCGGCCGTCATTGAGAAAACGATCGACGGCGTCGTCAACGAGCCTTGGGAGCTCGCCACGCTGGACTTTGACGAAGCGTTTCAGGGCGGCGTAATGACAAAGATCGCCGATCGCAAGGGAGAACTCCTGACCATGACGCCTGACGGTCTCGGCCGCATGCGCCTCGAATACCGCATTCCAGCACGCGGGCTCATTGGCTTTCGCACCGAGTACCTGACGACAACTTCAGGCACCGGTCTGTTGTATCACGTGTTTGAGAAGTATGCGCCACGCGTCCAGGCCGACATCGGCCAACGCAACAACGGCGTGCTGGTGTCAACTGTCAGCGGCAAAGCGCTTGCTTACGCACTATTTAATCTTCAGGATCGCGGCCACTTGTTTATCGGTCACGGTGTTGAAGTATACGAAGGCATGCTTGTCGGCATTCACAGTCGCGGCAACGACCTGCCCGTCAATCCGACCAAAGCCAAGCAGCTGACGAACATCCGGTCCGCCGGCAATGACGAGAATATTCAGCTCACTCCACCGGTCAAGTTGACTCTCGAAAACGCACTCGAGTTCATCGACGACGACGAACTGGTCGAGATTACGCCACAGAGTATTCGCCTGCGTAAGAAGCTTCTTCAAGAAGGTGAACGCCGCCGCGATTCGCGAATCCGCGCCAAGGAATCCGCCTAAACTCGACGGCGTCCTGCCTCGATGATCCGTTGATTCAGCGACTGACGTGCGCGGCTTGTCTCCCTCATGGCTCGCTACGCTGCGCTTTACTTCGGTCGAAAAGCTGCGCACCCCAGTCGCCTCGACCTATTCAGCGCCAGAACCGGCAGTCACAGGCTAAGCGGCAATCCGGCGGTTTAGAGTCTGTCTTGACTCAACGTGATTGATGCGGCTGTGGCCGACAGGCTCTTTAGCGGAAGTAAAGCGCAGCGTAGCGAGCCATGACGATAAAGAGCCTGTCGGCCACAGCCGATTCAGTATGGCATTGGTCTTTGCGACCAGGCGCTACTACAGAAAGCTTTCGCCGTATTCCATGGGTGACAGTTCGAAATACGTTGCGATGCTTTGCCCAATATCGGCAAAACTCTCGCGTTTTCCAATTGGCCCGGGCTTCAAGCCGGCGCCATAAGCAATAACCGGAATGTGCTCGCGCGTATGATCGCTGCCCTCCCACGTCGGGTCGCAACCGTGATCGGCCGTGATTACGAGCAGGTCATCGTCATTCATCTTGTCGAGCAATTCTGGCAAGCGTCCATCGAAGTACTCAAGCGCTGTTGCATAACCGTCGACGTCGCGACGATGCCCATACAGCATGTCGAAGTCGACAAAATTCGTGAATACGATCGATCGGTCCGAAGCATCGTCGAGTGCTGCAAGCGTCGCGTCGAATAATGCGGCATTGCCAGTTGCTTTGACCTTTTTCGTAATTCCCTGATGCGCGTAGATGTCCGCGATCTTGCCGATGCTTACGACATCACCACCGGCGTCGACGAGCTTATCGAGTACTGTTTTCGATGGCGGCGGCGTTGTCAGGTCGCGGCGATTACCGGTGCGCACATAGTTTTCCGCACTGTCGCCGACGAACGGTCGGGCGATGACGCGTCCGATGTCGTATTCATCGACAAGATCGCGGGCAATGTCACAGAGGTCATAAAGGCGTTGCAGACCAAACGACTCTTCATGCGCAGCGATCTGAAACACGCTGTCGGCCGACGTGTAAACGATCGGCTTGCCTGTTGCGACGTGTTCTTCGCCGAGCTCGGCGATAATCGTCGTTCCGGATGAATGACAGTTACCTAGAACTCCGGGTAGATCGGCACGCTCAATCAGTTTTTCGAGCAATTCCTCCGGAAACGTGTCGGTGCGCTTCGTAAAGTAGCCCCAATCGAACAAAACCGGAACGCCAGCGATCTCCCAATGGCCGCTCGGCGTGTCTTTGCCGCTCGACAACTCCGCGGCGAATCCATAGGTACCGATAACCTCAGCGCTCTCGTCAGCGCCCCGCGGAAATTCGCCGGCGCTGTCCTTGCCCGCATGAAACAGACCGAGCCTCGTCAGGTTCGGCATATTGAGTGGTCCCGATGCAGATTCGGCGCGCACGCGTGCAATGCTGCCCAAAGTATTGGCGCCGACATCGCCAAAACGATCGGCGTCATCGGTGGCACCGATGCCGAAGGAATCCATCACGAGAATGATTGCGCGCCCCACAGTTACCCTTATAGGCCTTGCAGCGAGAAAAACAAGCCGGCCAGCGACGCATTCATCAGATTGACCAGCGTGCCACCAATCACGGCCTTCAGCCCAAGCCTTGCAATGTCATGGCGACGGCTCGGAATAATCGCACCGAGCCCACCGAGCAATATCGCGATCGAGCCAAAGTTCGAGAATCCGCACAGCGCGAACGTCACCACGAGTTGCGTGTATGGAGACAGCCCGTCTTTTACTTCGATAAACGCTGCGTAAGCGTAGAATTCGTTCAAAACGAGTTTTTGGCCGATCAGGCTCCCGGCCTCTGCGGCTTCGCCCCACGGCACTCCGAGCAGGAATGCGATTGGCGCAAACAGCTGGCCGAGAATCCATTGCAGCGTCAATCCCTCCATGCCGAACAACATTCCGACCCAGCCAATCAGCCCATTCAGCATATAAATGATCGCGACAAATGCGATCAGCATCGCGCCGACGCTCATCGCGATATGCATACCGGTCATAGCGCCATTACCGATGGCTTCAAACACGTTGGCCGGTCTGTCCTCTTCCTCCGCGGCCGGAAGCTCGGTTTGATCCACCGGAATCTCGGTCTCTGGCATCATGATTTTTGCGATTAACAGTCCCCCGGGCGCCGCCATGAAACTTGCCGTTAACAGGTAACCGAGATCGACGCCCATATTCGCGTACGCCATCATGACGCCGCCGGCAATAGTCGCGCAGCCGCCAGTCATTACCGCGAACAATTCGGACTGCGTCATTTTCGCGAGATACGGACGCACAACGAGCGGTGCGTCGGTGTGGCCCACGAAAATGTTCGACGCTGCCGATACAGATTCGGCTTTACTCGTTTGCAATAATTTTTGTAGACCACCACCAATGACGCCGACGACCGCCTGCATAACGCCAAGGTGATAAAGCGCGGACATTAATGCAGCAAAGAAAACGATAACGGGCAGCACGTTGAACGCAATCGTAAAGCCGAGGGTTGGCGTTATTTGCTCGCCGAACACAAACGCGATGCCGTCGTTTGCGTAATTGATGACGTGCTGCACGGCACGAACCACTGAGCCGAGCGCCTGTTGGCCCCACGGCAAATAGATAATAAATGCGGCCAGCGTGGCCTGAATGCCAAGGGCGACAAGAATTGTCCGCGTGTTGATAGCGCTGCGTTTGGCCGATAGCAGCCAGGCGATCGCGAGGACAGTCGCAATGCCAACGAAACTCATTGGCCTCTGCCGCTAGGCTTGTACGTCAATCGGCTGACGATCCAGGTCATAAAGAATCCTACCGCGAATCCTGGAATCGCTTCGTACAAGTTATAGGTGTGTTCCTTGACGAATAGCACCCAGATGACGCTGGTCAGGAAACCGCCGAGCATGCCCGCGGCGATGCCGGCGCCGGTGATTTTTTTGTAATACAGCAGACCTAGCGTTGCGGGCCCAAACGCGGCACCGAGGCCCGACCAAGCGAACAGCACGAACCAAAAAATAAACTGCGCTTCCTTAACGGCGAATGCGATACCGATCACGCCGATAATGATCGTCACAACCTGGCCGTAGCCGGCGAGATCTGCATCGCTTTTGGTGCTACCCAGCATCTTTTGCATCGTGTCTCTGACAATGGCGGAGGACGCAAGCAGTAGCAATGAATCGACAGTGGACATGATGGCGGAAAGCACGACGACCAGCAGCAGCCCGGAGATCAGCGGCGGAAACAGATTGTTTGAGATCGTTGGAAATATCGTCTCGCTGTCTTCGAGGCCTGGAAACAGTGCACGCCCTGCAACACCGGCCGTTACCGCCCCAGCCGTGAAAATCAGCATGACAATGATTGACACGATGCGTGCTTTACGCACTTCGCCGTCGTCGCGCGCCGACATATAACGGATCAGCATCTGCGGTAC
>Ga0224508_10004837_pt1 | contig 10926 bp, 9 predicted proteins | sample SF_Jan12_sed_USG_4_FD_170157 | JGI IMG/M metagenome (GOLD analysis project Ga0224508, IMG submission 170157) | Sediment microbial communities from San Francisco Bay, California, United States - SF_Jan12_sed_USGS_21 | ecosystem: Environmental > Aquatic > Marine > Sediment | place: USA: California... | reverse complement strand
CAAGCTGGAGAAGATCCCGCCAAAGGTCAGCGATATCTTGCAGATCACGCAGCTCATCCAGGTTTTCGAAATCTACGACGATGAGAAAGAGGCGGTCGACTCGTTCTAACGGCAAGACCCTACCCCGAGTACATCTGCTGTAGGTCGTAGAGTTCGGCGGCGGGTGCCAAATCCGGAAAGCGATTTGCCGGCTGTCTCTTGGCTACGTGCGTCGGTCCTCGGACTGCTGCTTCTGATTCCGCTTCAGGGTGTGTCCGCCGGTTCCGTCGGCGGTCAACAGGAGAGTCGGGAAAGGGCGCTCGAGAACATCCGTCGCGAGATCGAATCGCTCGAGGCGCGGCTCGAGGAGGTTTCACGCGACCGCGACGACTCGGCGGCTCGGTTGCAGGGGCTCGGACTCGAAGTCCGCATTCAGGTGCAGCGTGTAGCCGAAGTGCGGGCCGAGCGCAGGCTGGTCGAAGTGCGCCTCGCCGAGGCGGCGGTGGCCTTCGAACTCGCCGAGGAGCGTTTGGGCTCTTCGCGACGGCAGCTCCGGCGGGGCATCGTAGTGCTGTATCGACTGGCGCGAGGAGGATTGTGGCGCTGGGTGTTGACGGCGCCAAAGGTCGAACAGGCTTTGTCGGCGATCCGGCATTTGCGCTACCTTTCGTGGCGGGAGGCATTTGCCGTCGAGCGCTATCGCGGTGACCAGGCCACCTATCGTGAAAGTCGCAAGCGCTGGCAGGCGGAAGCGCGGCGCAGCCAGGAACTGCTCGCAAGCGAGCGCGGGCGACTACGGCGGCTTGAGGAACTCCGCGCGCGCCAGAAGCGGATCGTCGAAGCGCTCGACCGCGAGCAGACCGGCCTCGCCGAACGCAGCCGGGAGCTTCTCCGCCGTCAGGCGCGAATGACCGAGCTGATCGGTTTTCTGAGCGGGCGATTGCCGGATGTCGAAAGCGGCTCACCGATCCAACGTTTCAGGGGTGTGCTGGATTGGCCGGTCGATGGCGAGGTCCTGACGCCTTTCGGTCCGCGGATCGATCCGAGATACGGGACCCAGGTGCCACACGACGGGGTCACCTTCACTGTGGCTCCCAAAGCCGCGGCGACCGCTGTCTTTCCGGGTGTCGTGGTCTTTGCCGCCGAGTTCGAGGGCTTCGGAATCACGGTCGTGGTGCACCATCCGAGTAGAGTCTTTACTTTGTACTCGGGTCTCGAGTTGGCCGAAGTCGAAAAAGACGATGTAGTATCTTCCGGCCAGCGGCTCGGTGTTCCCGGGGCGCGGATGTATTTCGAAGTCAGAGTGGAAGATCGACCCGAAGACCCCCTCGAATGGTTACGGTAAGCCAGCCGGCGTGGAGACTACGTGAAACAATCCGGTGATTTCGGCCGCGGTCGCACCATCCTGTTGCTGTGCTCGCTGGCTTTGATGCTGCCGCTCGCCGGTGGCACTTTGAGTCGGGCCTTGGCGCAGGGAAAGGACAAACAGGAAGACTCGATTTATAAGCAGCTCTCGGTCTTTACCGAGGTGCTGTCTTTGATCCGCCGCAACTATGTGGACGAGACCGAGCTGGGCGGCCTGTTTGCCGGCGCACTCGACGGAACAGTGGATGCCCTCGACCCGCTTGCCACTTATGTGCCTCCGGAACGGATAGCGGTCTACCACGCGGCGCGTCAGGTGGGACGCAGTCACAGTGGTGTCGCCGTTGCCAGACAACGTGGCATCACCTACGTTCTGGCGGTAGAGCCCTCGAGCCCGGGGGCCGAAGCCGAACTGGCGGCGGGCGACATTCTGTCGGAGATCGATGGACGCTCGACCCGTGAGATGTCGCTGTGGGAAGTGGAGAGTCTGCTGGCGGGAGAGCCGGGAACCGAGCTCGAGCTCAAGACGCTCCGCCGTGGCCAGACGCTGGAATCACAGCTGCGGCTCGCATCCTTCGAAAGACACGGGTCGGCCCTCGAGCTTCGTGACGACTTGGTGGTCATCACGATTCCAAGGTTCGAGGAGGGGCTCGCGGGAGAGCTCGAAACACTTCTCGCTCAGGCGAGCGGTCGAGACCGGATGCTCATTGATCTGCGAGGTGCGGCGGGAGGGACGGCCGAGAGCGCCTTTCGCTCGGCGGCGCACTTTGTTCAGGGAAGCCTTGGGAAGCTGCTCGGGCGCGAAGGCACGATCACCGAGTTCGCGGACGAGAAGGTACCCGAGTGGAACGGCAGAATGGTCGTGCTGACAGACCGCAGCTCGCAGGGGGCCAGCGAAGTTTTTGCCGCAGTTCTGGTTCAGGCGGCCGGGGCTGAGTTGGTGGGGGAACGCACCTTCGGCCACGCAGGCCGCAGGGCGATCATCACGTTGTCGAACGGCGCCGAGATCCACTTCTCGGATGCCTTCTACGCGGGTCCGGACGGTGCCGCGATCGACAGCCCGCTGATGCCGAAGCTGGTGGTGAGTGAGGTGTCCCGCCGTCTGAGCGAGGCGGATGTCCCCTTCGCCGAGCTGATGATGCGACGCGCGATCGAGCGGTTGCTCAGCGAACCGCTAGCTGCCGAAGAGGCCGCCGAAGCCGCGGCCTAGCGCTGCTAACCTTCGCCGTTCTCTTTGGCCTTCTGCCAGAGGGCCTCGAGTTCACCGAGGTCCGCCTCGTCCAGGGCTCGACCCTGTGCCCGGAGTGAGGTCTCGATGTACTCGAAGCGACGTTTGAACTTCAGGTTGGCGCCGGCCAACGCAGCCTCGGGGTCGAGCTTGAGCTTACGAGCCAGATTGGCCATCGTGAACAAGAGGTCGCCGATTTCTTCCGCGACCTCGTCCGAGTTGAGCTGTGTCGAAGAGTCGAGCGCTTCGCGGAGCTCCGCTACTTCCTCATCGATCTTGTCGAGCACGTGCTCGGGGGCGCTCCAGTCAAAACCGACTCCCGCCGCTTTCTGGGTCATGCGATAGGAACACAGGAGAGCCGGCAGGCTGGGCGGCACCCCCTCGAGGTGCGAGCCACTATTCTGCGAGAGCTTTCTCTTCTCCCAGGACCCGCGCACGGCATCCGCATCCGGCAGCTTCTCGGAGGTGAAGACATGGGGGTGGCGCTCGACCATCTTCCGGTGCACCCTGTCGAGAACGGTGTCGAGATCAAAGGCGCCTTCCTCGCGCGCGAGGGCTGCGACAAAGACAACTAGGAACACCAAGTCCCCAAGCTCGCCTTCCAAAGCGTCTCGATCACCGCTGTCGATCGCTGCGGCAGTTTCGTGCGCCTCTTCGAGGAGATAGGCTCGCAGGTCTCCGAGCGTCTGCTCCCGATCCCATGGGCAGCCGTCCGGGCCGCGCAGGCGGTCGACGAGTTTTTCGAGGTTCGCTAAACGGCTGCTCATCCGGTCTCCGCCGGGATACTAACCCCGCTGAAGTCTTGTTCGGGAAAACCCGCCCCTGCTACGATGATCTCTTGGTGTGAAGAGCTGGAGAGAGTGCGATGAGCGAATCGGACGGCAGTGTCAAGGTCACCGACAAACGTATCTTCACTCCCGATGGGGAGTTGCGAGAGGGTTACCGGCATCTCGACAAGCCGGCCACCGAGACCGCAGACGATGAGTCGCGGCCGGCGAGTGCGGAGAAAGAGGTGCCCGCCCAGCCGAGTCCGGAACCGAAGCCGGAGTCCAGTCGGGGGACCTCGTGGCAGCCCGCTCCACCTGATACGGTTCTGGATCCCGCGGCTCCCGGCCGCGGCTCCGAACCATCCTTTTTCGACCTTGTTGGGGTACTGGCCGAGCCGATTGCGCTCTTTCTGGGCGACGCCAAGCTGCCCGACGGAGCCTCCGCCGAGAATCTCGAGCTGGCGCGGTTCCACATTGATTTGCTCGAGGTGATCCAGGCCAAGACCGCCGGAAATCTGAACGCCGAGGAATCCGCTTTGATGGAGGACCTCCTCTACCGTTTGCGGCTCCGCTATGTCCAGAAAACTTCCTAGTTACCAACTCCTCTTGGCGCTGGTGGCGCTGATCGTCGTGGCGCCGCTGGCGGCGCAGACGGTCGACGAGGGGATAGCGTTGCGCCCCGAGGTCCAGAGAAGGCTCGGTGGGCTTCAAGAGCGGTGGCTGGAATGGCTGACGACGGTTCAAGCCAGTGAGCTCGTGGAAGTGGAGCGGGCGGCGTCGGCGCTTGTCGAGGAAGGGCGGCGGGCCGGTCTGAGCCGGTTTCCCGATCTGAGTCTGGCGGCGTCGGCTCGTGCCGTGCAGTTTGCCAAGGAAGGCGAGATGGAGCGCGCGTCCTGGAGTCTGGATCTGGCGGAAGAGCTGGATTCGAGAAGATCAGAGACGGCCTTTGCTCGAGCTACCGTAGCCGGTCTCGACGGTCGATTTCTGAAGCGCATGCGCTGGCAACTTGTCGGATTCGGGCGACTCCGGCATCTTTCTCTCCAACGTTATGTGGTGATGAGCAATCTCATGACCTGGCTCCTCAACTCCCTGGCGCTCGGAGCGCTGGCGTTTGTCGGTCTCCAAATGGCGACCCGGGGTCAGGTTCTCTATCGCGACATCCTCGACATCCTGGGTCGCTCATTGCCGGTCCCGGCGGCACATGGTTTGGCGATCTCTCTTCTTCTGTGGCCGATTCTGCTGCCCACTGGGTTACTTTGGCTGGCTCTCTTCTGGTCGGTTCTGCTTTGGGGCTACGGGACTCGCAGCGAGCGCATTGCCATGATCTGCATCTGGGTTTTTGCCGGTGCGCTGCCATTCCTGGTGACCGAACAGACGCGGCGGATGGGGCTGCGGCTGTCGCGGCCGCTTCTCGCCGTCGAAAATGTCGCAGCCGGGCGGTTCGGGGGTGCCCTTCTCGCCGACCTTTCCGTGCTCAACGCGGTGCTGCCAGAGAGTGTCGCCCGGAAACACCTTTTTGCCGATCTCCACCTCAAGCTCCGCCAGTGGGAGCGGGCGCGTCTCTTGTACGACGAGGTGCTCTCACGCGAGCCGGCGAACACGGCGGCACTGTCGGATCTAGGGACCTGCCGTTTCTACGAGGGAGATTTCGAAGGCGCCGTGAAGGTGCTGGGGCAAGCAACGGCCCGGCCCGAAGCGAGCGCCGCCGCGTTTTTCAATTTGAGTCGGGCGTATTCGGAGCTGTTTAGGTTCGAGGAGGCGGATCCGGTTCTGAAGCGGGCGAGTTCGCTCGAGAGTGACTTGGTTCTAGAGTGGAGTAAGCAGGATATTTCGGAGCAGGTTATTTCCACGGCCGGTGGGTTCCAGCGCCGCGACGAGATTCGCGACGAACTCCTCGACGCATGGAAAGGCGGCGAGGCCGATCCTTCGTTTTCCGCCGCCTGGCGGCGAACCTTGTCCCTGCCCTTGGCGCTCGTTCTGATCATGCCGGCGCTGGCGTTGCAACTGATCAGGAGAAAAGCCGGCAACCGCTCGCGGCGAATCTCTACGCAATGGTGGAAGGGGTCGCCTGAGCTTCTGCGCAAGATCTTCTTGCCGGGAGTGGTCGAGGCGGAGCAGGGCCATTCACTGCGGGCGATCGCAGCGCTGGTGGTACTGGTCTTTCTCGCTTCGCTACCCATGTGCATGCGGCTCGGCTACAGCCTGCCGATGGGCTACGACCCGCGGATCCAGATCTTTGGCTGGTTGGCGGCGATCGGGCTCGCGTTGTTCTTTTTCGTTCGTTGGCTGCGACTGCGGGGGCCGGAGGGCCCGCCCGCCCGCCAGCGGGAAGGCGATCGGTAGGCATGGAAGGCACGATTCGCGACGGCGCCCTCTATGAAGCGTTGGTAGCGCTCGCTAGGGGTGAGCAGACGGGGATCCTGACCGTCCAGGGCGAAGAGGAGATCATCGCTTTCTCGCTGTCGAAGGGTGATGTCGTGTCCGCGGACGCGCTGAACCAGACGCTGGAAGAGGGGCTCGGCGAGGTGTTGATCGAAAACCATCTGATCGGCGGGGAGGACTTCTCAGGTCTTGCAGCCGAGTACCAGGCGGGGGGCGGGCGGGTGGTCGATCTCTTGATCGAGCGTTCGTATCTGTCGCGGGCACAGCTCCTGGCGGCGCTTCGTGAGCACACCTATCGACTCTGTCTCGAGGCGCTGACCTGGAGAGAAGGCGAGTTCCGTTTCTATCAAGGCGAGGAAGTCGCCTTTGAAGAGGGGTTCGAGCCGATCGGGGTGGATGAGTTCTGCGTACGGGCTACGAGGGACCTGGGTTCGGGTGGCCCGCTCGAAGGCGGAGTTCCGGCGCCGGCGACCGTGTTCCGACGCGCAGAGGCTTTCTTTGCCAAGGCCGGAGTGGGCTCGCGAGGAGGAGAGGAGTCGCTCTTCGAGGCTACGGGAGAGAACTACGGACCGCAGGCGTATCGTTTCTTCAGTTTTATCGACGGCGTTCGCTCGCTGGCGGGGGCCAGTGCTGAAGCCGGTGTAGCGATTCATACGGCCCAACACCTCGCGCACCGATGGGCTGGCAAGGGCATCCTCGAAGCGCGCACTTCAGCGGAGCCGCTACCGGTGGTCGAGCCGCGGATCGACCTGGCCTTCGGCAAAGAAGACGTTCTAGAACCGGTGGAGGACATCCAGCTAGGGTCGCGAGAGGACGAAGTGCCGGAGGCCGCGCCTGTACCCTCAGAGAAGCCGAGAGCAGAGAAATCAAGAGACAAAGCCTCGACGCCGCCGTGGCCTGGGCGTTTGATGGGGGTCGGGTTGTGGCTTGCCGCAGCGGTGGTGCTGGTGATGCAGCCGACGCGGATTCTGCTTCCGTTCCCCTGGCAGGGGGGGCTGCAGAAGGACTATCAGAAGGAGGGGCGCCGTTTGGTGCACTTCAATGTCGAGCAGGCGGCGACGACGTTCTTTCTGCTCAATGGTCGCTATCCAGAGGAGATGAGTGAGTTGGAATCGGTTCGGCTTCTGGCCTCGCGGGACATGTTCGATCCGTCCGGTGCAAGGTTGCGTCTGTCCTCGGCCACGGCGAGCTTTCTCGTCGAAACGGAGTCGCCCGACGAGGGCGCGGCGGACACGAGTTTCGCCTCGGCGATCACCGGCAACTTCCTCCTCGATCCCGAGTTCCTGAGCATGCCGGCCGAAAGCACCGACCCACCGCTGGTCCTGCTCGACTAGAAGGCTGTGGTACGGACATCAGGCTCTGCGCCTCCAAGTCTCCGCGGGGGCGAACTGAGGCTCGTCTCCACCCTCTCGACATCTCTATGTAGCGCGCGCCGTGCTCTGCGGAGACTCCGGCCGGGGATTTGGCGGTTCGTCGAATGAGGCGTCGGGAATAGAACCTTAGTGGGTAGTTGTTAGATCTTGGGAAGCCGGAACTTGACTGTTCTTCACTTAAGTTCTAGGCTGAATGCGGTCTCCGGCGAGTAACCCGTTGGAACCCTCAACACCAAAGGAGAATTCAGCAGTGAGCAAAATCATTGGAATCGACTTGGGCACGACCAACAGCGTTGTCGCCGTCATGGAGGGCTCGGACACCAAGGTTCTGCCCAACTCGGAGGGCAACCGGACGACGCCCTCGGTCGTCGCTTTTGCAAAGTCCGGTGAACGCCTGGTCGGCCAGGTGGCCAAGCGACAGGCGGTCACCAACCCCGAGAAGACCGTCTACTCGATCAAGCGCTTCATGGGGCGTCGTTTCGACGAGGTCTCGGAGGAGATGAAGATGGTGCCCTACGAGGTCGTCGAGGCCGACGGGGCTCTACGGATCGTCATCGACGATAAGAAGTACCCGCCCGAGGAGATCTCGGCGATGGTGCTGCAGAAGCTCAAACAGGCGGCAGAGGATTTTCTGGGAGACAAGGTCGAGCGCGCCGTCATCACCGTTCCGGCCTACTTCAATGACGCGCAGCGCCAAGCGACAAAGGACGCGGGCAAGATCGCCGGTCTCAAAGTAGAGCGTCTGGTCAACGAGCCGACAGCAGCAGCCCTTGCGTACGGTCTCGACAAGAAGAAGGACGAACTGATCGCCGTCTACGACTTCGGTGGCGGCACCTTCGACATTTCCATCCTCGAGGTGGGTGATGGCGTTGTGGAGGTCAAGGCCACAAACGGCGACACGCACCTGGGTGGCGACAACATCGACCAACGCCTCATCGAGTGGCTTCTGGGCGAGTTCAAGAAGGACCAGGGCATCGATTTGTCCCAGGATCCGATGGCAGTCCAGCGTCTGCGCGAAGCGGCCGAGAAAGCGAAGATCGAGTTGTCGAGCGCTCAAGAAACCGACATCAACCTGCCTTTCATCACTGCCGACGCCTCGGGCCCCAAGCATCTCAATCTCAAGCTCTCCAGAAACCAGCTGGAGAGAATGATCGAGGATCTGATCGAGCGTTCGATCGTGCCATGCGAACAGGCGCTCAAAGATGCCGGCGTTAGCGCCAAGGACATCGACGAGATCGTGCTGGTTGGTGGACAGACGCGGATGCCTGCGATCCAGAAAGTAGTGCAAGAGTTCTTCGGCAAGGAGCCGCACAAGGGCGTCAACCCGGATGAGGTGGTCGCCATCGGTGCCGCAATCCAGGGTGGTGTTCTGCGCGGCGACGTCAAGGACATGCTCCTGCTAGATGTCACACCGCTGTCCTTGGGGATCGAGACCCTGGGAAGCGTCTTCACAAAGCTGATCGATCGCAACACGACGATCCCGACACGCAAGAGCGAGACCTTCTCGACGGCCGCTGACAATCAGACCTCGGTCGAAGTGCATGTGCTCCAAGGCGAGCGCGAGATGGCGAGTGACAACCGGACACTGGGTCGCTTCCATCTGGTCGGTATCCCGGCCGCTCCGCGAGGCCTGCCTCAGGTCGAAGTGACGTTCGACATTGACGCCAATGGGATCCTGAACGTGTCGGCGAAGGATCTCGGCACCCAGAAAGAGCAGAAGATCACCATCACCGGCTCGAGCGGGCTGGTCGACGAGGAGATCGAGCGGATGGTGAGCGACGCCGACTCGCACGCCGAGGAGGACAAGACGCGACGTCAGACGGTCGAAACGCACAACAGTCTCGACCAGCTCATCTACACCACCGAGAAGACCTACGAGGAGAACAAGGAGAAGCTCTCGGAGGAGGAGAGCGGTGCGCTCGAGCAAGCGCTCGAAACCGCCAGGAAGGCGCTCGAGTCGGACCAGCTTTCCGAGATGGAGGTGGCGGCTCAAGGGCTGACCCAGGCGTCTCACAAGATCGCCGAAGCCATGTACAAGCAGGCGGGCGCCGAGGCGGGTGGTCCGAGTCCGGAATCGGATGGCGGTGGCTCGAGCGACGAGGATGGGGATGGCGAGGAAGTCATCGATGCCGAGTACGTAGACGTGGACGAAAGTACCGGCTAGCACTGCTGAAGGGCGACTAGGAGGACACTCCGTGAACGAACCCAGAAGCTTGGGTCCCTACTTCCGAGAGCTCGAGGGGTTGAGGCGGCGGCTCGAGGCGTTTCTCGATCAGGCCTTGGTCGCGAAGGAGTACGCCGGTGGCGAGGAGGTTGCCCCCGGCACCTGGTCGCCGCCTGTAGACCTTCTAGAGAGCAGCGAAGAGTATCTTCTCTTCGCTGAGCTTCCGGGCGTGAAACGTGCCGAGATCGACCTGGAGGTCAACAAGCGTCGGGTGGTGCTTTCCGGGCGGAGTCCAGCGCCCGAAACCTCGCCCGGCGGCCCGCCTGGAAGCCGGGCTGCCCGGTCCAACTTTCACCGCATGGAGCGACGCCGTGGCCCATTCCGGCGGGTCTTCGAACTGGACAAGGATGTGCGCTCCGATCGGGTAGAGGCCAGGCTGGCAAAGGGAGTTCTCGAGGTGCGGTTGCCCAAGGTCGGAGCTGGCTCACGCCAGATCGCCGTCGATGAGTCCGCGCCCGACCAAGAGCCCGGAAGATGAGCGCTAAGACCGATCGGCGCTACGTGATGATCAGTGTGGTCGCCGAACGTTTCGAAATTCATCCGCAGACCTTGCGGCTGTACGAGAGGGAGGGGTTGATCCAGCCTCAACGAAGTGCCGGCAACACGAGGCTCTATGATGAAGAGACGCTGCGTCGCCTTGAGTTGATCTTGACCCTCACACGGGATCTGGGAGTCAACCTGGCGGGTGTCGAGGTGGTGCTCAACATGCGCGAGCAGCTCGAGTCCATGCAGATCGAGATGGACCGGCTTCTCGAGATCGTCGAGCGCGACATACTCGACAAGAAGAGAGGCGTCGACCGCCGATACGCGCTCGAGAAGTTCGAGGGCGGACCGCCCACGATCACCTGATCCCGAGCTCTCGGAGGCACCTGCGCAGGTGTGATTTACCGCTTGCCGGCGGCACGGAGCCGTTGTTTTCTCGGGTGCTAACATCGGTCGATGGAGCTGGGCGAAGATCAACAGAACACCTGCTCGGATTGCGGCGGTAGGGGTTGGATCCTCGAGCCCGACGGCGGCGCGGGAAGCGCCCGTCCGTGCCCTTGCCGGCAAGACGAGCTCGTGCCGAGGCTGCTCGCCCGTTCGGGCATTCCCGCACGCTACAGGGGCAAGACACTCGCCAACTTCAAGATCCAACACGGGGGCCCGGGCGAGAGCGATTCCCGTCTCACGGCGGCCGAGCGATGCAGAAGCTATCTGGCCGGTTTTGTTCCCAACAACACAGAGCAGGGCCTGCTGTTTTGCGGTCCACCTGGAGTGGGGAAGACCCATCTTGCCACGGCGGTGCTGACGGAGCTCATCACCTCGTATCGTCTACACGGTGTCTTTGTCGATTTCACGTCGTTGGTACACCGGATCCAGTCCACTTTCAATCCAAGCTCGCCCGAGTCCAAGCACGAAGTCCTCGACCCGGTGGCCCATGCCGAGGTCCTGGTGCTCGACGAGTTGGGGGCTCAGAAACCGACACAGTGGGTACGTGACACGCTTTACTTGATCGTCAACACGCGCTATTCGAGCCGGTTGCCCACCTTCTTCACGACCAACTACGAGCTCGAGCCCGACAAGAACAGGGGCCCACGGCCGATCGAGCGGCCCCTGGACCGTGGGGCGGAC
>Ga0224508_10004836_pt1 | contig 10926 bp, 8 predicted proteins | sample SF_Jan12_sed_USG_4_FD_170157 | JGI IMG/M metagenome (GOLD analysis project Ga0224508, IMG submission 170157) | Sediment microbial communities from San Francisco Bay, California, United States - SF_Jan12_sed_USGS_21 | ecosystem: Environmental > Aquatic > Marine > Sediment | place: USA: California... | reverse complement strand
ACATTATTGGTCAGGTGGAATACGGCTTCCAGCTTCACCCGCCACGGTTGCCGGCTACGCATGACGGTCCCCAGCAACTTGAACGCGGTTTGCAGGGAGCCCTTGGCCCAGCGGTGTTGCTGCACTTTGAAGGCGCTCATTTCCACAGGCAACTCGGATGGCGCTTCGATGTGCGGTACAAAAACGAAGCGCCAACCGGCCAACTGCGCGCGGTAGCTGAGGTCGAGATCCTCGGTTAACGTGTCCGACTGCCAGCCGCCCGCTGCCTCGATGCAGTCACGCCGCCACAGGCCGGCCGTACCGTTGAAGTTGAAAAAGCGCCCCGAGCGGTTGCGCGCCAGGTGCTCGACGGCGAAATGCGCATCGAGGAATATCGCCTGCAGTTCCGTCAACAGCGAATAACCACGATTGAGGTAGCCCCAACGGGCTTGGACCATCCCCACCTCCTCTTTGTCGAAGTGGGGAACGAGCTCGCGCAGCAAACCTCGCGGCGGTACGAAGTCGGCGTCGAAGACCGCGATGAGATCACCCTTGGCTAAACGCAGCCCGAATTGCAGCGCGCCTGCTTTGAAACCGGCGCGCCCGTCACGGCGCAGATGATGAATGTCGTGGCCATCCACACGCAACCGCTCGACCAATGCCGCGACTATCTCGCGGGTGTCGTCGGTGGAATCGTCCAATACCTGGATGTCAAGCAGCGCTGGCGGATAATCGAGCTTGCTGACCGCCTCGATAAGACGGCACACGACGTAACGTTCGTTATAAACGGGTAACTGGACCGTAACCGAGGGTAGTCGTGCGGGCGCCTCGGGCGACGTGCCGCCGAGTTTGTGCTTGTGATACAGATAGACGAGCTGGTAGCGGTGCACACCGTAAACACACAGCAACGCGAGAACCACGAAATAGGCGCCCACGAAGAACCACTGCAGCAAGTCGAATATCAGCGCCACGGGTGCCTTCCGGCCTGGGGCTTCGTCCTGATGCGACGCGTTTCGCCGCCCATGCCTGGGTCGAAGACTGCGATTTTCAAACCCCGCTAGGTTTTCCTGGCCCAGCCGCGTCCCACCACCCGGCAGTTCCAGTCCGGGTCGTCTGCGATCTTGTCGAACACCACCGTGTAGTTCAGCACCGGTCGACCTGCCTGCGTGTGAATTCTCGCTCGGAGCGTAAGTTTCAGCGTGGCAGCCGTGGAACCAAGATCCACTCTCTGCTCGAACTCCTTGATGATCTCATCGCGACTGCCGTCGTAATCGGCTTCGAGCACCGTGATACCGAGGAATCCACTCGGAAAACGCATCTGCAGCTTTCCGTTCGTGGCACGCAGGCTGACGTTGATATCGACTGGATCGATGCGTGGACCACAGTCCTTCGCAGTCTGTTCGAAGTGCAGCTCGTAATCTCCGGACAGTGCCTGCGGCGAGACCGCTTCGGCGGCCTGGGCGGTTTGCAAACTCAAAGCACACGCTAGCAGGAGCGCTCGCACCGGCAGCCTGATTGTCATTAGAATCCTCTCCCTGTTACCGGCGCATGGCGGGAGCTTACGCGGCGGCGAAGTCCGTTGTCCACCCGCAGAACCTTTCGCAGACGTTCGGATCAATTAGAGTACGACGCTACCGGCATATGGCGCAAAATCCCTGGCTGAAACTGGCGATATTCGTGCCTTTCTATGGATTATTGATTAACCGTTCCTGGGATGGCTGCGACGTTGAGTCACAGTGGACAGGCAGGTCTTCGGACCCACGGCCGAGCGCGGCGTATACCTCGCGTAATGCAGTGCACGTATACGGGTAGTCGGTATCTATCGCGAGCGCCGTTTCTAAATGATGACGGGCCAGTTCGAACTGCCCGGATTTCGCGAGCAACAGCCCCAGATCGTAGTGTGAATAGAAGTCATCAGGCGTCACGTTGAGGTCTTCGCGAAACGCGGCGGCTGCGGCCTGCAGTTCACCGCGTCGCGCGAGCAGCCGCGCACGGTCAGCGTGTGCGTAAGGATGCACGGGTGCGAGCACCAGTGTCCTGTCCAGGTGAGTTTCCGCTTTGTCGTCCTGCCCGGCGGCGATCAGCTCCGAAGCGAGCGCGTAATGCAACTCGGCCGAGTCGGCGCCGAGTGCCACCGCTTGACGAAAGGCATGAATAGCACCGGGACCGTCGCGCAGCGTGCGCAGCAGCATGCCGCGCTGGTAGTGATACTCACGTGCCTCCGGTTGCAGGCTGATAGCGGCATCGAGCGCGCGCACCGCTGCGGCGGTTTGCCCAGCGTCTTTGAATGCAAAGACCAGCGAATAGAACGCGCCGGGGAGGTGCGGGTACGCGGGATCCAGAGCGGCGGCGTGCGAGAATGCCGCGAAGGCCGCAGGACTTTCGCCCCGCTGTGCGAGGATTATGCCGTATTCATAGGCGGCGAAAAAATCGTCGGGCGCAAGCAGCGTCGCTCGTTCGTATGCCGACAGTGAGTCGTCGCTGCGTCCCTTGCCCCTCAGCGCCCGTGCGAGCTCGAGGGCGATCGTGCCGTCAGCCGCAAAACGCCGTGCAGCACTTTGGAGATAAGTCAGCGCCGCTTCGTCGTCGTGCAGCGCGCGCGACGCCGCAATCAGGCCCAGGAACAGATCGCGGTTTGCGGTATCGCTTTCGTACACGGCGAGAAACGTATCCCGCGCGGCGGCGAATTGCCCGGACGCGAGATAGATACGCCCCAGGGCGAGCGTATAGTCTTCGCGGCCGGGGCTCAGCTGCTGTGCCTGGCGCGCCGCCTTCGCCGCTGCTGGGTAGTTACCGGCAGCCGCGTGGCTGGCCGCAAGCAACGAGAAAGCCTGGTGATGCGACGGTACCAATTCCGTAACCCTGCGCAGACGAGCAACCGCGGCATCGAACTCGTCCAGCTGCAGATATGTCTGACCCAGATAGAGCAGCGCGTAAAGGTTGTCTGGATCGCGCTCCACCGCCTGGGCGAATTTACGTTGCGCCGTGTCCAACTTGCCGAAAGTGTGGTACGCGAGTCCCTGCAACGTGTGCCATTGCGTTGCCAGTTGCACGACCAGCGCAACGACGAACAACAGCAACAGTGCGACAAGCAGCATTTTCACGGAGAAGGTCGGCCGCATGGCTTGTGGTGGCAGCGTTCTCTGCCCGGAGTCGGATACCCTACCACACGCCGGTGCGGCTCGCGGGCCGCACCCACGCGAAGGAATCGCCATTAGGAAAGCGCAGACTCGGTCAGCCGCTAGTTGTCAGACTGTACGGCCCAGATCAGCGCCGCCGAAAGGGTCGTGCCGGCTGCGGTATCGCGCCCGAAGACGGTAGGTGTCACGGTGAACTCGAAAAACAGATCCTTGCTAACGGTAAACCCGGCAGTCAGTTCAAGCTTCGCCAGATCGTAGTCGGGTGACAGCGTGGGATTTGCGGAGCGCTCCTGCGTGTCGGCATTCTTGGCGCTGGTAGTGCCGTCCAGCTTGCTACGAAAAAACCACGTTTCGCTTGCTGTGAAGCCGATTTCCACCAGGTACTTCCATTCGTCCGACGGATCGTCGGCGCGCCACCGGTAACCGCCTTCCAGACCGAAATAGAAGGGCCGCGGCCACAACGAGCGGCCGTAAAGAAAACGCATCTCGTAGTCGTACTGGCCGTCACCCAACGGCAGTTCATCGTCCTGGTCGTACGCCTCTGGGATCTTAATCAGACCCTGTATGGATACCAGACCCCAGTCCTCTTTGAGAAGGTTGTAGCGTGCACCGACGTCAATGTCACCGACACCGGAATTATCGATCGAGTTCCCAACATCGGGAACGGATTCCAGGCTCTGGTACGGCATGGAGATTAAAAACGAAAGATCGTCCCCCACCCCGAATTCACCGTAGTACGTGAAGTTCGTGTCCGTGAATTCGGCACGCGCGTCAACCAAGTCGCCGTTTTCGTCGAACTGCTGGTCGGACGTGAAATAGTTTACGCCGAACTTGTTGTAAGCCGCTCCGGCGGGACCGGTCCACGCGCCGGCGAACGCACTTTGAGGCAGCAGCGATGCGGAGCACATCGCTGCATACAGTACCGGCCGCGTCAGGTTTGTAATTCTCATTAACGTCCTCCGCACCCTGCGTGTTAGCGAATCACCTACCTCGCGGGGATCACGCAGATTCCTCCACAATCCGCGCCGCCCATCATCGGATCACAATCGTCACGCGGATCATCGATACATGTCAGACCTGCGGAACAGGGAAATCCCGCGATGCCGCCACGCCGATGCCGCCGCCAGAGCAGACAAAGCCGCTTGCGTCGAAGCCGGTAACGAACTCGCCCACGGGGCACTGCCCGATCAGCACGAGGTTGCCCGAAGGTCCCTGTTCACCCGCAGGACCCGGCTCACCCTGTGGCCCAACAGCGCCGATGCTCAGATCCCATTCATCGTTTTTACGTTTCCCCCTGCCTGTCGAAACACTCAACAGAAAGCCGCCCGACGGACAGGTGGTTCCCGTAATTGTTGTTGGGCATGCAACAACGATTTCCGTATCGGTGGCGTTCAGGACCTCGAGCGGAGCAGGGAAACGTCCCAGCGTCACCGTCGGTGACCTGCCAAAATCTAAATCCTCACCGTTGATGGTGATCGTATCAACACCGCCGTAGGCGTTGTCATCGAACGTGACGAACACTTCGATGATGTTCAGGTCGCGTTTGTGATGATGATCGTCTCCCGCCCAAACGGTTTGCCCGAGCTTCAGCGACACCGCGAAAGTAGCGGATGCGGCAACTAGTTTCAGCGACGCGTTCTCGGGTCTTGGCGAACAGAACGCCTCGTGGTGGGTATTCATGGCATGGACCTCCCCGGGGAACGTTGTTTTCTTTAGACTATCGGATCCGGCGGATACGGTTGTTGTTCGCATCGCCAACGTAGAGGAAGATTCCGTCGCTGGTGATCCCCTCTGGCGAGTTGAATAGTGCTCCGGTGCCTTCAGCGAATCCGGGGGCTCCTCCCAGTTGGCCTGTCAGAGTCTCTGTAAAGCCGGTGATTTTGTCTACCCGACGTATCGCATTGTTTGCTGAGTCCGACACCCAGAGATAAGTGCCGTCGCTAACCAAATGGTTAGGGTTGTTGAATTGCGCAACCGCCGCATCCCCGTCAACTGCGCCTACGCCAGCTTCCCCCACCAAAGTGGTTACCGCACCATTGCTGATCCGCACTTTGCGAATCCTATCCCCTGACACCTCGGCCACGAAGAGATTGATACCGTCACTGACAATCCCCGTGGGGCGATTGAAACGGGCGTTGGCGCCAAAACCGTCGACGGATGACCAGGGGGGGCCAACAGTACAGAAGCCGGCCACCGTGCTCGTCCGGCCGGTCACCTTGTCCACCCGGCGGACGAGGCCCGACGTCGAATCTGATACATAGAGAAAAGCACCGACCAATTCGATACCGATAGGGCCGCTGAAGGTGGCCACGGCCGACGAGCCGTCAACGGCGATAGATGGACACGCGGGGGGGGCCGGGGCTTGAGCGTTACCCGCCAGGGTGGTCACTTCGAGAGTGACCAGGCTCATCTTGCGGATAGCGTTATTGGTAGTATCAGCGATATACATATGCGTCTCGTCGACGGCAATGCCGAATGGTTGGTTGAATCGCGCATTGGGTCCAACTCCGTCGGCGAAGCCGGCGTCCCCCGGCGAGCCGGCCAGCGTTGTCACCGCATTGGTGCTTAGGTCTAGCCTGCGGATGACATGTCCTCCGGTGTCAGCAAAATAAATTGCATTGCCTGCGTACTCGATCAAAGTCGGCCGGTTAAGCGTCGCGTTCTCGCCGATGCCATCGTCGGACCCGGCGTTGCCATTACCCGCCAGGGTGATGGTGTCCCCAGTGAGATTCAGGGCATTCGCGTTGGCCACCACGCCCAGCGGGTCTGTGTCGGCAATGACCTCGTCGCCATCGCCGATACCATCTCCATCCGTATCCTGTACATCAATGTCCGTCCCATAGAGCATCTCGTGGCGGTCGATCAGCTTGTCGCCATCTGTGTCCTTTTCGAATGAGAGCTGGATGACGTCCCGGCTCTTGACAACGATATCCTCGAAGTTGATCGATGGATCCACGACACTGTCGGACGAACTCGCCACGAACCATGTGGTGAAGACAGCGGATTCGATAGACACATCCCGTACGCTTTCCAGCACGGTCCGATCGGTTCCACCACGCGACTGGAGAACGGTGGTGTATGGGATTTGCAGGATCTCCATTACCTCGGCCATTGTCAGCCCGACCGAGTTGCCGGAAGCGTCCCGTTTGACGCTAGTGGCGACCATATAGCGCTCTATCCGGCCGTCGCCGTAGTCGATCACAACCAATGCGGTGCGCGCCACGGCGCTTTCTGAGATCGCCGTGTAGTTCAGCTCGCGGTTGGGGTCGGTAAAGTCGAACGAGCTCACTACGAATTCCAGTCCGCGCGGATCGGCCAGCAGGTTCTGCATCACCAGGGCTGGTACTTCGGTATCCGTGGCCAGTAGCGGTCCCTTGCTGGCGCCGTTGGCGATATCGAACTCGGAGCTCGCGCCTTCCTTTGGCACCAGTTCGGTAATGAGCCGAGGAAACTGGTTGTAGTTGAACACGTTGCGCTTCAGCACCGCGATCTTCAAGTTGTTCAAGGTGACCGATTTCTCTCCCTGGTTTACGATGGTAAATCCAACGTTGATCGTGCCATCGTCGAACTCGGCCGACTCTTCGACGCTGCGCTGGAACTCCTGTTGCGACGCGGCTGTGGAATCGGCGGACCAACTGCTGGAACGGGTGGAAGTGGTGGACGAACTCCAGTTGGCTTCAGCCGAAACTTTGGCGGAAACGCTGGGCGGAAAAGGACTACCCTCAATCTCAGTGCTGATGCTCTGGCTGTTGGTTTTGGTGGCTTCAGTGCTGTCCGAACCGCCACGGCTCACTGCCTCCTCCCGACTTTCCAACGACGCATTGTAAGTTGTGGCACCTGAACTAATGGTGGCATTGAGACTGAGAGTGGGTGCAGTGGACACGAAGATTTCCAGCTTGGGCAGCTCCGCAACCAGTGGGCTGAATCCGGTGGTCGCGAGCTCGACGTCGTCTGTCACCCCATCGCCTTCGGTATCGGTCAGCGTGGGAGACGTGCGAAACTGGAACACTTCCCGTCCGTCGCGGAGCGTGTCGCCGTCCGAATCCACCGAGGTGGGATTACTTGTATAGACCTCCAGCTCCTCCCGGTCGTCCAGGCCATCCCCATCCGTATCGGCGAACTGCGCATCGGTGCGGTCGAGAAACTCCTGATAGTCGTCCAGTCCATCGCCATCGGTATCAGCCAGGGATGGATCGCTGGTGACCGTGTAAATCAACGGTTCTCCGAGACCATCAAAGTCAACCGACACGAGCCAGCCGATTGTTTCCTGGCAATCGGGGAGACGGTCTCCGTCAGCATCGGGGCCGCTACACTGCACCACGCCCTCGAATGTCGGGGTTTCGCTGTCATCCTCGCTCCTGTCACTACTACTACACCCAGCGAGCAGTAGAAGCACCGAGCAAATCGACAAATATGCATTTAAGGTTTGTTTAACCATGAGAATCCCCCTTGCTTCATACAGACCGTGCGTACGAGACCCTATTCTTTTCACCGCTGTTCTTGTTCTCCGCGATGGGATTGGTAACGCTCGGTGGATAGGAGCTCCTCCTCAGATACAGTTTAGAGGAATTTCCTAGCTTCGCCATGGACCAGATTGCGGGGAGGACGTCACAAGCACCAAACTGCTGTAACCCCGATCAACAAGAATTCGATTAAGAGTCTGGAATCGCCGCCGGCCTACTGAGACAGCGAGCGTTCTTCGGGTACGGAAAATTCTCTGAGATTAATCAACCAAGTTCCCCCTTAATCAGTGACTTGCACGCCTGCGTCCAAAAAGGGCAGAACCGATGCCGAAGAAACCCAAACGAGTCGTTATCTACGCGCGTGTCAGTACCGCCGAGCAAACCACCGAGAATCAGCGACAGGAACTGCGCGTCGTCGCGGACAGGCATGGCTGACAGGTGATCGAAGAATTCGTGGTCGATGGGGTATCTGGCGCGAAAGTCGCCTCTACGACAGGCCGCTACACCTCCCCCTTTTTTGCGTCAGCAAGTACCTGTAGTGGCGTCCCAAAATTCTGGGGATTCTGCAAATCGAGGACTTTTTCTTTGAGTGATATGCTGCCCTAAAAATGGCAGCTGTTCTACCCGCCGATCCTTCTCGGATGGCTCCAATGCCGACCAAGCCGACCAATGACTGCGTGTTGTTGATTTGCACCGAAATTTGAGCCGGTATTTGCATTCAAGAATGGCCCGGCTGCGTGCTGCGTGCTGCGTGCTGCGTGCTGCGTGCTGCGTGCTGCGTGCTGCGTGCTGCGTGCTGCGTAATCTATAGTTCTCGTAAGTGGCAGTGGCGCAAACGCAGGTTACATTTTGATGCAATTTTCTGGTGAAAATGGCTCAATATTGAGTGAAAATCAACACCCTCCCCTCCCACTCACCTCAAGCGCTGGGGGCAGGTGTCACCGAATCGGCGCGCCACCCTAACCTCTTGTTCTTACTCACGGACGAATAATGATGAGGCACAACAGTACGGGGTCAAGCACTGCGTAGCGCTGCAAATGCTTCGTCCACGATGCCAAGGGTCTGGTCGACGTCGCTTTCTGTGTGTGCGGTTGAAATATAGAACTTCTCGTTCGGGTTAACGAGCAAGCCTCGTTTCATCAGTTCAATCGCCCAGCGCCAGCCGAGGTCCGTGTCCGCGGTTGTGAGATCCATCCAGGTACGCAGCGGTTTGCGATCGGTAAAGCGAATGCCCCAGACCGCGTCCTCTCCCGGTGCCTGGACTGCGAATCCGTGACGTTCGCCAGATTCGACCATACCCTTTCGCAGTCGCGAACCGATGCGATGCAGGTGTTCATAGGTGCCCGGTTGCGAAAGCATTTCGAGCGCAGCGAGTGCAGCAGCGGCGCAGACAGGATTGCCGTTCAGAGTGTTGGTGGCCCAAACGACTTCCGCCTTGGGCCTGCTGCGTGCATCGAGAACCGACATGATGTCCGCATTACCGGCAATGACCGCGAGCGGGAATCCGCCACTGATGGATTTTCCGTAACAGGCGAGGTCGGGAACCACACCGTATTTTTCCTGCGCGCCGCCCCAGGCGATACGAAAGCCGGTAACAATCTCGTCGAAAATCAGCACGATACCGTGCTTGCGGGTTACTTCGCGAATGGCTTCGAGGAAACCAGGTTCCGGCAGCAGTACACGCTGCAGCGGCTCCACGATGACGGCCGCGAGATCTTTCGCGTGTTTCTCGATCAGCGCTACCGCGCCGTCGGTTTCGTTGAACGGTGTAACCAGCACTGTTTCGCCGGTCTCACGTGGGACACCAACCGAATCGGGATTGGCATGGGGATAAGCGGACGGACTCGACGGTACGGTGCCCCACAGCCCGTAGTCGTGCATACCGTGCCAGGCACCTTCGAACTTGAGCACCTTGTTGCGCCCGCTCCAGGCGCGTGCTATGCGCAGCGCATAGAACGTCGCCTCGGTGCCGGAGCCGGTGTAGTGTACGACATCACCGCAGGGAATAGCCTCTGCCAGGCGCTTACCGAGTTTGATTTCATGTTCGTTCAAGAAGAAGAAGGTCGTACCATTTGGGAGTTGGTCGGTCACCGCCCTGGTGATGGCGGGATGACCATGACCGAGCAATGCGGGACCTGAACTGAGGTGGTAGTCGATATACTCGCGGCCCGCCACATCCCACACGCGGCTGCCTTCTCCGCGGGCGACGATGAGATTCAGTTCATAGGGCAGCACAAATAGTCCGGTGCCGCCGCCCGCGAGGTATTTGCCAGCTTCTTTAAGAAGTTCGATCTGGTGCCGCTCAGGTGTCATGGCTGGAATCGGGAGCATGTGGGTATAGTGGACATTCTATTTGGTGCTTCGTTCATACGCTGTTGATCTAGGCGAACGCGAAGACCTCCCGAAAACTACACACGCCGTCCCGCAGGCCGGCAACCATAGCCGGCGTCCGGCGCTCTCCTCCGAACCGCAAACCGGTATGACGACGAATGATGTTGTAATGACAACGCGCGAGTTCGAGCTGTCGACGTAATCGCCTCTCACAGCGCGCATGGGGCGGACTGCGTCGACGCAAATAGGCAACCGATTGTCGGATGGTCAGATTGAGACACTCGATATACGCCGTATTCGCACGCGTCGAATCCTCTGATTCGTCGAGCGCCTTTTCCAATCGCGTGGTGCTGCCGATAACTGCTCGACGCTCCACTCGAGTGACGCGGTTTTTACGCCAAGTCTTGACGACTTGTGCGTAGAGGCAGGCAACGCCAAAGAACGTGCCGATCACGCGTTCGTAGAACTCGAAGCCATCCGTCATGATAAATGGTGTTCCACCGGTGTCGCCTCGCCCAAGTGTATCATTGAACAAGGCTTTCGTATTGGCGTAGCTACGCCGCCTCACCACCGTTGAAGGCCAAAGTCGTGAGCACACTTCAATGTTCGTGAAGATCCAGGTGGGTTGCGTTTTGCAGGACGCGAACGTTCGCAGCTCGTCAGCTTGGACCTCGACGATTGGGATCCCTTGGCCACTGCCGTCTCTGCTCAAGGAGTTTTGCGAAGCTGCTGACCTAGCCTGCATCGACCTGACCCTCCCGTTGAAAACATACCGAGGCTAACGGTAACCCGTATTTCTATACCGATACGCACTGGAGCCCCGCCGATCACGATCTCGTCGCATCCGTACTCGCCGGAACATTGAGAGATGACGGCAAAAAGGAAGCACCGGCGTCGGCGTTGGTTAAATGACAACTGGGTTTGGAGTGGTCGAGAGTTAGTTAGTTCTTGTCCAGAAATACCAAAACTATACGAGCAGTCCCCTCTCCCCTCGGGGAGAGGGTTAGGGTGAG
>Ga0224508_10004835_pt1 | contig 10927 bp, 6 predicted proteins | sample SF_Jan12_sed_USG_4_FD_170157 | JGI IMG/M metagenome (GOLD analysis project Ga0224508, IMG submission 170157) | Sediment microbial communities from San Francisco Bay, California, United States - SF_Jan12_sed_USGS_21 | ecosystem: Environmental > Aquatic > Marine > Sediment | place: USA: California... | reverse complement strand
TTCGGGTTGCAGGTTCCGCTGGTGCTGCGCAGTGCAGCCGAGCTGCGGCGCGTGCCGTCGCGCGTTCCCTTCAGGGGTGACGACGTTCGCCCCGAGCACCTGCACGTGATGTTCCTCGGCGAGCGCCCGCGTGATTCCCGCGTCGCGTCGCTCGATCCGCTTCGTTCGGAGACCGACCGCTTCGTCGTGGACGGCCGGGAGATATTCCTGCACTGCCCCGGTGGTGTGGCCCGCAGCAAGTTGACCCAGGTCTGGTTCGATTCCGCGTTGAAAACCAGCGGAACGGCGCGCAACTGGAACACCGTGGGCAAGTTGATCGAGCGCCTCGACTCCGTCCCCTGACCCATCGGTAGCCCATCGTCGCCAATCGCTCGAGCCACCGCTCCGCAGCGGGACTGCCGCATCGCCGCTTGCCGGCGACGGGTTTCGAGCGTACCCGTTCCAGCAGGGGCACCTCGCACGACCCTTGGGGCGCAGATGTACGGCAGCAACCTCGACTCGCGGGAAAAGGCACGGGAGTACCTGCGCGTAGCCCACCTCTACCGCCTGGGTGACCTGCCCACCGAACGTCCGCACGACGCCACCCGCCAGTTGTCCTGCTGGGCCATGGCGGACCTGCCCCGTGCGGTCGAGACCCTCAAGGTTGTCGACCTTCGCGCGCTGTCGATGCTGCAATCTCACGCCGCGCGTATCGACGGGCTGCGCGAGAAGGTCGTGGAGACGCTGCAACGCGGCAAGCGCGTCTTTCTCTGCGGCTGCGGTGCCACCGGCCGACTGTCGTTGAGTCTCGAGTACCTCTGGCGCGAACGTCACCCCAACAGCGAACAGGTCTTCGCCTTCATGGCCGGCGGTGACGTGGCGCTGGTGCATTCGCTCGAGGGCTTCGAGGATTACCCGGAGTACGGCGCGCGTCACCTCGAGCAGATGGGATTCTCGGACGGAGATCTGCTGATCTCCGCCACCGAGGGCGGCGAGACCCCCTACGTCATCGGTGCCACGGAACAGGCGGCGCGCATCTCCTCCAACCGTCCCTTCTTCCTCTACTGTAACCGCGATTCCGCGCTGACCCCGCACGTGGAACGATTCCGACGCGTCCGCGACAACCCTCGCATCGAGAACGTCTGTCTCTACGTGGGCCCGATGGCGCTCGCCGGGAGCACGCGTATGCAGGCGAGCACCGTGCTGCAACTCGCCGTGGGTCTCGCGCTGCTGGGCGCCGGGCGCGATGCGGCGAACTGGATCGAGCGCTACCGCGAGCTGGTTCGCGAAACGGACTTCTCCTTCCTTCAGGCTTTCGTCGAGCGTGAGGCCGAGATCTATCTCGACGGGGATCACGTCAGCTATCGCGTGCAGGACTTCGGCATCACGGTGCTCACCGACACCACCGAGCGTGCGCCCACCTTCAGTCTGGTTCCTTTCGATCAGCTCGAACCCGGCGGTGAGGATCATTCGCTCTGCTACGTCGCGCTGGACCGAACCGGGACCGCCGCCGAGGCCTGGCGCGCTTTGCTCAACCGAGCACCGCGTGCGCTGGACTGGCCGGAAATCGATGCCCGTACCCGTGCCGACTACCTGGCCCGTTTCGATTTCAGCCTTCATGCGCTGGGAAAGCGCCGCCGGCAGCTTCCGCAGCGCAACCACCACGAGCTGGGCATCGCCGGAACGCAGGGCGGGGCGTTGGGCTTCCGCCTGCAGGAGCACCGTCACGACGTGTCGCTGCATCTCGAGGAGACCGGCACGCGGGAGCTGTTCCGCCATCTGCTGCTCAAGCAGCTGCTCAACATCCACTCCACGCTGGTGATGGGACGGCTCGGCCGCTACAAGGGCAACCTGATGACCTGGGTCACGCCCACCAACGGCAAACTGGTGGACCGCGCCGCCCGTTACGTCGGACACCTGCTCACGGCCGCGGGCGAGAAGCGCGTGCGCTATGACGCGATCGTGCGACAGCTCTTCGTGGAGATGGATGCCGCGCGCCCGGGCGAGCCCGTGGTACTGCGCACGTTCAGGGCGCTGGCGCGATGCAACGGACGCGCGGCGAATCCGTTGCCGCTGCGCGCCCCGTCGGTCGGCGGCCTGCGGCGACCGGGCGATCGCGTCTGACGCGCCGCGTCCGTCGACGATCCTCTCAGGCTGCCGGAATCAGTCGCGCGACCAGGTGCCGGCTCAGTTCCTCGGCGTCCATGCCCACTCCGTCGATCATGTTCGAGTTGCGCCGGCGCAGCGACTGCAATCCGATGACGTAGAGGCCGGGGAGTGGCGTGATGCCGCCACGATGGCGGATCTCTCCACGCTCGTCCAGCACCGGGAGACGCAGCCACGGATAGTCGCGGCGGAACCCGGTGGCCCAGATCACGGTCGCGATGCCCGCCTCGCGCAGGTTGATCTCGCGCGGCGCGCAGTTCGGCTGCACGGGGTCGATCCGTGCAGGAGCATCGACCTTCTCGTCCAACCCGGTGGCCGCGGCGAATGCATCGATCCGCTCGAGCAGACGACCCAGTCTGCGGTCCGCCTCGGCGGTCGAGGTTGCGAGATCGTCGGCGAACTCCACCCGAACACCCTCGACACCCGTGACTCGGCCGGTCAGCCGCACGCCCGCCTGTTGCAGCGCGTCGAGGTCGACACGACGGTCGTCACTGCAGCCGGCCAACTGCATCGAGCGGTAGAAGCGCTCTTCGCGCCCGACGTCCACGGGCTCGCGGAATTTGCCCGACATCTCGAGCCACCACAGGATGTCCTTGCCGCGGTAGCGGCGCGGCAGGCGGATGTGCCGCCCCACTGCCAGCGTCACCGCCCGTCCGGCCGCCGCGATCTCGGCGGCAAGCTGCGACCCCGAGGCCGATGCTCCCACCACCAGCACGCCGCCCGGCTCGAGCTCGCCCGGATTGCGATACCGCGTCGGCACCAGCTGGGCCACGCCGTCGCCGAGGCCCGCGGCCACGGCGGGGACGTGGGGTACGTCACAATGCCCGGTGGCCACCACCACGTTCGGGGCAGCCCACGCACCGCGATCGGTGGAGATCCGATAACCGCCGTCTCGCATGCGTTCCACAGCACGCACCGTGGTGCCGCCCTGCACCGGCGCGCCGAAGGATCGAGCGTATTCTTCGAGGTAGTCGACGAACTCGGCCATCGACATGTAGCCGTCGGGATCGTCGCCCCGGTAGAACCACTCGGGCAGACGGCTCTGCCAGTTCGGCGTGAGCAGCCGCGCCGAGTCCCAGCGCTCGCTGCGCCAGCGCTCGCCGATGCGGCCCCGTTCGATCACCACGTGGGCGACGCTCCGTTCGCTCAGGCAGCGGCTCATGGCCAGCCCGGCCTGACCTGCTCCGATGATGATGGCTTCCGTGCGCTGCATGGCCGATCTCCCTCCAGGGAGGGTTACGCGACCGGAGCGGGAAACCCGCCAACCCAAACGAAAAACGTATGGAGTCAGCCGTCCTCTCGGAACCCGAGGGCCACGAGCAGGCAGGGGCCCCCGGAGATCACCCCGAGACCCAGCTCGAGCGCCCGGGCCACGGCGCGTGCGCTCTCGGCGCCGGGCTGCATCCAAACCCAGCGCGCGCCGCACGCCGGGAGTTGCTCCACGATCTGCTCGGTCACGGCGGGGGGAACGATGACGGAAACGCCGTGCACCAGCCGGGGCAAGCAGGTGAGGTCGGCGAAGGCCGGCAGGCCCTCGATCGTTGCGACATGGGGGTTGACCGGGTAGGCCGTCCGCTGGTGCTGCCTGTAGCAGCGCAGCACCTTGTTGCCGTACTTCAGCCGATCCCGCGACGCTCCCACCACCGCGAAGGACTCGCCGTCAAGGAAGGCCCGCAGCTGTTCTCGCGCATCCATCCTGTCAATGTACCGCCCTTCCCCCTCGGCGTCTCGAGCCTGGTCGCCGGGCGCCGGAATCGTTCGAATCGAAGAAAGCGAGATCCGGCTGGCGGGTTCACGTCGCGCTTCGCGTGGTAGCGGGTGAGAGCAAGAAGCTGGATCAACCGTAGAAAGGAGTCAGTCATGCCGAAGCAAGCCACCGAGACCAGGACCCCTCCCGCGCCGCGCAACGGCGTGGACACGCCGACGCTCTTCGCCACCATCGATACCGTGGGCGCGCAGCCGGAGCTGGCAAAGTTCACGTTCCGCGCCACCAACGAGTGGATCGACGGCACGCACAGTCGCAGCACCATGACCACCTTCAGCGGTGCCGGCGCCGACCACGAGCACGTCTCCACCTACAGCTACGACGGAGATCACCCGCAGGTGCTCTGCGGCAAGGACCACGCTCCCACACCGGTGGAGTTCCTCCTTCACGGGCTGGCCTCGTGCCTGACCGCGGGCATCGCCAACATCGCCGCCGCGCGCGGCGTCACGCTCAGCTCGGTCAAGTCCACCGTCGAGGGCCGGATGGACCTGCAGGGGATCCTCGGGTTGAGCGACGAGGTGCGCAACGGCTACCAGGGCATCCGGGTCGATTTCGAGATCCGCGGCGATGCGGACGACGAGAAGCTGAAGAGTATCGTCGCCCAATCGCAGGCTCGTTCGGCCGTGTTCGACGTGCTGACCCACGGCACGCCGGTCCAGATCTCCGTCGACGCAGCGTGAGTTCATCCTCGCCGCCGGCCGGGCCGTTCCCTGCGACCCGGCCGGCGGCCCGCACCGCGAGGAGGCGTACCATGAAGCGGCAACGACACCCGACGGTCGCGCATCAGTCGGCGCCCACCGAGGACGCCTCGCCATCCGACACGACCGCAGCTTCGAATGTCCCACCCCGGTCCGGTCGTCGCGACGAGCCCATCGAACGTCCCGGTCTGGTCCTCATCCAGGGTCGCGCTTCCCGGGATCCAGCTTGCCGGCCGAGCCGGGAGGCCGGGGCCGCGGCGCGGCGCAATGGCCGGACCGGGGTCGGGACGCGTACGCAGCGACGCGATACCGCTTCGATCGGGCGCCCGGCTGCCGCTGCGGCGAGCTACGACGCGGTCGTCGTCGGCGCCCGTTGTGCCGGTGCGGCCACGGCGATGCTGCTCGCACGGCGCGGCCTGCGCGTGCTCGCGCTGGATCGCGCTCGCTACGGCAGCGACACGCTCTCCACCCATGCGCTGATGCGCGCCGGCGTGTTGCAGTTGCACCGCTGGGGACTCCTCGCGCGGCTCCGCGAGGCGGGAACGCCGCCTCTGCGCACCACCACGTTCCATTACGGCGACGATGCCGTCGAGATCGACATCAAGCCCAGGGACGGCGTCGATGCGCTCTACGCGCCCCGTCGTACGGTGCTCGACGCTCTACTGGTCGACGCCGCTCGAGAGTCGGGCGCGGAGGTGCGTCACGAGACGCAGCTGCTGGCGCTCCAGCGTGACGGCGACGGTCGCGTGTGCGGAGTCACGGTACGCGGCGCCGAGGGCGCGGTGGAGTCGATCCGTGCGGGCATCGTCATCGGCGCCGACGGCCGACGCTCGCAGGTCGCTCGCGAGAGCGGCGCCCGCACCTACCGGAGCGGCAGCCATCGCACCGGCGTGGTCTACGGCTACTGGTCGGGCATCGGCCTCGCGGGGAACCACTGGTACTACCGTTCCGGGGTGAGCGCCGGAGCGATACCCACCAACGACGGCGCCACCTGCGTGTTCGCCGCGGTGCCTTCGACGCGCTTCGACGAGGAACTACGTCGCGACCCCGCGGACGGTTACCGCCGCGTGCTCGCCGCCTGCGACGAGCAATTGGCCCGCGCGGTGGACGGCGCGAGGCCCGCGGGCAGGCCGTTCTTCTTTCCCGGCGCACGGGGGCACATGCGTCGGCCCTGGGGGCCGGGATGGGCCTTGGTCGGCGACGCCGCGTACTTCAAGGACCCCTTGACCGCTCATGGCATCACCGATGCGCTGCGCGACGCGGAACTGCTCGCCGCAGCCGTGGCTCGGGGAGGCGATGATGCCCTCGCCCGCTACCAGGAGCGCCGCGACGCACTGTCGCGCGAACTGTTCGACGTCACCGACGCGGTGGCGAGCTTCGACTGGGACTTGCCGCGCATCCAGCGACTGCACCGCCGGCTCAGCGAGGAGATGAACCGCGAGGTCGAAGCGCTGCTCGCGCTCGACAGCGTCCCGCCGGCATCGCGCAGCGCCTGACCGGGCACGGAGCATGCCGTACGGCGGCGCCAGGCCGAGCCTCCTCCGCGGGGCCCGGGCAGTGTGGCGAGCTGCTCACGGCACGATGCGGCGCGACTCGCCCGGTCCGGTCATGAGCCGCTGTCGCGATCCTGCGGCGGGGCTTTTTACCCAGGGCTTACACCGCCGCTGCCGATTCCCGGGGTACACATCCTGTCGAAAGGAGCTTCCCATGATTGATCCCCGAGGCCTGGCGGAAACCTTCCTGCTCGCCATCGCTCTCGCCGGCGCCGCCCTCGGGCCGGCCTGGGCGGCGGAGGACGAGGAAACGCCGCCCGAGCTGCTCGGGCGTTGCAGCGCGGAGCAGGTGTTCGCCGCTCCGTTCGACGCGTGGTCGCGCAGCGGCTACGACGACTACGCGCCGCACAACGGCACGTTGGCGCAACTGCGCGCACTCGACCTCTCGGAGTTCGAGCTGACGGTGTTCTTCGGCAGCTGGTGCGGGGACAGTCGGAGAGAGTTGCCGCGGCTGTTGAAGCTGGCCGATGCCATGGAGATGGATGAGACGCAGCTCGTGCTGGTCGCCGTGGATCGCGGCGGTGAGATGCACAAACGATCGCCGCAAGGCCAGGACGCAGGCCTCGAGATCTATCGCGTCCCCACCGTGATCGTGCGCCGCGGAGGCCGTGAGGTGGCCCGCATCGTCGAGTATCCCGTTCGTTCGCTCGAGCGCGACCTGCTGGCCATCTTCACGGGTCGCGACTACGCGCCGAACTACGCCTCCTACCCGCACATCCGTCGCTGGCGTGACGACGGGTTGCTCGCGGATCCCAACGTCAGCGCACACGGGCTCGCCGCGGACCTGCGTCACGAGATCGCCGGCGAGGGCGAGCTGGCCGCGGCCGCGCAGGTGCTGCTCGCTCGGGGTGAGACCCGCGAAGCGATCAAGCTCTTCGAGGTCAACTGCGCATTGCACCGCGAGAGCGTCGCGGCCTGGTCGCGCCTGGCCGAGGCCTGGCTGCAGGCCGACGAGCCCGCCGCGGCCCGCGAGGCCGTCGCGCGGGCGCTCCGCCTCAACACGGATCCCGAGCGCGTCGGGCCGCTGCTGGAGATGATCGATCCGCTCGAGCCGTGACCTGCCCCGGGTCCCGGCGATGCCGTTGTAGGGGATTTTCCCGTCGCAGGTCAGGGTTTGACGGATTGCCGCGGAGCCCTGGCCGCGATACACCAGTCAGTGTCGCGAAAACCGCCCCCCGTCGCGCCGCCGCCGGACGCGCGAGAGGACTCCATGCGTCCCTGTCGATTCGCGCTCGCTCGAACCCTCGCGACCTTGCTGGCGCTGGTTCCCGCCGCGGCGGCAACTCCCCGGGCCGTCGCCGCCGACGCCACGCTTCCGTCGCATGTCCTGCGTGCGGACGAGGCCGCGGGCCGAGCGGTGCCCGTCACGGCCTGGTCGTCACGCTCTCCACAGCGGTTGGCGTGGATCGACGGCGAGCTCTATCAGAAGCAGGGCGGGCTATTCCTTCCGGTGGTGCCGGAGCGGGTCACCGTGCGGCTCGCGGACGGCGTGGAGCACTGGAAGGAGTTGGTCGCACGCGCGGTGGCCGCGAACGCCGGGGCGTTCGTCACCCTGGAGGATCTCGTCCCACTTCGGACGAACAGGCTCGGCATCGTCGACCTGCAGGTGCCTGCCGGTACGAACCTCGTAGCCTGGTGCGAGCTGCTGGAGCGCACCGGCCTGGTCCGCTACGCCGAGGTCGCCAGCCGCGGTGTCTACCTCGCCACGCAGACCGACCCGCAGTACCCCGATCAATACGCGCTGCACAACACGGGGCAGACCGGAGGAACGCCGGGCGCCGATGTCGATGCGGAACAAGCGTGGGATCTCACCGCGGGGGATCCGGGCGTCATCGTGGCGGTGCTGGACTCCGGCACGGATCTGGATCACGAGGACCTCGCGCTCAACATCTGGCACAACAGCGGAGAGATCCCCGGCAACTCCATCGACGACGACGGCAACGGCTACGTGGATGACTGGGAGGGCTGGGACTTCAACGGAAACGACAACGACCCGCGCACGACCAATTACCATGGCACGTTCGTGATGGGGATCGTCAACGCCGCGGGGAGCAACGGCATCGGTGTCGCCGGGCTCGCCGGCGGCCTGGGCGGTCCGGGAGTTCGCGGTATGGCACTGGCGGTGGGCGCCGGCGGACCCAACGCCAACGTGATCGACGACGCGATCATCTACGCGGCTGACAACGGTGCCCGGGTGATCACGCTGAGCCTCCCGGTGGGCGAGACCCAGGCGATCAACGACGCCCTCGACTACGCCTACAACGGGCAAGATGTCTTCATCAGTTGCGCGTCGGGCAACTCGGGCTCCGAGGTGAGCTACCCGGCGCTACGTCCCGAAGCGATGGCCGTGGGCTCCACCGACGACGACGATCAGAGCAGCAGCTTCTCGAACCCGGGTCCCGAGGTCGAGGTCTCCGCGCCGGGCTCGAACGTGCTGTCCACCGGCCTTGCCGACAGCTATACCACCAGCAGCGGCACCTCTTTCGCCGCGCCGTACGTGGCCGCGCTGGCGGGACTGGTCTACAGCCGCAACCCCGGCTTGGCCGCCGCCGACGTACGTCAGCTGATCATCGACAGCGCAGAGGACGTCTGGGACCCCGGATTCGACGAGCGTACCGGCTTCGGACGTATCAACGCCTTCGACACCATCTCCGCCGCCGCGGATTCGAACGGTACCGTCCGGCTGGACCAGGCCGTCTACGCCTGCGGGGGAGACATCGGTGTGACCGTCTCCGACATCGACCTGGCGGGTGCGGGCACCCTGGCGATACCGCTGACCAGCGACAGCGAGCCGGCCGGCGAGACGTTGACGTTGATCGAAGCGGGAGCTGCCTCGGGTGTGTTCCGCGGCTCGCTGGCCTCGACCATGGCTCCGGGGGACGCCGAGGGCGTGCTGCAGATCGCCCATGGAGACACCATCGTCGCCGCGTATCTCGACGACGATGACGGACAGGGCGGCATGGCGATACTCGACAACGCCATGGCCGACGTGGACTGTGTCGCGCCGGCGATCTCGGCGGTGGATCACCAGGATGTCACGACCTCCACCGCCACCATCAGCTGGAGCACCGACGAGGCATCGAACAGCCTGGTGCGCTACGGCGACGCCATTCCGCCCATCACGGAGGCGAGCGCTGCGGGCTTCGCGCTGCAGCACTCCGTGCAGTTGAACGGTCTCGCCGAGTGCACGGTCTACAAATTCGAGGTGGAGTCGACGGACCCCGTGGGGAACGGCACCATCGACAGTGACGGGGGGAGCTATCACGTCTTCGAGACGCTCGTGACCCTTCCCGGCATCGGCACCGTGCCCTGCCACCAGGGTCAGGTGCTGCTGGATCGGTCGTCGCCCTACGGTTGCGACGAGAGCGTGGGCATCACCGTGCTGGACATCGATCTCGATACCGACCCCGGACAGATCGAGTCGGTTCCCGTGCTGGTGACCTCGACCACGGAGCCGGCGGGCGAGTGGATCACGCTGTCCGAGGTCAACGCCCAGAGCAGCCGCTTCGATGGTCAGGTCCCGCTCCATCGAGACGCTGCCGTCGCCGGCGACGGCTCGCTGGCGGTGGGGCCGGGCGACCTGATCACGGCGACCTACTACGACGCCGATGACGGGCAGGGCGGCTCCTGGATCTCCACGGCGTTCTCCAGCGCAGATTGCTCGGCGCCATTCATCAGCAACGTGCGGGTCACCGGCATCGCCGCTACCCGTGCACGGGTCGAATGGAGCACCAGCGAGCCGGCCACGTCGCGGGTCGAGTTCGGCGCTACCGCCGCGCTGGGCAGCGTCAACGAAACGTCCGCCCTCGTCACCGAGCACAGCATGGTGGTCTCGCCCTCCGACGCCTGCGGCCGCGTGCACTTTCGCGTGGCCAGCAGTGACGCCTTCGGCGAGCAGCGCACGGCGGATTCGAACGGAGCGCCGTTCGCCTTCAACCTCAATCAGATTCCCGGACTGGTCTGGCACGAGACCTTCGAGAGCGACTCGGGCTGGCTGCTGCCCGATGAGTGGGAGCGCGGTACGCCCCAGGGCCTGGGCAGCAACGAGGGCGATCCGGCGGCGGCCTGGAGCGGCGCCTATCTCATCGGCAACGACCTGTCGGGGCAGGGCGCCTATCCCGGCGATTACGAGCCCTCCACCCTGAGCTCGGCGATCTCCCCCGAGTTCTCCACGCGACAGGAACGGGACCTGGAGCTGATCGTGCATCGCAAGCTCGGTGTGACCAGCACCGACGAGGCGGGCATCTACGTGATCAGCGGCGGCACCGATCAGGTCTGGACCAGCAACTATCAGGTCAATGACGATGACTGGTACGTGCAGACCCGCGACATCAGCGCCTGGGCGGACAATCAGAACTCGGTGCAGCTCGAGTTTCGCATCGAGTCCAGCGACGCCGATACGTCGTTCGGCTGGAACATCGATGAGGTCATCGTCAAGGACAGCACCGTTCCCGACTACGCTGTCTGTGGCGGCTGCGCGGGGGCCCCGGCGTTTGCCGGCGTGGTCTCGGTGCAGGATCCGGACCCCTGTGCCGCCGGCGGACTGGTCGTGCAGTGGCAGCCCGCACCTGCCTGGGGCACCGGTGGCGACGGCACCTACGACGTGCATCGTGGAGCCACGGCCGATTTCGTGCCGGCTGCGGCGAATCGTGTCGCGTTCGCCTTGACCGGAACTTCCTGGACCGACGCGGCTGCGCCCACCGACGTTCCGGTGTGGTACGTGGTACGGGCGCGCAACGACGAGTCCTGCGGTGGTGAGGGGCTCG
>Ga0224508_10004834_pt1 | contig 10927 bp, 18 predicted proteins | sample SF_Jan12_sed_USG_4_FD_170157 | JGI IMG/M metagenome (GOLD analysis project Ga0224508, IMG submission 170157) | Sediment microbial communities from San Francisco Bay, California, United States - SF_Jan12_sed_USGS_21 | ecosystem: Environmental > Aquatic > Marine > Sediment | place: USA... | reverse complement strand
TTTTCAACGATTCCGAGGGAGACATAGGGTCACGGGAGGCCACCAAACGCCCCGAAACGACCCATTTCGGACACGGTGTCCAGCCCGAAAATCGCGTTAAGCCAATGTCCGACGTCCATTGGACCGCCGCTGGACTGCTTCATCGGGTAGCCGGGGGCGGTGAAATTCCGATCGAGGTGCTGCGCGAGTTTGCGGAGCTCGTGATGTGCTCGGAGCTGGTTGCGGGTGCCCGCGCGGTGCTCGACGGGCCGCCTGAGTTCGCGCTGAGGCGTGCGCTGGAGCTTGCGAGTGTTGTCTTGGCCGTCGGGGTGGGTGCTGAGCGCGAGCAAGGAAAGGAGGACGCGAAGTGAAAGGCGGCGGAGCAAGAAAGCCCAAGTCTCGAATCGTCTCGTTCCGTGTCGACGACGACGATTTCATCCGCCTCGATACCCTTGCGCAGCAAACCAGTTACTCGCGCGCGGAGGTCCTCCGACGCTGTCTCGTGGGTGCTCGTCTGAAAAGCACGGTCGATGCGCAGGCGCTTACCGAGGTTGCACGGGTGCACGCGGACCTCAACCGCATCGGCGGCCTCCTCAAGCTTGCCATCCGAGAGGGCGTTTCTGATCGATCGAGCCACAGCAGGCTGAACCTCGAGCTTCTCGACTCCATCATCCAAGTCCGTCGGGCGGTGGAGCGTTTGGCGGGTCGTCGGTGATTGTCCGGCACCAACGTGCATCGGCAAGCAACAAGGGTTTTCGTCAGCTAGCGCGCTACGTTCGAGGTCGAAGCGACAAGCCGCGGGCGACCTGGTTCCTGGCCGCCAATCTCCCTGGCGTGACCGGGCCCCGCGACCTCGAGCTCGCGTGCCGACTGGTCGAAGCCGTGAACGCGCAGAACACGCGCGCAGGCAGCAATCGCACCTACCACATGGTTCTCTCCCTTCACCCGGAGGACCGAAGCCTCGACGGGAACGAGCTCAGGCGTGTTGTGGAGAACCTGGTGGACACTTTGGGGTTTTCCGGCCACCAGTACATCGCCGCCCGTCACAACGACAAAGACCACGAGCATGTGCATGTGGCCATCAACAAGATCCATCCGCAGACCTTTCGCATTCACTCGCCAGCCTGGGATCACCAGACGCTCTTCACCGCGGGCCGTGCGCTCGAACTAGAGCTCGGCCTCACTCCGCTTCAGTCCAGAGTGCGCGATCGTGAGAAAGTCCCGCAGAGAGCAGCGGACCACGAAGCTCAGCACGGGATCGACAGCTTTGCTCGCTGGGCCAGAAAGCAGCTAGGTCCCGCACTTCGAGCCGGGCAGCTGCGGAGATGGGACGATGTGCACGACGTGTGCGCCAGTCTTGGTGTCGTGCTTCGCCCGCATGGCAACGGCCTCGTCTTCGAGGACGTCGAGCACGGCGTGCGCGTAAAGGCGTCATTCGTGGACCGTGAGCTCAGCAAGCCGCGCCTGTGCCAACGGTTCGGAGACTTCCAGCCAGCGCCAGGGCATCAGCTGGAAGCCGCAAGAACCGCGACCCTGCGATACTCCCCAGTCCCGGCCATCGCGCCGCAGGACTTGTGGAAGGAGTACAAGCAGTCTCTCAACCAGGCCCGTCAACAGCGGAAAGATGCCTGGAGCAGCTACCGAGATACCGCCTCTCGCGAGCGTCGGCGGCTCAAAGAGAAGTATCGAAACCAGCGAGGTCTCCTCGCCGCCCTACCCGTGTCGGGCCGCGACCGGAAACGCCTTTCACAACAACTGGGGCTTCGCCAAGCCATCGAATCCCGGGGCCTCAAGCGGACGCTCGCAGCCCAACGGAGGGCGATTCAGAAGACTGCGCACCCCGGCACATGGCGTCATTTCGTCGCCAGTCGCGCCGCACACCGCGATACTCGTGCGCTTCGACTTCTACGGCGACGAGACCGCGAGCGCGGCCGTTCGGATGAAGAAAGGGAGTTATGAGATGCAGGGAGGCGCAGTGGAGATGCAGATAGGCGATCCAAACTCGGTCTAGAGCGCGCCACAAGTCGACATAACAAGCTAGTACCACGCAATTGGGCGTTTACGGTGAGCTCGATGGGCTAAGAGGATTCCCGCTACCAAGTACGCCAGAACGAGGAGGACCGGCAGGACTAGCAAAGTCTACCAGGGGCTCGCATGCAATGCCGGCGGCCGTCACGAGCAGCGGCTGCGACCATCGTTCACCGTTATCCAGCGTGTACTCGTTGACTCGATCTGCCAGCGCTCCTTGCTGAACCAGCGAGAGCACTCGATCTAGCGTCTCGCCAACGAGAAAGCTCTCGATGTCACGAAACACCTCACGATTGGCCTGTCGCACTACGTCTTTCAGGATCGCGTCCAGCTCATCAAACGGGCTCAGCGCAGGTGCAGTCATCGTCTCGAAACCATGAGGTTGTCGCTGTGCGCAGCAAGAAAATGACGCAGCAACTCCAAAATCCGGTCTTCGAGAGAAGAGCCTATCATCACATCTAGTTTAGAGGATCTCATCAAGAGGTTCGAAAGTTCCCTATGAAATTGGAGATACCGCTACACCGATCATATCAAATATCAAGTGCGTGATCCGAGCCCGGTTGATGGCGATGTCGAGCAGCAAGCCGAAAACAATGGCGACGTACGCCAAATACCAATATCCCGAGTATCGCTGCAGGAAGATCGAGAAGAACCAGTTCTGATTGAAGACGTAGAGTGCGGCACACGCCACCGTTGCGATCAATAGGAGGGAGGCTGGAAGAAACACGACCCGCGGTTCGCGCCACTTGCTGAGTAGGAGCGCTAGGATGAGCGCGAACAGGGCCGCGTTGATGCCGCTGAAGATACGGATCTCGGCGATGAGGGCGCGAACCAGCCCGAGGTACTTTTCACGAACGAAGCGTTTCAGCTGAGTCGAAATCGCTCCGAACTCTTGGATCCTCGATTTGGCGACCGCCTCCCCGACATCCCTCAGCCGGTCGCTGAGATCGGCCTTCTTGGACTCTTCGCAGTCGATGTCGCAGAGCGTGTCCACCACTGAATCCACGAACGAGTCGAGGTCATTCTCCAGGAAGTCAGCGGCTGCGTCCGCGCGGGCCTCGAACCAGTCCTGCAGCGCCCCGGCGTCCGTGCCAGCGGCCGAACCGATTTGGTCTCGCACCTCTTGCTGAACGCGCGACCGAACGAATGCACTCATCGCATCCTCCAGCGCGGGTCGAGAGGTGAATGTCGCAACGAAGACCGAGAAAGACACGAGGAAGCCCACGACGGTCGCGGCGGCGACTAGGAACTTCCCGATCTCGCGCACTCGCTCACTGTAGCAGGGCGGTTGGCGCCACGTGACAATCTAGTCTGTCTCCAGTCCAGGGAGAGAACTGGCTTTGCGGGCTCTCAATACGGCGTCTCGACAACGATCGAGCGCCCATGCGGGTGTCGTATCGCCGCCGTAACTAGAGTCGTGAAAGGTCGTAGCACGGTGGTCAACAGCGGATCGGAGACGCGCTGCAGCAGGAATGCAAGCTCGCGTTCCAGCGAGACGGCCTGCACCTCGGGATACGTCCACTCCTCATAGTCCTCAGCCACGGGAAGGCGAGATAGCAGCGGCAACTCGTAAGCAATGGCCAGATAGACAAGTCGATGCATGAGCCTCTCTGGAACGCAGACTTCTTGCTTGAGGCCCTTTTCATCAAGTGAATTGGGTTGCAGCCGGATCAGGTACGACACGTCGTTCACGTAGCGAGCGTCATCAAATCGATCTGCGAACACCACTCGATCATACAAGCACCTGCGCTTCCCCGCATCTCACCCCGTTTGTGCCACGTGGGGTTTCCCCTAGGTGGCGCGGGCTAACCATCCCAGAGGGACTGGTCTCGCCAAGTCGCGACGAGAAACCAAGGGGAGCCGCCAGTATCGATCAGCGTCGCGGCAAGTCCGAGCGCCACCGCGGACAGCGCACCAAAGCCAACGATGCCACCCGCCAAAACCAAGAGGCTTCCAACCGCCGGTATACCTGAGACATGGCGATAGTCATCCATCGATTCGTGTCGCCATCGGCATACCATTGGGCGCGCAAACGAGAGATAGCAGTTGAGCAGCGCCACTAGTCCGGCTGGTATGAGCAACCAAAACGCCCCTGGCGAATGAACTCGGTCGACGAAGAGGCCCGACACGATCAGAAGTAGTACGGGGCTTAGGCAAAAGAGCGTGCCGAGCGCGCGACGGATCGTCACGGGTTCTCGTCCGGACCTACGAAGCAATCGTAGCGGTGTGCCGTCAGCTGAAGTCGGAGACTCAATGTGCCTTCAGCTCGAGCGTTGCCTGACTAGTGTCAGCACGCCGCGGCCAACAAAGAACACTCCGAGGCCGTCAAAGAGAATGCTCAGAATACTGAAGTCGCCCTGGAAGACCGAACCGCCCATTAGAAGCCCGATGCCGATGATCACCCCACCCCAAAATATGTCCTGCATGTTGATTCCCCCCGGCTATGCCGCTGCATCGTGCGGCCTCTCTTCAAGGTAGGGGGTACCAGAGGGCGTTTCAAAACCGTGTAAGGCATCGCACGTAAATGACGCTTGACGGGGACTGACGGAAGCATCGGCAACGACGTCTTTCTCAGGCGATGTACCTCACGATTCGCTATCGTGAAGCGGGAGGGGTGTGGAAGCAGAGGGGACCGCAAAGGAGCTATTCTGGACACGGGGTTGGATGGTTCGCGCTTCTCTCGGTGTTCTTCTCGTCGTGGCTTGGGGTGTGGCGTCGGCGGGGTGCCGCGGGGGCAAAGAGGGTCCTGGGGACTCCCGGGCCACGGAGGGCGAGGCAAGCCCGGTCCTGGTGCACGCCGATTGCAGCACGGGGATCGTGCCTCCGGTGACGAAGGCGGGGCTGACCCTCGTGCTCGCGGCCGTCAGCTCACGGCCGCTCGATAGCAACACCTGGGAGCTTTCGTTTCGCGGGAGACTGACCAATCGGCGCGAGGCGCTGGTGCCGGCGGCGCGGGCGGTAGTGTCGTCGTCGGACGACACGGCTGTCGTCACGCGGGATCGCCTCGACTTCGCCTACATCAGACCGGGGGACTCGGTTCACAGTGGCGATACGATCCGGATTTGGCAAAGCGGGGCGGACAAGCTCGATGCGTGCGCTGTGTCGGTCGAGCTCAACACCCCACCCGTGTTCGCTAGGACGGTGGCGCGAGGCGTGGAGCTCGGCACCACGCTGGAAGTGCAGCTCGAAGTTTCGAACGCCGAGGGCGACCCGCTTTCGTTTCGCGCGGAGTCTCTGCCCGATGGGGTCTCCCTGGATGCCGAGACGGGGAAGCTCACCATCGTGGCGGAAGGTGAACCGAGGAGCTTCCCAATTGGAGTGACTGTGTCGGACGGGGTGTTCGAAAACTCGACAGTCATGGACGTCGCGTTCTACGAGCGACAGGCTGCGAACCCACCCGCAGAGCCAGCCGACCTCCCCGACGAGCCCATCGCTATCGGGTTCACGCTACCGGGGACCGGTGACGTCGAGCTCAGGTACGACCCGAACAAGAAGGGGGCGGTCGTCAACTACGGGTCCTGCCTCAGCCGGATCACCGACTGCGCAAAGACCAACAACATCGGAAGCGGGGCAGAGTGCATAAGCGGCCTCGAACGATGCGCCGACAACACCGGCGGCAAAAACTGCTGCGCACCAGCATGCCTCGACAAGTTCGACGCACTCATCGAAGCCGGCGCTCCGGTCATGAAGGCCATCGAGGAATCGTTCCTCGAGGGAAGCTGCCAAGAGGGTCTGGAGCGAAGCGGTCGGTAGGGGCAGCGGGGCATAGCCAGAACAAAGGAGAACAAAGGCCCTCTCCGCGCGGCGTCACCCGCGACATAACGCCCTAGTACCACGCAATTCGGGAGCCAAAGGAGCTAGAGGAGCCGCGGGGCGTCTGCTACTCATTTCTGGCATGAGCGTAGAAAGCGTCGGATTCGTCGGTTGGCGCGGCATGGTGGGTTCCGTGCTGCTCGAGCGCATGCGCGCAGAGGGCGACTTCGCGGGCCTCGAGCCGACGTTCTACTCCACATCCCAGGTGGGCCAGGCGGCGCCGGACGTGGGCGTGCCCGTATCCGAGTTGCTCGACGCCTACGACATCACCGCGCCGTCGCGCCACGACGCGATCGTCAGCTGCCAGGGCGGGGACTACACCAAGCAGATCGACGCCGCCAGCGCGAAGCGCATGGACAGCGACAGCGTGCTCGTGCTCGACCCGGTGAACCGCCGCGTCATCGATCGGGCCATCGACGAGGGCCTGCGCCACTTCATCGGCGGCAACTGCACCGTCAGTCTGATGCTGATGGGGCTGCACGGCTTGTTCGAAGCCCGGCTCGTCGAGTGGATGACCTGCATGACCTACCAGGCCGCCTCCGGCAGTGGCGCGCGCCACATGCGTGAGCTCATCGAGCAGATGCGCGCCATCGGCGAGGGCACAAGCGATCTGCTCGAAACTCCTTCGTCCGACATCTTGCCCCTCGACCGACGCGTAAACGAAATGCTGCACGCCGAGGCGTTCCCGGTCGAGCAGATCGGTGTTCCCCTGGCCGGAAGTCTCTTGCCCTAGATCGACATCCCGATGGAGGCGGGCGATACGCGCGAAGAGTGGAAGGCCTTTGGCGAAGGGAACAAGATCCTCGGATCCGTCGAGCCCATTCCGATCGACAGCATCTGCGTGCGCGTCGGTGCGATGCGCTGTCACATCCAGGCGTTCACGATCAAGCTGCGACGCGACGTGCCGCTCGGGGAGATCGAATCCCTGCTCGCGAACGCCAACGACTGGGTGCGGCTCGTGCCGCGTGCTCCGGATCCTCCGCGAAAAACGCAGCTAGGTCGACCATCACCACCCAATTCCGGAGCTGAAGGAGCTAGAGGAGCGAATGCGGGTCGCGGTTCATTCCGGCTTGCGCCAAACTGAAGCTAGCCACGGTTGGAGGTGCCGAGGTTTGCCTGTCGGTCGATAGTAGTGCTCCAACTCGACGAACTGAGCATCAATCATGAAGCGTCGGTAGGTCGGGAGATCCAGATAGCAGCAATAGCGATCCCCGGACCAGCCTTCGCGATTGGGACCGTGGGGGTTGGAGGAAAATAGGACGCCGGCTGGCTTGAGGCAGATCCACAGCTGCCTGAGCACTCGCGGCAACTCCTGACTCGGAACATGAAACAGCACCGCGTTGGCGAAAATGCCGTCGAAACGCTGGGCAGGGAGATCTAGGCGCAGGAAGTCCTGATGCAAGACCTCGCAGCCTGAGTGATCCCGAGCCATCTGCACGAAATGCTCTGCGCCATCCAACCCAACCGCGGAATGGCCGAGCCCGCGAAACGTCACCAAGTCTCGGCCCGGACCACAGCCAAAATCCAGGATCGTGTGTTGCGCTGACTCTGGAAGATGCCGCAGCAGGGCGGCGACGTTTTGACTCACGTCATGGTCGAGAGTGCCTTGCCGAAAAGATCGAGCTTCCTCATTGTAGTGGCTGAGCGTTTGAGCGCCGGCACCTTTGAGCTGTTCGGCACTCAGGGTCGCCAGGGGAAGCGGTGCATCGCTCACTTGGCCCCCTCGAATCGGCGGAACGGATCCGGTTGGGTCTCCCAGTCCAAGTAACCCAGTGACGGCGCGAACCGGGAGGGCAAGTGCTTGGAGCGCTCGTGATACGCCAACGTCGCGTCCATCGCCGGCGGGTCCCCGCGGCCGCACGACTTCTCAGGGCCCTCAGCACTCGCACCAGACGATCTGCCCAAGATGCGCCGAGTGTACCTGCCAGGAGAACTCCTGCAAACTCGTACATCGTAGTAGGATGCCCCGAGTCATGCAGTTCCCTCCATTCCGACGCCCCTGGAGTTCTTGGGGCCTCGTCGCCTTTGCCCTTCTTGTGACGGGCTGCCCGACGAGAACGAAGAAATCCCCGGCCCCTGCGGCCCCTTGCGTCACGCAGTTCGCCCAGTGCCAAATGCCCGATGGGCCTCTCGGGGTGTGCAATGACGCGCCGTGCGCTGAGGGCCAAAGCGCGCCCTGCTTCAAGTGCGTCTCACAGCACTAGCAATCTATCCGGGCCGACTGAACAATAGAACTCAAACTGTCAGGCATGCGTTTGGGTGAAGTTGCTTAGGAGTGTGAATCGGTTGGCATGCGATGGCGATTTGTCATCGAGTCGCTGTGTGAACGTCCACTGGCCGATCCGATCACAGGGGATCCAGTTCATGGTACAGCGGCTCGCGTCCGCCAAGCCATCGAATCCCGGGCCCTCAAGCGGAAGCTCGCAGCCGAACGGAGGGCGATTCATAAGACTCCGCACCCCGGCACATGGCGCCATTTCGTCACCAGTCGCGCCGCACACCGCGACGCCCGTGCGATTCGACTTCTACAGCGACGAGAGCGGGAGCGAGGCCGTTCCAACGAAGAAAGGGAGTTGTGAGATGCAAGGAGACGGAGTGGACCCACGCCCTACCCGACAGTTCAATATTGGAGAGCTGCCCGACGCGTGAACCTGGTTTTGACATCGCGCCCCCAGTGGGCCCGATGGGCCAAGAGAGCTAGGTGGGTTGCCTTGTTGGACGCATCAACACGTCGTGAATGGCTACATGCGGCGGCGCATGGAGTACATGTATCATGGTAGAAGCCACATCTTCGGGCTGGAGCACCTTGAACTTTCCGTAGGTCTTTTCAGCCGCGTCCGAACTGCCGTGGTACACCTCCGCAAAATCGGTCTCGACGTAACCGGGGCTCAAAGCGGTGACGCGAATGTCACTCCGCATCTTGCGGAGTTCTTGGCGAAGGCCCTCCGTCAACGCACGAACCGCGAACTTCGTCGCCGAGTACATACCGCTTCCGGCCGGAACGCGGTGTGCCGACATCGAAGAAATATGGATCACATGCCCGTCGTCGCCCCGCGACCTCATGTCAGCCACCGCGTGTCGTGTGCACACGCTGAGGCCAAGTACATTCACTTCCAACATCTCGCGCCACGCTTCCACTGGCCCCTCCGCTAACGGAGCGTTCCTTCCAAGCCCGCCAGAGTTGACGAGCACGTCGACGCCGCCCCAAGCCGCACGAACCGCCTCGAACATCTCGTCGATGGCCGCCTCGTTGCGCAAGTCGGCTGGGACCACCAGCGCCTCTGTGGGAAGTCGCCGTGCGAGTTCCTCGAGCCGATCGCCGCGGCGCGCCGACAACGCGACGCGTAGACCCGCCTCACTGAGTGCCAGCGCCACAGCACGGCCAATGCCGCTCGATGCACCCGTGACGAGTGCAACCTTGTTCTGCCAACGCTTGTTGGCGGCCATTTGTTCCATCGGGTCGATTGTAGTTCAACAGCCGGAGAGGCTCGAATCGTCCGGCGATGGGCCCGACGATCTGGCAAATCGCCCCATACTTCGTGGTGACCCACTACTCGCGCGATGAGCCAATTCAAAGGTAAGATGGAAAGCGCGACAAGAAGTATCGAAACCATCGAGGCCTCCTCGCAGCCCTACCCGTGTCGGGCCGCGACCGAAAACGCCTTTCACAACAACTGGCGCTCCGCCAAGCCATCGAATCCCGGGCCCTCAAGCGGACGCTCGCAGTCCAACGGAGAGCGATTCAGAAGACTCCACACCCTGGCACATGGCGTCATTTCGTCGCCAGTCGCGCCGCACACCGCGATACTCGTGCGCTTCGACTTCTACGGCGACGAGACCGGGAGCGCGGCCGTTCGGATGAAGAAAGGGAGTTGTGAGATGCGAGGAGACGGAGTGGAGACGCAGATGGGCGATCCAAACGCGGTCTAGAGTGCGCCGCAAGTCGACATAACAAGCTAGTACCGCGCAATTCGGCGCTAGTCGTCATCCCGATAGGCTAAGAGAAGCTCAGTGAGATCGCGAGAGACCACGGAGGCGCGCAACCGATGAAGATCACCGCGACCCTGTATGCGGCCACACGCAAAGAGTGGCGCGAATGGCTGGAAGCGAACCACGAGCGGGAGCGGGAGATCTGGCTCGTCTCGTATCGAAAGGCGACGGGGCGACCCAGCGTCCCGTACAACGACGCCGTCGAAGAGGCGCTGTGCTTTGAGTGGATCGACAGCACTCGGAAACGAATCGATGAGGATCGCTTCGCGCAACGCTACACCCCAAGGAGGGAAAAGAGCCCCTATTCTCAACTCAACAAGGAGCGACTCGCGCATCTCATCCTCGCGGGGCGAGTGGCGCCGTCGGTCCTCAAGAAGGTCCGCGACGTTCGCGTGGACTACGAGATTCCGCCCGACATCCTCTCCGCCCTCAAGTCGGACGAGAAGGCTTGGGAGTTCTTCCGAAGCACATCACCGTCCTACCAAAGGATCCGCGCCGCCTTCGTCGATACAGCGACGCAGCGACCCGAGGAATTCGAAAAGAGACTGAGGCATCTCGTAGCGAAGTCCGCGCAGGGCCGGCAGTTCGGGTACGGCATCGAGGACTACTACTAGTAGTTAAGACGTTGCGATACTAAGAGCCCGGCCCCTCAAGCGCTGTCGCCTCTTTCGTTCTATGGTCAGCCTCCGTACTGGGGGCAGACGGGCAAAACAAAGCCCCTCTCCGCGCGGTTCCCGACGCGACATAATATGAGCCTAGCAAGAACAAACGCCCTCTCCACGCGACGCCCCACGCGACATAATATTTAGTACCGCGCAACTCGGTTCTGAACATGGTCCCCAAGGGCTAAGAGAGGGCGCGTTTGTGACCCACGCCAGCGACGATAGATGCCGAGGGAAGCCACTCAACGAGAGGCAGAACCGAACGCAGCGTCGAATCAACGAAGCCAACGCCGACTGGAAGAACGGCGACGAGCTCTATCGGTTCAAGTATAAGCTGCTCCCAGAGGACGGCCTCACCGCGGAAGAGGTGAGCTGGCTCTGAGACCGCGGAGGATTCGATGTTGATGGTCAGGGGTCTAATAGGAGGGTTGTTTCAAGTCGCGTTGTTCGCGGCC
>Ga0224508_10004833_pt1 | contig 10929 bp, 12 predicted proteins | sample SF_Jan12_sed_USG_4_FD_170157 | JGI IMG/M metagenome (GOLD analysis project Ga0224508, IMG submission 170157) | Sediment microbial communities from San Francisco Bay, California, United States - SF_Jan12_sed_USGS_21 | ecosystem: Environmental > Aquatic > Marine > Sediment | place: USA... | reverse complement strand
AGCTCTTTATCGTCGTCGTCGACGTCATCATCCGGACCCTCGGCCTCGAAGTCGCCGAGCACCGCATCCATCAGCGCGGCAATGCGATCGCCGTGCGCGGCAGAAACCGCTATGGGTTCGCCGAGACCAAGACCGTGGAATTCAACGCTCGCAAGGTCGGCGTCAAGACCTTCGGCCTTGTTGACCGCCAACCAGGTCTTCCTGGCGTGCTTTCGCGCCAGCGAAGCGACGTGCTCGTCGGCTGCCGTGAGTCCGCTGCGGCCATCGACCATGATGATCGCGGCGTCCGCCTCCTGCAGTGCGCGCACGGTCTGCCCGACCATCGCTTCTGCAATACCGACCTCACCGCCGGCAACGCCGCCCGTGTCGATAACGAGGTAGGGAATGGGGCCAAGTTTGCCAAATCCGTATTGGCGGTCGCGGGTCAGGCCCGGGTAGTCGGCAACGAGCGCATCACGCGAGCGGGTAAGCCGATTGAACAAGGTCGATTTTCCGACATTGGGCCGGCCGATCAGGGCGATGACGGGAAGCATGATCTTGCACCTTCACCGCGGCCGGTCAGGATTCGTCGGCTGCGACGTCGGGAGCCTGGCGTTTCGGCCGATCCTCGACAACTTCGTAGGCGGCGATGCTGCCGGAATCGCTCTGTACGTACAGCCGGTTCGCGACAACCACAGGCGCAGCAGTAATTGCGGAATTCCCCAGCTTGATGCGCGCGACTGCGTTGCCGTTCAGATTGCTGAAGAAGTGCACATAGCCCTCGAGGTCGCCGACGGCGACCGTCGTATGAAACGGGACCGGCAGCGTCGGCTCGCGGCGCAGCAGGTCGGTATTGCGCCAGGTTTCGGTGCCGTCCCGCCTGGATAATGCGACAACCTCGCCGTCAGCAGTTGCCGTATAGACACTGTTCCAGTCCGCGGATACGCCCTCATAGGATGAAATTCCACGATTCCAGAGAACCTGTCCGGACTCCGCAGCCACGGCTGCGACGCGCCCCTGGTAGCCTGCCGCGTACAGGTCCTGGCCGACGACCCCGATTGATCCATCCACGTCGGACAGGCGATCCAGATCGGAACGACCTTTGGGCGGTGACAGCATGGACTCCCAGATAATGTCGCCGCTGATCACGTTTGCGGCGACCAGGCGGCCGTTGTCAAAACCGCCGATCACAGTGCTGCCGATCAGCACAGGATCCGCGGATCCGCGCATCGTCAGCGCCGGCGTAGACTGCTCCACGGCCCAGAGTTCCCGCCCGTCGTAGATCGACAGCGCCCGCATGCGATTATCGATCGTCTGCAGGACGACGAACTCACCGCTGATGAGCGGACGTGCGAGGGACTCGCCGCCTATTTTCACGCGCCACTGTTCGGCACCAGAGTCTGAATCAATACTCATGGCAAGACCGTCGCTGGAGACAACCACAACGCGGCCCTCGCCGACGCCTGGTCCCGCAGAGAGCCGGATTCCTACCTTGGTTCTCCAGAGCTGCCTGCCAGACTGTGGATCGAATGCAGACACAACGCCGTCGTGGCTGGCCGCGTAAATGCGACTGCCGTCGCTGACCGGCCGCAATGCAACGCGCAGAAATTCCGACTCGCCGCCAACTTTCGCGCTCCACAAGCGCTTTATTTTCAAGGTTTGCTTGATGTCGACCAGTTTCTTCGGCTTCAGGTCTTCGTCCTTGTCACCGAAAACCCCACAGGATGTCAGCAACAACATTGCCGATATCAAACCGACGATGCGGCACGCGTTATTCACTCGACGGCCTCGTCACCATTGTCAGACGAGTCAGACGCGTCAGGCTCGCTCGTTTCGACAACGTCGTCGGTTGCGGGTTCGGCGGGTGGCTTTTCTGTCTGCACCTCGGGCAAGTCCAGCGCTTTCCACTGCACAAGCTGCTGATCAACCGTGCCCTGCGACAGAGGATCCATCAGAACTTGTTGATAGGCCGTCTGCGCATCCGCGATACGGCCCAGCGCGAGGTATGCGTCACCAAGGAGTTCGGTGTAGGCAGCCGCAAACGCCGGGTTGTCCCGGCCTTCGAGGAGGTCGACGACATCCTGCGGCTTGTCCTGGTACAGGAGTATTCGCGCAAGGCGCAGGCGAGCGACTGCTTTGAGTTCCTCGCTGGCCGCGCTTGCAAGCAACTCGTCAAGCGCGTCGGCCGCGTCCTGGTCACGATTCCGGTCCATGTACATTCGCGCCATGGCGAGTTTTGACTGCGCCGCATAAGTCGTCTCGGCAAATGCCGTAGCAAGTTGATCAGCAACGCTTTCGGCGTTGTCGAGGTTGCCGTCTACGACATGATTTGTCAGCGTCTCATACAAGGCCGATGCCTCGAGCTGAGCTGCGAGCTTGCTGTTCTGGTAGTAGTTGAAACCGAACAGCAGCAGCGCGCCGGCGGCCACGCCAACAATGACATAGCCACCGTACTCCGACCACCACGAGCGAATCTGATCGATCTGTTCTTTTTCTGAAAGTAAATCGTCCACGAAACTGCCTTTAATTATGATTGCGTCGGGATGCCCCGCTGCCTAGTTCAACCTGTCTTTCAGTGTTGCTGCCAGTTTATCCAGCGCGACACTTTCCTGTTCCTCTTTGCTGCGCAGCGGCTTGATGCCGATACGCCCTTCATCGAGCTCCTGTTCACCCAGAATCAACGCAAACGTCGCATTACTCTTGTCGGCACGCTTCATTTGAGACTTGAAGCTGCCACCGCCCAGGTTAATCTCGACTCGTATCCCGGTTATCTTGTCTCGCAATTCTTCGGCCAGTTCAAACGACCGCGCCAGCGTGCCCTCGCCAACAGCGGCAATATAAACATCCGCATTCTGTTGCGGCACTTCGCCGCCGCAGGCCCCATGCAAAGCAACGAAACGCTCGATGCCCATTGCCCATCCGATCGCGGGCGTGGGCCGACCGCCGAGCTTCTCGACGAGGCCGTCGTAACGACCACCCGAACAAATCGCACCCTGCGATCCCAACGCGTCAGTAACCCACTCGAACACGGTCCGCGAATAGTAGTCCAACCCGCGTACCAGCCGTGGATTGATCGTATACGCTACGTCAGACGCGTCGAGTAACGCCTTGAGCCCCGCAAAATGCCCGCTCGACGCCTCGTCGAGGTAATCCAGCATTACCGGAGCGGCTTCAACAATGCCCTGCATGTCCGGGTTCTTGCTGTCGAGAATTCTGAGCGGGTTTTGCTCGAGGCGGCGAATACTATCCTCATCCAGCTGACTTTTCACGCCATTGAAGTACTCGATCAGCGCCGCCCGGTAACGTAGCCGCGATTCAGGCACACCCAGGGAGTTGATCTGCAGCTCGATTCGCGAAATGCCAAGCCGCCGCCAGAGCCGGGCCGTCATGATAATCAGCTCCGCATCGACGTCCGGACCCTCGTAACCCAGCGCTTCGACATCGAACTGATGGAACTGTCTGTAGCGACCTTTTTGCGGCTTTTCGTAGCGGAACATCGGGCCAGAGGTCCATAGTTTCTGGCGCTGGTTGTGCAGCAGACCGTTGGTCATTCCGGCGCGGACGACACTCGCCGTGGCCTCCGGGCGCAGGGTCAGGCTCTCACCGTTGCGATCCAGGAACGTGTACATCTCTTTTTCAACAATGTCGGTCACCTCGCCGATCGAGCGTTGAAACAGCTCCGTGTACTCGAGCAACGGCAAGCGGATTTCCGAATAGCCGTAAGATTGCACGATCTCGCGCACGACAGACTCGAGGTACCGCCAGGTACCTGAAACCTCCGGCAGGATGTCGTTCATTCCGCGAATAGCTCTGGTTTTCACTAGTCTTCAGGAGCCCGACACAGTCAATCGCGCCGTGTTACCGCGCCGCTCCGCAGCGGATATTGCGCGTTCCGTGCCATTGACCCGAATGCTGACGTTGGCCGCGTTGCCGAACAGCACATTGAACGGCGCCTCACCGCTGAGTTCCACCGTACGGCCATCGGTTCCAAGACCGAAAAACAGGCGGCGACCCTTCGCGTCGGAAATTTCTGTCCAGCAGTCGCCGCTGTAGGTAATCAGCATTTGCATCTGACCATCATTCGGCGCTTGCGCGGCGTTTTCAGCAATCTCTTCGTCCGAGTCCCGGGCCGACTGCAGCACGGCTGAATCGTCATCCGCTACCTCAACAGCTTCGTCCTCTGCCGCCGGCAGTGATCTGTTTTCTTGCACCGGCAGTGTTTCTGGTTCGAACCCGGGCACGGTTTCTGCTTCGGACGCGGGCAGCAAGTCCTGCGGTATCAACTCCTGCGACGGCTGCTCGACGACAGCCGGCTGCGTTGTGAACCACCAGTATGCCGTCGCGACGACAATGATGACGACGATCACCGCAATCCATGGACCCGGCGACATCTCGCGCCGCGGCCGCGGCCGCGCTGCAATGACCGGCGGCGCGCCTGACACGCGGTTCAGCTGATAGTAGTCTGCCATGACGTCGCTTTCGTCAACCTGCACCAGCTGTGCGTATTTGCGCAAGTGGCCTTTGGCAAACACGGGCGCGCCGAGCACATCGAACTCATTGCGTTCGAGCGCGCGAACCTTGGGTTCGTCGAGGTGCAGCTCTTTGGCAATCTCAAGGACCGAGATCTGCTGCGCGCGACGTGCTTCCGCCAGGCGCTCGCCACCGAGCGGGCCATGCTCGCTGGAGGACGTCTCTTCCTCGGAATTGTCCGTTGCGTCGCTCATGCTATCCGCTTTCCAGTACCTTTCTCGCTTCCGGTGATGTCGGAAAGTCGCGCAATAACTGGTTGACGAACTCCGTACGCGCGCGCTCATCACCCAGCTTCTCTTCAATTTGCGCGCCCAGATAAAGTACGCCGGCCGTTGTTTTGCCCGCAACCATGAAGCGTTGCAGGAAGGCGCGCGACCCGAGGTAGTCTTCTTGTTTGAATTTCAGGAGGCAGAGCTGAAGCAACGCGTCCGGGTAATTAGCCTTGCGACCCAACGCCTTTCGAAAGTAGCTCTCGGCCGCCACGACATCAGGCTTCTGCACCATACAGACTCCCGCATTCGTCAACGCCACTTCTGCGTTGTCGTTTTCAGGGTGACTGGCGGCTTTGTCAAAATTCTTTTGCGCGGCATCGAAGTCCCGTTGATTGCAGAGAAATACGGCGTAAGTGTTCTGCAAGCCGAAGTTGCGTGGCTCCATTCGCGCCGCTTTTTCGTAAGACTCGGTTGCCAGGCGGATGTTATCAAGTGCCTCATACGTCAGAGCCAGCGTCGAGTGGGCAACAGCATTTCTCGGGTTCAGTTTGATGGACAACAGCAGCCGGTCACGCGCCAGCTCATAGTTGCCATTCTGGTAATAACGCGCGCCCAACTGATAATTCAATTCCGCCGCATTCCCCTTATCTTCTTCCGGAGGCGCGCGTCCCGTGGTCGACGATATGCATGCAGTCAGCAGTAGAAAACATAGCGCCGCTGGCAGGATCAGTTTGCTCTTCTTCATGCCGATGCCATCCTTATATTCGACTTGCGTGATTTCTTGTCAGCAATGGTCTTTTGCCCTAATGGACTGCGAACACGATCGCTCACTTTTCCGGCGAGCTGCCCGCACGCCGCGTCAATATCGTCACCCCGAGTCTTTCGCGTCGTCGCTACGAGTCCCCGCTGCCGGAGACGCGTTTGAAAATGTCGAATCGTATCGGCCGATGATCGCTTGAATCGCGTGCCCGGGAAGGGATTGAACGGAATCAGATTCACTTTTGCCGGTTTGCCGCTCAGCAACTTCACAAGTTGATCGGCGTGCGCCAGTGAATCGTTCACGCCGCGCAGCATCACGTACTCGAAGGTAATGAAGCGATTCGCCTGCTTGGCCGTGTAAGCCCAACACGCCTCAAGTAATGCGGCTATCGGATGCAGCCTGTTGATGGGAACAATTTCATCCCGCAACTCATCGTTGGCTGCGTGCAGCGATACGGCCAGCGATACGTTGCAGTCGTCGCCGAGTTTTTCAATCAGCGGCACGATACCCGAAGTACTGAGCGTAACGCGACGCCGCGACAGTCCAAAAGCCAGGTCAGATACGAGCAGCTTCAAAACCGGCACGACATTCCGGTAGTTGGCAAGTGGTTCACCCATGCCCATAAAGACGACATTCGTCACCGCGGGTTCGCCGTTATCGCGTCGCGGCAGTTCCTGAATCGCGTGCCACACCTGGCCAATAATTTCGGCGCTCGAGAGATTGCGATTAAAACCCTGGGCACCCGTTGCACAGAACGCGCAATCGAGCGCACAGCCGACCTGCGACGAAATACAGAGCGTGCCACGACCGGGTTCCGGGATGAATACGGTTTCAACGGCTTGGCCCGAACCGCTGGCAAACAACCATTTGATCGTACCGTCAACCGATTCATGCCGTGACTGCACTTCAGGGAGGACAAATTCGGCCTCAGCGTTCAGCCACTGGCGCGACGTTTTGGCGAGATCCGTCATGTCGTCGAAACAGGTGATCCCTCGCTGATAAATCCACTGCATAAGCTGCCGCGCGCGAAATGGTTTTTCGCCGTGAGTGATAAAGACCTGCTCAAGATCATCTTGCGACAATCCGAGCAGGTTCATTTTGCTTGCGGTGGATGACATGGTCTCGGCTTCGCTCAGCGGGTCCTGGGACAGACGCCGTCATCGCCGAAGAAGAATGCGATTTCGACCGCAGCCGTGTCGGCAGCATCGGAACCGTGTACAACGTTTTCCTCGATGCTCGCCGCAAAGTCCGCACGTATCGTGCCGGGCTCTGCATCCGCCGGATTGGTAGCTCCCATGATATCGCGGTTCGCGGCAATGGCATTTTCGCCGCGCAACGCCTGCACAATGACCGGGCCCGACGTCATGTAGCTTACCAGGTCGTTGAAGAACGGCCGGTCCTTATGTACGGCATAAAACCCCTGCGCCTGTTGCTTCGTTAAATGCATCATGCGGGCGGCGACGATTTCCAGCCCGGCTCTCTCGAAACGGCTGTAGATCTCCCCGATCAGGTTTTTTTGCACGCCATCGGGCTTGATGATGGACAGCGTCTGTTCAACGGCCATGTATTGCTTCCTTTATTGCTGTTCTTTATGGGTGGTTTCAGCGCCCGGCGATTCCGCCAGGCGAATCGATGCGAACCGTCAATACTACTACGGCGCTTTCAGACGTTGAAGCTTTCGCCGCAGCCGCATTCCCCCGAAATATTGGGATTTCGGAAGCTGAAGGCCTCGTTGAGGCCATTCTTGACGAAGTCGACCTCGGTACCGTCGATCAACTGCAGGGCTTCGGGGTCGACGACGACCTTGACGCCCTTATCTTCGAAAACGACGTCCGAGTCGGCAATTTCCTCCGCGTAGTTGATGACATAGGAGTAGCCGGAACACCCGGTTTGCGTAACCCCCAGGCGCAGGCCGATACCGCTACCGCGCTGGTCGAGGTGGGTACGGACGCGATCAGCGGCCGAATGAGTAAGCGAAATCGCCATGTGAGTCTCTCTTTGAATACAACAATTCTACGGCGCAGAACCGCCGCCAAGTCTTTGCCCGAGCGACCGCACCGCATCTTCTAGGACAAGTATACGTCCCGTCTTCTCCACAGGTACAGACAGATTGCGCATTATGTCCGACGCCCGAAACCCGCTGAGACTCTCGCCCGGCTCGCCCTCGTAATGGCAACAGAACCATTCGCACGCGGCTATCACGTGAGGGCAGCCCCAGGCGCGGAACCGCAGAGACTGAATACGTCCATTTTTCACCGTGGCAGAAAGCCTCAGTCGAACGCCCTGCTCGTCGATGTTGATCGCGATGGCGCCGGCCAGATCGCCAGCATGCTCGGTATTGGCGAAGTGCTTTCGGACCAACGGGCTGTAGGGATCATCGCTCACGTGGCTGCCGCCGTTGCCAGATCCCGCAGTCGCGCGACCGCTTCGCGGTAGCGTCGCGCAGCAAGCTCTACTTCATGCTCGGTGGTCGGCCGACCCATGCTGAAGCGGATGGCGCTCTGCGCCAGCAGGTCGCTGCGTCCCAGGGCGCGCAGCACATAGGAGGGCTCCTGGCTCTTCGAATTACAGGCCGATCCCGTTGCCACGCAGATTGGCTCCAGTTCGAGCAGCAGGCTCTCGCCCTCGACGTCCACTACGCTGACGTTGAGGATGCCCGGAAATCCCGACTCGATGTCGCCGTTAACGAGCACGCCCTCGATATCCTTGATGCCGGCCCATAGCCGGCGACGCAGAGCGTTCAGGTGGTCGAGATCTGCGTCGATCCTGGACTGCGCAATCTCGGCCGCGAGACCCAGTCCGGCGATGAGATCGGCGGGCAGCGTCCCGGGCCGAATCCGCTGCTGTTGCCCACCGCCGAACAGTATCGGCTCGACGTGACAGCCGGGCCGGTCGGCAATATAGAGAGCACCAATGCCCTTGGGACCATAGAACTTGTGCGCCGTTAGCGACAGCAGGTCGACCGGTAGCGCCTGCAGGTCAATCGCAATCTTGCCAACCGCTTGCGCGGCGTCAACGTGAAACAGCACGTCATGCTCCCGACAGATTGAGCCAATGGCCTCGATGTCCTGCATGACACCCGTTTCGTTATTGACGTACATGATGGATGCCAACTGCGTGTCCTTGCGCAGCGCGGCCGCGAGCATGGCGGGGTCCAGGCGACCGTCGTCCGCGGGCTTGAGCCAGGTTACCTCGAATCCCTGTTTCTCGAGCATGCGAAACACATCAGTAACCGCTTTGTGCTCGGTCAGCAGCGTGACGAGGTGTTTGCCGCGATGCGACCGGAACCGCGCCGCGCCCGCTATCCCCAAGTTATCGGACTCGGTAGCGCCCGAGGTCCAGATCAGGGTCGCGGGATCGACATTGAGCAGTGCGGCGAGCTGTTCTGCGGCACGCGCGATATTCGCGCGACTCAGTCGCCCCGCAACATGATTCGACGACGGATTGGCAAACCCGGAGTCGCGGCATTCTTGCATGCGCTCTGTAACACGAGGGTCCACCGGAGTTGACGCCGCGTAGTCGAGATAAATGAAGTCCTTCGCCATCAGTCGGAGTTCTCCTGGTTATCAATGGCCGTGAGGATGCCGCGCAGGATGTTGACCTCGTTCTTGTCGGGGCGCGCACGGATAAAGAGGCGCCTCAGGCGCCGCATGAGGTGACGCGGATTCTCCGGGTCCAGGAATCGAATATCTTCGAGCACGCGTTCGAGGTGCGTGTAAAAGTGTTCCATTTCCTCGTGCGTGGCCGGGGGGGCCTCGCTTTCGAACGCGGGGCCTGCCTGCAGCATGCTGGCGACACGCAGTTCGTACGTCAGCACCTGCACGGCCATCGCGAGGTTCAGCGAGCTGAATCCGGGGTCCGTTGGTATCGTCAGCAGCGTATGACACAGATCGAGATCGTCGTTGTGCAATCCGGTCTTTTCCGGCCCGAAAACGGCCGCGACTTTCCCCTCGTTGCATTCATTGATCATGCGTTCCGCGCAATCGCGCGGTCCCATGCTCGGCCAACTGATGGTTCTTGAACGCGCGCTCGCGCCCGCAACGTAAACACAATCGGTCAGCGCATCGGCAAGGCTAGTCACGACCATCGCGTTTTCGAGAATATCGGTCGCACCGGAGGCCCGGGCCGTCGCGTCTTCGTGTGGAAAGTATCGCGGGTTGACGAGCGCAAGATCGCTCAGCCCCATGTTCTTCATGGCGCGCGCGGCTGCCCCGATGTTCCCGGGGTGCGTGGTTCCGACGAGGACAATGCGAATCGACATAAGCGGTGTTCTGGACGACAGGTCACTAAAAGTCCGGTATTCTAGCGCCCCGGCGGCCTGCCCTGACAGTCCCTGCGACGTCGCCAGCAGTGAATTTGCCCAGTTCTTTGACATTGACGGAATCGTTTCATGCACGCACTACTCAACGTAGCGGTAATGGCGGCGCGGCGCGCCGGTGGCACGCTGATCAGAAACCTGGTGAAGCTCGAGAAGCTCAAGGTTGAACAAAAAGGCCACAACGAGTACGTCAGCGAAGCGGATCGCGCGGCTGAGCGCGCTGTTATCGATGTCATCCTGAAGCACTACCCCGATCACGCCATACTCGCCGAAGAGTCCGGCGCACAGGGCAATGAAGACGCCGACACTGTCTGGATCGTCGATCCGCTGGATGGCACAACCAACTATCTGCACGGATTCCCGGTGTTCGCCGTTTCGATTGGCGTGCAGATCAATGGCCGCATGGAGCACGCGGTCGTGTACGACCCACTGCGCCAGGAGTTGTTCACGGCCACGCGCGGCAATGGCGCGCAGCTCGACGAGCACAAGATTCGCGTCAGCGGCCAGAAAGAGCTCGAACGCGCGCTCGTCGGCACCGGCTTTCCTTACCGCCAGGCCGACAGCGAGCTGGATCCGTATCTCGGCATGCTGGGCAAAGTCGTGAGAAACACGTCCGGCGTGCGCCGACCGGGCGCTGCGGCACTGGACCTCTGCTATGTCGCGGCGGGACGGCTCGATGCTTTCTGGGAAACAGGGCTCGCACCGTGGGACATGGCGGCAGGTTCGCTGATCATCCGGGAAGCCGGTGGCATCGTGAGTGCGCTCGATGGCGGCGAGAATTACCTCGATTCGGGGCACATACTCTGCGGCACCCCGAAGATCTACCGCGACCTCGCCAAACTGTGCGCCGGCGACATCAAAGCCATCCTGAAGAAGACTTAACCCGCGCTCCAACCACCTGCCATTCCGACCGCGGCGTCGAGTACGGGGTTGCCCTTTGGGAGGCCGCTTCAGCAGCCGACAACCTAAGCGGTCTGGCGACCGCCGCTATCGCTTCGCGCCCTGGGGGCGCTCCTACAGACGCACGACTGGGCAACAGCGGTGAGACCCAAGCGGTCTGGCGACCGCCGCTATCGCTTCGCGCCCTAGGGGCGCTCCTACGGACACGCAATTTGGTAGCGGCGGCGAGC
>Ga0224508_10004832_pt1 | contig 10929 bp, 10 predicted proteins | sample SF_Jan12_sed_USG_4_FD_170157 | JGI IMG/M metagenome (GOLD analysis project Ga0224508, IMG submission 170157) | Sediment microbial communities from San Francisco Bay, California, United States - SF_Jan12_sed_USGS_21 | ecosystem: Environmental > Aquatic > Marine > Sediment | place: USA... | reverse complement strand
AACTGACTTCGTGGCTAAAGACGACAACTTCAGGGCCTTTGCTCAGGCCGTGACCGACACGGTCGCGCAACACCATCCCGACTCTGTCGAAGCGCTTAAGGCGTTGCCTTTGGGCGGCGGGACCGGTAGCGTGGAGGAAGCGCGCGAAGCGTTGATTGGCAAAATCGGCGAGAAGATCGATATTCGGCGGTTCTCATCTCTAGAAGGCGGGACACAGGGCCGGGTCAGCGCCTATCTGCATGGGGCGCGTATCGGGGTATTGGTCGGGACGACCGGCGGCCGTGCCGACTTGGGCAAGGACATCGCGATGCACGTGGCGGCGAGCGAGCCGCTGTGCGTGTCTAAAGACCAAGTACCCGAAGAGATCCTCGACAAAGAGCGCGAGATCTACACGGCGCAAGCGCAGGAGAGCGGCAAACCGGCACAAATTATGGAAAAGATGGTGGAGGGCCGCATTCAAAAGTATCTCAATGAGATCACCCTGCTGGGGCAGCCGTTTGTTAAAGAGCCGGACAAGTCCGTAGAAAAATTGCTCAAAGACGAGAGCGCCGAGGTGAATGGGTTTATTCGCTACGAGGTGGGCGAAGGTTTGGAACGACGTGAGGACGATTTCGTCGCCGAAGTCATGGCCCAGGCAAAAGGCGGATAAGCGGCAGCGGATCCGTCCATGGCTATGAAGTATCGACGGATTCTACTCAAGCTAAGCGGAGAAGCGCTGGGCGGCGACGCACAGATCGGAATTGATGCGGGCAGGTTGGCCGGCATTTGCGGGCAGATACAAGTGGTGAAGGATCACGGGGTCCAGACCGGGGTTGTGGTCGGTGGTGGAAATTTTTTCCGCGGTGTGGATGCTTCCACCATGGACCGTGTGGATGCGGACTACATCGGAATGCTGGCCACGGTGATGAATGCCTTGGCCATGGGTCAGGAGCTGGCGCGAATCGGTGCGCCTGCGCAGGTCATGTCGGCGATCCCGATGGCGCCGGTGTGCGAATCTTACGACCGGTCGCGTGCGGTGGCGCATCTGGAGAGTGGCCGGGTGGTGGTGTTTGCCGCCGGTACGGGTAATCCGTTCTTCAGCACCGATACGGCGGCGAGCTTGCGAGCGCTGGAGATCGGGGCGGATATTCTACTTAAGGCCACCAAGGTCGACGGTGTATATTCCAAAGATCCCGTAAAGCATCCCGATGCCGAGCGATATACGCAGGTGAGTTACGACGCGGTCCTTGAAAACCGGTTGGCGGTGATGGATGCCACGGCCATCGCATTGTGCCGCGAACACGAGCTTCCGCTGCGGGTATTCTCGATGATGCGTGATGGCGGTTTGGAGCGGATAATCAACGGAGATAGCGAAGGTACTTTGGTATCGGTGAGGTGAGGCGATGACGGTTGCAGCGATTATCAAAGATGCGCGCGTGCGAATGTCTAAAAGTGTCGAGGCGCTCAGGGGCGAGTTGGCGAAATTGCGCACCGGCCGCGCCAGTACCGCGCTCCTGGACCACCTCAGGGTGGATTACTATGGTACACCGACTCCGATGAATCAGGTGGCGACCGTAAGTGTCGAAGATGCGCGTACCTTGTCCGTCAATCCGTGGGAAAAATCGATGATACCGGTGCTGGAGAAAGCCATTCAGGAATCGGATCTGGGTTTGAATCCGGTAACCGCGGGGGAGACTATGCGTATACCGCTGCCGCCGCTTACCGAGGAACGGCGGCGCGAGATGACGAAACTCGTGCGAGCGGAGGGTGAGCACGGCAAAGTCGCAGTACGTAATATACGACGCGATGCGAATAGTCACATTCGTGAAATGTTGAAGAACAAAGGGTTAGCGCAGGACGAGGAAAAGCGCGCACAGGACGAGATACAAAAACTCACGGATAGTTTCGTCGCCGACATTGATACACTAGTGGAGGAAAAGGAAAAAGAGATCATGGAAGTTTGACCGACATCATCCTTCTGTATTTCAGTTACCTGCGGATCGCCCAATGAATCAGAAGCCCTTTTTGAGCAGCACCCATGAAGTTCCCGAAACCGGTGAGCTTCCCGTACACATTGCGATAATCATGGACGGTAACGGGAGGTGGGCGAAGAAGAACGGTCTTCCGCGTATCGCCGGGCACAGAAGGGGGTTGGAAGCGGTGCGGGCGGTTGTCAAGTCGTGCGCCGATCTGGGTATTCCGTACCTGACCTTGTTCGCATTTAGCAGCGAAAATTGGCGGCGTCCGCCTGCGGAAGTGAATCTGTTGATGGAACTGTTCGCCAACGCGCTGGAAAACAAAGTCAGGCGCCTGCATGAAAATGGGGTGCGGTTACAGGTAGTAGGTGACTTGAGCCGATTTAGCCCGCAAATCCGCATGTTGGTGCAGCGCGCGGAAACGCTCACCCGGGAAAATACCAAGCTCAATTTGACCATAGCCGCAAACTATGGGGGACGATGGGACTTGACCCAGGCCTGCCAGCAGATCGCCCGCGACGTGGAGCAGGGGAATCTGAGTTCTGAAGCGGTTGACGGAGACGCTGTCGAACGACGTTTGAGCACGGCATTCCTGCCGGAGCCCGATTTCTTCATCCGCACCGGCGGTGAACAACGAATCAGCAACTTTCTGCTCTGGCAACTGGCGTATGCCGAACTTTACTTCACGAAAACACTATGGCCGGAATTCGGGCGCGAGCAATTCTATGGGGCGTTGAAGTCCTTCAAGGATCGTCAACGTCGTTTCGGTCAAACTGGAGAACAGGTGGTTGAAAGCCGCACGCGGCGAGTAACGAATGCTTAAGGAACGATTGCTTACCGCACTGCTTCTCGCTCCGCTGTTTGTCCTCTCCATAATCTACCTTCCGAGCCACTTATTCGCCCTGCTTGTAGGGGTATTCGTTGTGCTCGCCGCGTGGGAATGGAGCGGCCTTCTGGGAGTCGACAGTTCGCGTGTACGCACGAGTTATGTGGTGTGCGTATTTTTGTTGGCGGTTCCCCTCTACCTGCAACCCGGCGTCACGATAGTCCTGGCGTTTGGTCTGGGCTGGTGGTTGTTCGTCATTTACCAATTGGTGGCCGGAGTCGGCCGCCGCTGGTCCCTGCTGTATCGGGTGTTGAGCGGGCTCATCGTCTTGGTTACCGGGTGGTATGCGGTTTATTCGCTGCATTACGATACCGGCGGGCCGCGATTGCTGTTGATCTTTTTTGCCCTCATTTGGGCTGCCGATATCGGTGCCTACTTCGTCGGTCGGGCGTGGGGAAAACGGCGGTTGGCACCAAACATCAGTCCGGGCAAGACAGTTGAAGGCGTGATTGGCGGTCTGGTATCAGTGGGTTCTGTCTCCATCTGCGCCGGCATTCTGTTTCTGAATTTGCGCGGTATGGGTTGGTTGGAATGGTTGTCATTATGCGCGGCTACGGCGATCGCCTCGGTGGTGGGTGACCTGTTTGAAAGTCAACTCAAGCGTGTGGCGGGCGTTAAGGACAGTTGTAGTTTGCTGCCTGGGCACGGCGGTGTGTTGGATCGTATCGATGGTGTGACGGCCTCGGCGCCGGTGTTTGCCCTGGGTTGGTGGTGGTTGCTCGGACCCGAAGCGCTGCAAACTTAAGTTCGGTGCCGTCGGCCCCTGGATTCGGCTCGGCTGGGTCAGGAGGAACTGGCGCGCTGCGAGCGGATTTGTTTCAATGGGACGGCGACGGGTGCCGGAGCGTGTACTAGTATGACGTTGAAAACGGGCCATCCTACCTTTTTTCAACGTGCGGCCGAGCTCGAACAGGTCCGTGCTTGGCGGCGACAAATCAAACACTTGCGTGCTTGATTTGTGGGCGGGGCTCGATACTCCTCACTAGTGGGGTGTTTTGACAGTCTGGCAGACCAATGAATGGTGAGGACCAAGTTTTAACTGTATGTATTTGACGTCCGGTCTTGGCCTTTTCGCGTGCCGCAACCGGGTTATGCAACTCCCCGCCGGTCGGGGGTAGATCACAAGTGAGTCACGATGACGTTTTTATATAGTGTGGTAGGTTTTGTCGTCGCCCTCGGGATTCTGATCACGGTCCATGAGTTTGGACATTATTGGGTGGCCAAACGGTTGGGGGTGAAGGTCCTACGGTTTTCGATTGGGTTCGGCCGCCCCCTATGGGTCAGACGCGGGGGGGCGGACGATACCGAATATGTCGTTGCGGCGCTGCCACTGGGTGGTTACGTCAAGATGCTCGATGAAAATGAAGAAGCGGTCGCCGAGGCTGAACAGCACCGCGCTTTCAATCGCCAGGCTTTGTGGAAGCGCACGGCAATCGTCCTCGCCGGGCCCTTGTTCAATTTCCTGTTTGCGATTCTGGCATATTGGCTGGTGTTCGTGGGCGGTATCGAAGGCGTGAAGCCCGTGGTCGGAAAAGTGGTGGAAGAATCCATTGCCGCGCAGGGCGGTTTCAAAGTGGGCGACGAAATCGTCTCCATCAATCAGCGTCCCAATCGAAGTTGGGACGAAAATCGCCTGTACCTGTTTAATCAAGCGTTTCAGCGCCGACCGGTGTCAGTGGAAGTGAAAGATTCCGAGGGCGTGGCGCACCACCGCGTCCTGGACCTGAGTCAGCTCTCGCTGCGCGAAATCGACGCCGGATTGGTTGAGCGGGGGATCGGCTTAATCGGTTACATTCCCGAGATCCCGGCCGTAGTCGGCGGAGTTCAACCTGACTCCCCGGCGTCATCGGTGGGACTGCGGGTGGGTGACCGGATCCTCAAGATCGATGCTACCCCGGTCGCAGATTGGCGCGACCTGGTCGAGCAGGTTCGCGATCGACCCGGTCAGCCGATACGGCTCGTCGTCGAGCGTGACGGTGACGAGGTGAGCTTAAGTATGATTCTAGAGCGGGTCTCGGCCGATGGTGGGGAGTACGGCCGCATTGGGATACAACCACCGCCGCTCGAGCTCCCCGATCATATGCGGGTGCGCGTGGACTACGGGCCGCTGGAGGCGCTGGGCCGCGGGATAGAGAATACCTGGGTCATGTCGGCGCTGACATTGAACATGTTGGTCAAGATCGTTCAGCTCGAGGTCTCGGCCAAGAATATCAGTGGGCCGCTGACAATAGCGCAATACGCCGGGCAAACCGTGCGTATCGGCCTGGATCGGTTCGTATTGTTTCTGGCTATCGTCAGTATCAGTCTGGGTGTCCTCAACCTGCTGCCGATCCCGGTGCTCGATGGCGGGCATCTGTTGTACTACCTCATCGAAGCGGTCACCGGCGGCCCGGTTTCGAAACAGGTGTTGATGTGGGGCCAGCAAATCGGCTTGGTCGTTCTGTTCGCGCTTATGAGCCTTGCTTTTTATAATGATATAGTCCGCTTGCTTGAATAACGATAATAACTTGAGAACACCCACGACGCGGTGCTCGCATTCCGGGCTTCTTTGATAAAGTTAATGAAAAAAATACTGGCTATCGTTTCTTTCTCGCTATGCCTGATCTCTCCCAGTAACGCTATTGAATCGTTTGTAGTTACCGACATCCGGGTCGAGGGTCTCCAGCGAATTTCCTCTGGTACGGTGTTCAACTATTTGCCCATCAAAGTGGGTGATGAAATCGATGAGCAAAGTGCCCAGGATGCTATTCGCGTGCTCTTCAAAACCGGTTTTTTCACCGATGTACAGCTCAAGCAGGAAGGCACAGTGCTCGTCGTCGCGGTCGAAGAACGGCCGTCCATTGCCAAGATCGAGTTTATCGGGAACAAGGAGATCAAAGAGGATGCGTTGAAAGACGCTATGAAACAGATCGGATTCACTGAGGGACGGGTGTTCAATCGCTCGGTTTTGGATAAAGTCACGCAAGAACTGAAAAATCAGTATTTCAGTCTTGGAAAATACGGCGCGGAAGTTGACAGCAATGTCACAATACTGGAACGAAATCGGGTCGCAGTGGAGTTACGCATAACGGAAGGCGAAACGGCTAAGATCAAGCAGGTCAACATAGTCGGAAACGAATCTTTCGAGGAGAAGGCTCTGAAGAAGAAATTTCAGCTCTCCACCAAGGGGGTTTTTGACTTTCTCAGCAGTAAGGACCGTTACTCCAAACAAAAGCTTTCAGCAGATCTCGAAACACTACGCAGTTTCTATCAGGACCAGGGTTACCTGGATTTCAACATCAACTCAACGCAAGTATCGATCACGCCGGACAAAAAGGATATTTACATAACCATCAATATCACCGAAGGCGAAAAATATACCGTCTCCGACTTTGCGATAAAGGGCAAACTCGTTGTCCCGGAGTCGGAGCTGCTCGAGCTCGTGGTTATTCAACCGGGTAGCGTCTACTCTCGCAAAGAAATCAGTGCGAGCCGAAAAGCGATAACGGATCGCTTGGCCGATGAAGGATACGCGTTCGCCAACGTGAATGCCGTCCCGGAAATCGACAAAGAAAATAAGGAGGTATCTTTCGATTTTTTCGTCGATCCCGGACGGCGTGTGTACGTCCGCAGAATCGACATCAGTGGGAACACGACCACCCAGGACGAGGTGATTCGTCGCGAACTAAGGCAGTTGGAGGGTTCGTGGTTCTCAGCCCAGAAGGTGCAACGGTCCAGGGTGCGTCTGCAGCGGCTCGGGTTTTTCGATGACGTCAATATCGAGACACCGCCGGTACCCGGCAGTCCGGATCAGGTGGATATCCAAGTGGTTGTCACAGAGCGCTCTACGGGGAGTTTGTTGTTCGGTGTCGGGTTTTCCGATGCCGACGGTATTTTGCTTCAGGCTAGTGTGTCGCAGCGGAATCTGTTTGGAAGCGGCCGGGAACTGGATCTGAGTTTCGATAACTCGTCCGTGACCCGGGTGATAAATCTACAGTATACGAATCCGTATCATACGTTGGATGGTGTCAGCCGGGGTTTCAGCATTTTTCGCCGTCGTGTCGACGCGTCGGAAGCCGACACCGCCGAGTATATTACCGAGACCACCGGTGGTGGCTTGAACTACCGTTTTCCCTTAAGCGAGTTCAACTCGTTAAACACGGGAGGTTCCTTCGAACGCATCGATTTGACCAACACCAGTGAAACACCGCCGGAAATCCGGGAGTTTATCGACGAGAATCCGGAAAGCGATATTTTTAAATTTACCGGAAGCCTGGCGCATGATACGCGCGACAGTTTCCTGTATCCGACCCGTGGGTTGCTGCAGAGATTGTCGTTGGAACTGGCGGTTCCCGGGAGCGACCTCGAATACTACAAGGCTAGTTACAACACGGCGTGGTACACTCCAATCACCACCAACCTGGTGTTCAAGGCGTCTGGAGAGTTGGGGTATGGTGATGGCTACTCCGGAACTGAGGATCTGCCGTTCTTTAAGAATTTTTTCGCCGGTGGAGCGAGTACGGTACGCGGGTACGAGGCGCGCTCACTGGGTCCGAAGGACACCGGGAGTACTCCAGAGCCGATCGGCGGTAGTAAGCGGATATTGGTGAATTCTGAGCTGTTATTCCCGCTACCAGGCTCGGAGAACCGCGATAAGCGGCTCAGCTTGTTCATCGATGGTGGGCAGGTTTACGGGCCGGGCGACAGTGTGGATGTGTCGGATCTCCGCTTCTCGGCAGGGGTGGGCTTCGGATGGTTCTCGCCTTTGGGGCCGTTGGCGATCAGCTTTGCGATTCCGATAAACGACAAGGATGGCGACGACACGGAGCAGGTACAATTTACTCTAGGCAGGTTTTTCAGATAGTGACGGGTTGATAACCGATGGATTCTAAGAGATCAGCGATCTTGGTCGGCGTAATGCTGACATTTCTGACATTCGGTGCTGCGCACGCTCAGCAGCTGAAGATTGGATATGTGGATGTGGTGAAGGTGATTGAACAAGCCCCTCAAGGCGATGCGGCGTTGAAAATACTGGAAGCGGAATTCGGACCGCGAGACCGTGAGCTCCGCGACGACCGGGATAAGTTGAAAAGTCTGGAAGAGGACCTGGAGAGAAACGCGTTGGTTTGGAAGGAGTCCGAGCGGCGTGATAAAGAGCGCGATATACGTGATTTGAGGCGGGAGTTAAAGCGCGAGACCCAGGAATTTCGTGAAGACTACAATTTGCGTCGGAATGAAGAGCTTGGGTCTCTCCAAAAGATCGTATACAAGGCGATCGTAGATATTGCGAAGCGCGAAGAATTCGACCTGGTCCTGCACCAAGGGGCGGTATTTGCCAGCGACCGTATCGATATCACGCAAGAAGTGTTAGGACAACTGGATGACAAGGGTGCGCTGTCCAGCGACAAATAGCCGTTGTAGTGTGCTACGGCTCGTCTAGTACTTAGCACGCAAGGAAATGGATAGGGCGTGAATTGAGCACACTCGACATACACGACATACTTAAGCTTCTTCCGCACCGTTACCCATTTCTGTTGCTGGATCGCGTAACCGAGCTCGATTCGGGAAAGACGCTGCGGGCAATCAAAAACGTCACAATCAATGAGCCTTTCTTTCAGGGGCATTTTCCGTATCGTCCGGTGATGCCGGGTGTGTTGATCCTCGAGGCCATGGCGCAGGCGTGCGCGGTATTGGCCAGCGAAGGCTTGACCAACAAGGCAAGCGAGCGCCGGGTGTATTACTTCACCGGAGTTGACAAAGCACGGTTCAAACGACCCGTGGAACCGGGAGATTGCCTCCAGATTAACGTAGAAATAATTCGCCGCATCAAAAACATGTGGAAATGTGCGGCAGAAGCGCAAGTCGAAGATCAACTCTGTTGTCGCGCTGAGTTGATGTTTACCTATCAGGACCTTTAGGTGATCGACGATCGGGCGGTTATCGAACCCGGTGCGAAACTGGGAAAAGACGTCGCCATCGGACCATTCTCGATCGTCGGTGCCGGTGTCTCCATCGGGGATGGCACCTGGATCGGGCCGCACGTCGTGATCAATGGCGAAACCAGCATCGGTGCACTAAACAAGATTTATCAGTTCTCGTCTATCGGCGACGCTCCTCAGCACCTTGGCTATTCGGGTGAACCAACTCGGTTGGAGATCGGCAACCGGAATGTGATCCGCGAATACTGCACCATTAATCGCGGGACCGAGGAGGGCGGCGGCGTTACCCGTATCGGCGATGACAACTTCTTGATGGCCTATGTCCATATTGCGCACGACTGCTCGGTAGGAAACCGTACGATTTTTGCCAACTGCGCCAGCTTGGCTGGACACGTCGAGGTCGGTGACTATGCGGTGTTGGGCGGTTTCAGTTTGGTACATCAGTTCTGCAGGATTGGAGCGCACTGCATAACCGGAATCGGAGCCGTGTGCCTGCAGGACGTCCCTCCCTACGTCATCGCGGCGGGAAACCGGGCGATCCCCCACGGTGTCAATATCAAAGGGCTGCGCCGCCGGGATTTTACCAAGACCGACATTTCGGAACTCAAGAAAGCGTACCGGGTACTGTATCGCTCGGGTCACGGGTTGAAAGAGGCTCTGTGTTTCCTGGACTCGAAGGATTGGACCAGCCTCGAGGTCCAGAGGTTGGCGAATTTCATAAAGCATACCCGGCGTGGAATTATACGTTGACCGTGTTTGTGATCACTGCGCCACGCCGCGACTGCAAGGCGGTTGTTCGAATCGGCGCTTCCGGCGGTCAGCGATGTGACGTGCTTATTACTGGTGGTGGTAGGGTGTCGTTAGCGGCGAAACTGTATCACGGTCCATCCGGGCACCGGCTGTGAGAATCGGCATTGTCGCTGGAGAAGCTTCGGGGGATTATCTGGGTGCCGGATTGATTGCGGCCATCCAACGCCGACGACCGGACGCTAGTTTTTTCGGCATTTGCGGCCCCCGCATGCAGGCGTTGGGCGCCCAAAGCTTGTTTCCGATGGACAGTATTTCGATCATGGGAGTCGACGGGCTGCTGAAAAGCGTGTTCAAGATTCTCCGGATTAGAAAGCAATTGGTCGATCATTTCGGGGATACGCACCCCGATGTGTTCATCGGCGTCGACGTTCCTGACTTTAATCTGCGGTTGGAGCAGCAGCTTAGAGCGCGAACCATCAAGACCATTCACTATGTCAGCCCCACCGTGTGGGCATGGCGCGGATATCGTATTCATCGTATCCGCAAGTCGGTCAGCCACATGCTGACCCTGTTTCCGTTCGAAGCGGAATATTATCGGCGCCAGTCGGTACCGGTTACTTATGTGGGTCATCCGGTCGCGGACGAGATCGGCCCGGAAGTGGACGCCGCGGAATTGCGCCGCAAGCTTGAGCTAAGCGGTGATCCGATCGTAGCCCTGCTCCCCGGCAGCCGTACCAGCGAAGTGGCCCGTCTTACCGGCGTGTTTCTCGGTGCCGCGCGTGAGATCCACCAGCGTTATCCCGGAGTCGAGTTCATCGTGCCGTTTGCGAACCCACAAACGCGGGAATGTTTTGAAAGATTGGGCGGCGCGCCGTTATACGATTTGCCGGTAATGATTCGCGACGGGGGATCCCGCAATGCGCTGGGGGCGTCCGATGTCGCGCTGGTGGCGTCCGGAACGGCCGCCTTGGAGGCCGCATTACTGGGCATTCCCATGGTCGTCGCCTACAAAGTGTCGTGGCTTACCGGGGCGTTGGTCAGGATGTTTGCGCATGTAAAATATTTCTCGATGCCGAACAACCTGCTCGAACAACCGGTCGTCCCGGAATTGCTGCAAGACGACGCGACTGCCGCCAATCTAGCGCGAGCGGCGTTGAAGTATCTGGATGAACCACAGTGTTACGCTGAGGTGCACAACAAGTTGGCCGGGATCCACGATATGCTCCGGCAAAACGCCAGCGAACGCGCAGCCGAAGTCGTGATAGATATCGTGGATGCGCACCCCTCATGAGCCGGGATCTTCGGGATCGGATCGTGGTAGGCGTCGATGAAGCCGGGCGTGGACCATTGGCGGGCCCGGTAGTCGCGGCGGCGGTGGTCCTCCCGCGACTGTACGAGCTGTCAGGCCTTGACGATTCGA
>Ga0224508_10004831_pt1 | contig 10931 bp, 9 predicted proteins | sample SF_Jan12_sed_USG_4_FD_170157 | JGI IMG/M metagenome (GOLD analysis project Ga0224508, IMG submission 170157) | Sediment microbial communities from San Francisco Bay, California, United States - SF_Jan12_sed_USGS_21 | ecosystem: Environmental > Aquatic > Marine > Sediment | place: USA: California... | reverse complement strand
GGCCAACTTCATGGCGATCTTGCCGTTCGCCTTGATATTCACAAAATCGCTCAAGCGGTTACGGCGGACATTGCCTTGCGCCGTGGCGAACATCACATAGTTTTCCGACTGCGCCTCATCGTCCTCGGGCAACGTCATCACGGTGGAGATGGTTTCGTCCTGCTCCAGCGGCAGCAAATTGACCATCGCTTTCCCGCGCGCCTGCGGGCTGCCAAGCGGTAATTTGTACACCTTCAACTCGTATACGATCCCGCGTGTGGAGAAAAACAGCACGGGCGTATGGGTCGATGTCACGAAGACCCGGCTCAGGAAATCTCCTTCGCGCGTGCTCATCCCCGCCCGTCCCCGGCCGCCGCGCCGTTGCGCGCGGTACGTCGAGAGCGGCACCCGTTTGATGTAGCCGCTGTGGGTCACTGTAACGACCATCTCTTCGCGCTGGATCAGGTCTTCGATGTCCTGCTCGAATTCAGATTCCTCGATGGTCGTCCGGCGCTCGTTGGCATACGCCTCCCGCATCTCGAGCAATTCCCCGCGGATGACATCTTCCAACCGTTCCCGCGACTGCAGGATTTCCAGCAGGCCGTTGATCCGGGCAGAAATTTCCTTGGTTTCATCGACCAGCTTCTCGCGTTCCATGCCGGTCAAACGTTGGAGACGCAATTCAAGGATCGCCCGCGCTTGCCGGTCGGAAAGACGGTATTTCCCGTCAATCACCTCGTGCCCGGGATCATCGATTATCTTAATGAAATCAGCCACATCCTCGGCAGGCCAGTCCTGCCCGGTCAATTCTTGGCGGGCGGTTGCCGGATCCGGCGCCTTTCGGATCAAGGCGATGATGCGATCGATGTTATTGATGGCGACGAGGAGCCCGGCCAGGATATGGGCCCGTTCCCGCGCGCGCCGCAATTCATAGATGCTCCGGCGGGTAACGACTTCCTCGCGGAATTTAATGAACGCGGCGATTATTTCCGGCAGTTTCAACATTTCCGGCCGGCCGCCGTTCAGGGCCAGCATGTTGACGCCAAAACTCGTCTGCAGCGCGGAATAGCGGTAGAGCTGCGCCAGCACCACTTCGGCAACGGCATCGCGCCGCAGTTCGACCACGACCCGCACCCCTTCCCGGTCCGACTCGTCGCGCAGATCTGAAATGCCTTCGATCGTTTTTTCGCGCACAAGCTCGCCGATACGCTCGAGCATGCGCGATTTGTTGACCTGATAGGGCATCTCGGTCACCACGATCGCTTCGCGATCCCGGGCTATTTCCTCGATATGCGTCCGGCCACGCATCACCACCGATCCCCGGCCCGTGTGATACGCCGCCCGAATACCGGACCGCCCCAGGATGAGGCCGCCGGTCGGAAAATCCGGCCCGGGCACGATCTCAATCAATTCATCGGTGGTAATCGCCGGATTTTCCATATACGCCAAACAGGCGTCGATCACTTCGCCCAAATTATGGGGCGGTATGTTGGTCGCCATACCGACGGCGATACCGCCCGCGCCGTTGACGAGCAAATTGGGATAGCGTGCCGGCAGGACGGTCGGTTCTTCGACCGTATCGTCGTAGTTGGACTGGAAATCGACCGTTTCCTTGTCGATATCCTCGATCAGCGCCTCGGCCGCCTTGGCAAGTCGCGCCTCGGTGTAGCGCATCGCCGCCGCCGGATCGCCGTCCATCGAGCCGAAATTGCCCTGCCCGTCAATCAGCGGCAGTCGCATCGAAAAATCCTGTGCCATACGAACCATGGCGTCATAAATCGCCTGATCGCCATGGGGATGATACTTACCCATGACGTCGCCAACGATCCGAGCGGATTTTCGATGCGGCTTCGACGAATCGTAGCCGCTCTCCTTCATCGAATAGAGGATGCGTCGATGCACCGGCTTGAGGCCGTCACGCACGTCCGGCAATGCCCGGCTCACGATTACGCTCATCGCGTAATCGAGATAGGAGCGTTTCATCTCCTCTTCGATAGTGACTTGTGAGATGTCGATCGGCTTGTCGCCGCTAGGGCTTTTGCTCAAGGCGTCACATCACGTTTGGAGGCGGGACAATGGCAAAAAATCACCGGCATCGCCGATGATTTTAATTTGGCCGAAACCTAGCAGAATGCGGTTCCTCAAACAATGTCAATTGGCGAAGCCCGGCAAAAAACCGGCATCCCCGAAAGACAAAAAAAGAGAGGGCCAAAGCCCTCTCTTTTGACGTTCTTCGACAGTGCCTGAGATTATTTTTCGAAGAAAATCTCGGCGCGTCGAGCCTTTTGCGGAGCTTCATTAGCCTTCGCCATACCGGCGCCGGCGATATCGATCGACTTCGCACCGCTTTTCTGCAGACGGTGCTTGACCGAATTGGCGCGGCGCATGGAGAGCTGCTGGTTGTAACGGGCATTCCCCTTGCTGTCCGTATAGGCCACGATACGCACCTTCTTGACCTTCTCGGACCGAATGGCCTGCATGACATCGAACAAGGTGCCTTCGGATTCTTCGGTCAAATTCGTGGAATTGGATTTGAAATAGACCACGTATTTGCTCGAATCGTCCATTCCGGTCGCGCTTTTCATCTTGCCGCCGAATTCGGACATCGACTCGCAAGCACCCAGCGCGAACAACATCGCCAAGCTCGCAAGTATAAATTTGAACCTCATTGCCAAGTCCTCCTGAATTAAACTGGCGTAATGGTTATGCGACCGAATTAGCGGATAGCGCATAATCGATGCGCACACTCGGCAGCAAACTTAACCTAGCCACAATTTTTCGGCCGCGAATGCGAATATGGCCGCGATACATAAGTCTCTTATCGCTCAATGAGGTTAAGGGTCTGTTAAAAAATGAAAGATCAAAAAAAGAGCGACCGCCTGCCTATGGCGGCACCCCAAAAATTACCATGATTTATTGCAGTATCGCCCCACGGCCATCGCTACCGCAGGCGGCGCCTGAACCGCTCAGGCACTCGTCATATGAATTTGACGCTGGGGATAGGGTATCGAGATATTTTCCGCATCCAGCCGCTCCTTGATGCTTCGCGTCAGATCGAAACGGACGGGCCAGTAATCCTTGGCCTCGCACCATGCCCGGACGACGAGATTGACGGAGCTGTCGGCCAACTCGGACACGGCGACCAAGGATACCGGCTCCTTCCGAATTCGCGACTCCGCGGCGATCACTGCCTGGATCGCTGAAACCGCCTTACCGATATCGTCTTCATACGCGATGCCGATCAGAAGATCGACGCGGCGGGTCGCGTTGAAACTGACATTCCTAATCGCGTTGCCCCAGATCTGGCCGTTGGGCACGATGATTCGGACATTGTCGCCGGTGTTCAGCTCGGTCACGAATAAGGACAGTTCATGCACCGTTCCCGCTTGTCCGCCGACCTCGACAAAATCACCGACCTTGTACGGGCGGAATATCAGCAGCATGACGCCGGCGGCCACGTTGCTCAAGGTTCCCTGCAGCGCGAGGCCGATCGCCAGGCCTGCGGCACCGAGAAGGGCGATGAGGCTGGCGGTTTGCACGCCGAATTGATTGAGCACCGCGAGGACGGTGAAAATTATCACGACATATTTGACCAGGCTGGCAAAGAAACCGCGCAAGGTCTGGTCAAACCGGCTGACTTTGCTGAGGGCCCGAATGGTGGCGCGATGCGCCCAATTGGCGACGAATAACCCGACAACAAGGATCGCGACCGCCCCCAGGACGTCCAATCCGTATGACGCAAAGATCTGAATAATGGCGTCGACGGTTTCGCTCATATTTTCTTCGAAGTTAAACTGCATGGCTCGTTCCTTGGATTAACGCCATCGATAGGCGCGGCGCCCGCACGCCGATCGCCTGGACAAAAAAAAAGGAGAATCCGGCTGTGCGGATTCCCCTTTTATTCGTAGACGCCGGGCTAATCCCGACTATTTGGCGAAGATGATAATCGCCCGGCGGTTCGTCTGATTGGGCTTATTCGTGTCAACGACCGGATCCTTCGGACCTGGCGCCGCTGTCGTCACGACTTTTGCACCCGCGCCTTTCAGCTTCTGGGCAAGGCCCTCGGCACGCATTGCTGCCAGCTTGTCGTTGTACTGGTTCTTACCCGATAGGTCCGTGTAGGCAATGATGTGAACCTTCTTCGGCTTGTGCACCCGCACTTTCTGCATGATGTCGTACAACGAACCTTCCGACTGGTCGGTCAGGTCGGTTTTGTCGAACTTAAAATAGACCGTGAACGGGCTACCCGAAGCGACTTTCCGTTTTTTCTTCTTCCCGGCGGTGCCGAGCTTCGCCATGGCAACGTCGTATGCCTTGCGGCACGCGGCGATTTCTTTCGGCTGAATGCCTTCCTCGGCTTCCTGAACCCAGCAATCGAAAGACGTCTGCGCCGTGGCCGCAACATCCGGCATCTTCTGGGCTTTCTTGCCAGCGAGCGCCTTGATCAGCATCGGACGCGCCGCTGAAATCGCCTTTGCATCCTTGCCGGTCACGTTCCGTGGCGGCAACCCTTCCGGAGCGACCGATTGCCCAGCGGCGGCCGCCTTGGCTTTCATGATAAAATGTTTGGCATCGCCAAGATCGCCTTCTTTTTCTTCGGCCTTGGCGAGCTTCACATAGTTACCGTGCAGGCTCTTGCTGAAGTTCGTGCCGGACGGCTTGGTCAGCTCAACTTGCTTGATAAGTTCGGCGTTCGAACATGCTCCCAACACAAGCATACTCGCTGCGCCAGCGAGCAACGCAACTTTAGTGATTCTCATGATTCCTCCGTGATCCTTTATGGTGCCCCAATTCGTCACTGCTTAAGCCGCCGGTTTTCCCAGACTGGCTTTGCTGCGTCCCTTCGCGCGAGACTATTCGGATAGTTGGAGCAGCGCAACAGCGCACGCTCAAAGGGAGATGCATTAGGCCATGCGGGGAAGTGCCAGCGCTAACAGGGGTACACCGATCTCTCAACCCTGGACGGTGAATTAGCCGAAATCGTGAATTGTCCGAACCAGCCTTTGCGGCACAGGTCACCGCGGCCGCGCATGAAAAAAAGGGATCGCCAAGCGGCAATCCCTTTTTTGTTCGTTCAGGCCTAGGCCGTGAGGAACCGTTACTTCTTCTTCTTGGGTTTGTGGAAAACGATGATTGCACGGCGGTTCGTTTGGTTTGGTCGTCTTGTTTCGACGATCGGCTCCTTGTCACCGACGGCGACGACATTGACTTCCTTGACGCCCGCGCCCTTCATGGAATCCGCGAGCTTCGCGCCACGCTTTTCGGAAATTTTCATGTTCTGAGCGGGCGTACCGGCCAGATCGGAATGCACATAGAGCGTGACCTTCTTGATCTTATAAGGCCGTACCTTCTGCATAATATCGAACAGCGAGCCCTCGGAGGCGTCTGTCAGATCAACCGAATTGCTTTTGAAGTAAACCGTGAACGGACTGCCCGAAGCCGGTTTCTTTTTCTTTTTCTTCTTCTTTTTCTTTTTTACCGGCGCCTTCATGGCGTCCTTTTTGGCCATCTTCATCGAGTCCTTACTCGACATGGATCCTTTATCCATGCTTTCGCACGCACCGACCATTCCGAATGATAGCGCACACAAGATGATTAGCAGTTGTCGCATTTTTTTCTGAGCCTCCATTTTGCTCTTAATTACCCCATACTTCACACACACCGCCAAGACCCCCAAGCCCCCATAGCTGGCGCGCCTTGTGCCCAGATGGTAGTGGCATAATCCGGCAAGCGCAACCGCGAGGCCACCTCAAAGCCGACCATAATTCCGGCAAGCAGTTGAAATGTCCGGGGAAGTCGCCTCTCTCTAGAACGGTATCTCGTCGTCAAGATCACCGCCGGGCGGCGGACCACCCTGATCGGACGATCCGTAGTTCTCGTTCTGATCCCCAAATCCGCCGGACGAACCAGACGCACCGCCCCGGGAATCGAGCATCGTCAATTGTCCGCGGAATTTCCGTAACACGACCTCGGTGGTGTATTTCTCCTGGCCGCTTTGGTCCTGCCACTTGCGGGTCTGCAGTTCCCCTTCCAGGTAGACCTTCGCCCCCTTTTGCAGATACCGCTCGGCGACATCGCACAGCCGGTCATCAAAAATGACGACACGATGCCACTCCGTCTTTTCCTGCGGCTCGCCGGTGGTTCGATCCTTCCAGCGATCGGACGTTGCGACGGAAAGATTGCAGACCTTGCCGCCGTTCTGCATCGTTCTGACTTCCGGATCGCGCCCTAAATTGCCGATCAGGATTACTTTGTTTACGCTCCCCGCCATAGACTCTCCCGGCCCTCGCATAGAATGAAATCTTCGTTATCTTACTGTCTCTCCCAAGGGGTCGCACGGGTTAATTCTGCGGCTAATTCCGGGATCGCCCGGATCAATGGGGCGCCCGGCCGTATGAATTTTCGGGCTTCCTTTGTTTTCAATAGCGTACCGGTTTGGACATCCGGTCAATGTCGGTAAAATGATGGCGACAGTTTCACGACAACAACCCGGCAAGAGCACCGCCGGGACATCGGAACAACGGCCTGAAAACAGCCCGGAGTCGCCGCCGCTCGCAATCACACCTCCCGACCGCCCTCGGATCGACGCAAGGAAACATCATGGCGCAACAGAACAAAGTTGAAGAACCTGCCATTGCGGTGAATCCGCTGTCGGCGATTGCCGGCGCGGAAGTCATCGGTCTCGATTTGTCGCAACCCTTCGACGATTCGGTGCGGGGCACCATCCTTGACGCCTTTACGAAACATCACGTCTTGGTGTTTCGCGATCAGGATCTCAGTGAAGAGCAGCAAATGGCCATGACGCTGCGGTTCGGCGAACTCGATGGCCATGTTTCCCGAACGGCAAAGGGCAAGCAGTCACCGAAGGTTCATCTTGTCAGCAATCTGGACATCGACGGTAATCCCAGCAGTGCGCCAGCGACCTTCGGCAGTTTTTACTGGCATACCGACAAGTCGTATCACGACGTTCCCTCCTTCGCGACATTCCTGCACGCCCGAGAGTTGCCACCGCAGGGCGGCGACACTGAATTCGCGAACATGCTGATGGCCTATGACGCGCTGGACGCCGAAACACGCGACAAAATTTCATCGCTCCGCGCCGTCCATAGTTGGGAAGCGAACCGGCGAAATTCGGGCAACCGGCCCGCCACCGAAAAAGAAAAACAGGAAAAGCCGCCGGTCTCCCACCCGATCCTCCGCACCCACCCCGATCGAAACCGGAAATCCCTCTATCTCGGCATTCATACGTCCCACGTGGAGGGAATGCCGACCGAAGACGGTGAGCGCCTGCTGAATGATCTGCTCACACACGCGACGCAACGCCGGTTCGTCTATGTCCACGAATGGCGGCCGGGCGATCTCGTGATGTGGGACAACCGCTGCCTGTTGCATCGGGTGATCGGCAACTATGATATGGACAGATACCGCCGCGTCATGCACCGAACCGTCGTGAAAGGTGTGGTACCCGTATGAGCGAACAAAAGAGCGATGCAATGTCGATCGAAGTGATCCCGAGTGGCGCCATGCTCGGCGCCGAAATTCGCGGCGTCGACGGCAGCCGCCCGATCCCGGCCGCGACACGGCAGGACATTCTCGATGCGTGGCACCAGAATCTCGTGCTGTTGTTCCGCGATCAGAACTTCGACGTGGAGGCGCACCTCACCTTCGCCAGCGTCTTCGGGGAGCTCGACCTGCCGGCGCAGGGATTGCTCGGTCTGGGACGGGAGCGTCACCTGCCCGACGAGATACCCGAAACGGTCAACATCATTTCCAATATCGAGGAAGACGGCAAACCAATCGGCGCGTTGGGCGCGGATGAGGCGCGCTGGCACACCGACAGTTCTTTCGTCGAACGCCCGATCGGCGCCAGCGTTCTCTACGGTATTGAAGTTCCGCCGCAGGGCGGCAACACGTCGTTTCTCAACATGTACGCTGCACTGGACGACCTGCCGCCGGCGCTGCGCCGCCGTATCGAGGGGCGCAAGGCGCTGCATTCCTGCGTGTACAGCAGCAACGGCGAGCGGCGGCCCGAATTCGAGGATGTGTCGGATGTGTCAAAGGGTCCCGGCCCGCTGCACCCGCTCATCCGCACCCATCCGGCGACCGGCCGCCAGTGCCTGTTCCTCGGCCGCCGGTTGAAATCCTACATCCCCGGCCTGCCGGTGGAAGAAAGCGAAGAGCTGCTCGACACCCTGTGGGCGCACGCGACCCAGCCGCGCTATGTCTGGGAGCACGAATGGCGCCCCGGCGACGTCGTGGTCTGGGATAACCGCTGCACCATGCACCACCGCAAGCCGTTCGACCCGAACAGCCGGCGGCGCATGCACAAGGTACACACCATGGGTGAGATTCCGGTTTAGCCGCGTGGCCGCATCCGGCTGAAGCTATCCAATGTTAAGCCGACAATAGGCTACCGAACGGGACGATCTTATTGTCGATGTCGTGCCCGATATCCGCGCGGCCGCGATAGGGAATGCCCGCTTCCCCGCACCAATGCGCGACAATTTCTTCTTCCGTCTGCACGAAATCCGGATCGTTCGGCGGAATGTCGCTGCACCGGCCGAGCATGATGCCCGACACCTTACGGATATTTGGATTGCTGGTGATATGGAAGAGCAGCCGATCGATCTTGTACATGTATTCGGAAACCTCTTCGAGCATCAGAACATGCCCGGTCAGATCCGGTTGCAGCGGCGTGCCGATCAGGTGACTGAAAACGGCCATGTTGAAGGCGGCGGTCTTGCCGTCCGCCGCAACACTGGCTTCCAAGGCGCCGGAATCCCGCTCGACGAGATAGGCAAGCGCCCGACCGACCGCCGCCTCGCCGCCCGGCCGTTTGATGTCGGACGGCATCGGGCCGTGCGCCAACCCGGTGAAGCCGGCCTTGTATAGCGGGGCCAGCAGACAACCGGCGTCGCTATACCCCAGATAGAGCTTGCCGGCGGCGGCGTTGCTCAATTGGGGGGCCAGGTCGCCGGCGATCCGGCACGCCCCGTACCCGCCACGGGCAAACCAGAGAGCCTGAAAGCTGTCGTCATTCGCGATGTCGAGAAACGCCTGTCTACGGCTGGCATCGTCGCCTGCAAAATGGCCGGAAGACAGAAAACATTGCGGATGGAAGTGGATTTCGACTTTCCCATCCGGATACAGGCCCGAGGCCAAATCCTTGATCCGCTCCGCAAGTCCCTGATCGATGCGGCATCCCGGCGCCATGACGCCAATTCTGATCTTGTCTCCAGGCACGCGGTCAATCCTCGCTTTCGGCGTTCTTGTCAGACCCGTTCCGCCGCTATAGGTATCAACGGATGAACCGGGACCGGCGTTATTTCTTCTGCGGCATCGGTGGCAGCGGCATGTTGCCACTGGCCCTGATCCTACGGGCGAAAGGCTTTGCCGTGGACGGTTCCGACCGCATGCTAGACCAGGGCGGAACGCTACAGAAGTTCGAATTTCTCCGCGCGCGCGGCATTCAGTTGTTTCCCCAGGATGGCAGCGGCCTGACCGGCGCCGAACAGACGCTCGTCGCCTCGGCGGCGGTCGAGGAAACGGTGCCGGATGTCCAGGCGGCCCGCACCGTGGGCGCCGATCGGATCACGCGGGCGGAATTGCTGGCGGAGCTCTTCAACGCCGCGCCCTGCGGGGTCGCCATCGGCGGCACCAGCGGCAAATCGACCACAACCGGCATGGTCGGCGTCATCCTGCACGAGGCCGGCCTGGACCCGACGGTCATGAACGGCGCGGTCATGAAGAATTTCATGACGCCCGATACGCCGTTCGCGTCGGCGGTGGTCGGCGACAGCGACTTATTTGTCAGTGAGGTCGACGAAAGCGACGGCTCGATTGCACTTTATACGCCGCGCATCGCGGTCGTGAACAACATCGCACTCGATCATAAATCGATGGAGGAATTGCGCGCGTTGTTCCAGGCGTTTGCCGACACCGCGGAGACCGTGGTGTTGAACCTCGACAATGATGAAACCGCCGCGATGGCGGCCGCCATTCCGGCCGGCAAGACGGTCACCTTCAGCCTGACCGATCCGTCGGCGGATCTGACGGCAGGCGCCCTGTCGCCCGAACCGGCCGCGATCGGGTTTGACGTGACCGAGCGCGCCAGCGGCGCAACCGTTCCGGTGCGCGTGCCGGTACCGGGCCGACATAACGCGGCCAACGCCTTGGCGGCGCTCGCCGCCGCGCGCGCCTGCGGGGTTTCCCTCGACGTTGCGGCCCGCGCGCTTGGCACTTTCAGCGGCCTGCGCCGCCGGCTCGAAATCGTCGGCGAAGCGAATGGTATCACCGTGATCGATGACTTCGGCCACAATCCGGACAAGATCCTGGCCACACTCGACACCCTGCACGGATTTCCCGGGCGCTTGCTGATCCTGTTTCAGCCGCACGGGTTCGGCCCGCTGCGCCTGATGAAGGATGAGTTTATCGACGTCTTCGCCGACAATCTGAACGAAGACGACGTGCTGGTGATGCCGGAGCCGGTCTATTTCGGCGGCACCGTCGACCGCAGCGTCAGCAGCCAGGACATCGTCCGTGGGATCGATGCGCGCGGCCAAACGGCTATGGCCTTTGCCGACCGCGATGGTTGCGGCGAAAAGCTGCTCGACCTTGCCCGGCCGGGCGACCGGATCGTGATCATGGGCGCGCGCGACGATACACTGTCGCAGTTCGCGGAAGCGTTGCTCGTTAAACTCGGCTCGTAACGCCCGGCATGCACTGCGTCCGCGCGACCCCTAACGAAATCAAGAATACAGGGAGCAAATTATGGCAGGCCTTTACTTCGAAGAATTTGAGCCGGGGATGGAGTTCAAGCACGAACTCACCCGCACCGTCACCGAGATGGACAACGTCATGTTCTGCGCGTTGACACATAACCCTCAGCCGCTTCACCTCGACGAGGAATTCGCCAAGGAGACCGAATACGGCCAGCGCATCGTCAACAGCCT
>Ga0224508_10004830_pt1 | contig 10931 bp, 10 predicted proteins | sample SF_Jan12_sed_USG_4_FD_170157 | JGI IMG/M metagenome (GOLD analysis project Ga0224508, IMG submission 170157) | Sediment microbial communities from San Francisco Bay, California, United States - SF_Jan12_sed_USGS_21 | ecosystem: Environmental > Aquatic > Marine > Sediment | place: USA... | reverse complement strand
GCCATCAAACAGGCCGTCCGTTGTGGCTACCTTAAAGCGGCCGATATTGCCGAGCGATTTGGCGGCACACCGATCGACCCGACGGTAGATCCGAACATCGTGGCTGACGACGGCACCGGCATTTTCACGAGCGCGGAGTTTTCTGGCAACGGCCGCGACGCACGCGAGTTCCAGAAGACCGCGTCTGTCATGAAACTCGTTTTGAACGGTTTCGCGGGCGCAGGCTGTGTCGAAATGGGTGGCTATGATTACCACGGTGGGGCCCGCGCAGAAGGGGAAGTCAAGGACTTCCGTGCCGGACGCTGCATGGGTGCCTGCCTCGAATACGCGGCGCGCTTGGGCAAACCACTGATGATGTATGTCTTCAGTGATGGCTCGTTATCTTCGAATGGCACGCTCGACAACTCGACAGAAGGACGGGGCAAGGGGGAGTGGTCCAGCGATGACTCGTCAACTGCCGGGTCGTTCTTCCTCGTCTATAACCCGACGCGAAGACCAACGCTTATGGGTGGCACTGTCGATGACCAGGCCAGACACCAGCAAATCGGCTACATGGACGCCGGTGGCTCGGTACAACGAGCCGCGACGCCGGCCGCAAACAACGTCAACTTGCTGGTCAACACCGTGATACTCAACTACATGGCTCTTCACGGCGAGCAAGGCCTCTTCGACAACCTCTACCCGGGGTGGAATCATGGCCTGGGTAATGCAAGCTTGAAGGACAGCCTCACGGCTTTCACGCCGATTGTGAACGGAATTATTACGAATCCCGTGTAGCAATATGGCTGTGAGGACGCGGCCAGTCGCGTGCGGCCGGCCGATTTGTGCATAATTCAATAATGACAGAGTTACGCACCCTCCTCGCTTGCCCACGCTGTGACAAGACACCGCTGGATCAAAAAGGCGACCATCCGCACTGCAAAGCCTGCAAGGTTGATTTCCCTTCGATCAATGGCATTCCGTGGATGTTCGCGGAACCACAGGCCACCTTGGGCGAATGGCGCAACCGCCTGCAATTTGCGTTGCAACAATTGAGCCATGAGGTCGGCGGGCTCGAACAAGAGCTGAAGAACGACGACCTGAACTCGCTCAGCCGGCGCCGCGTCCAGCGTTACAAGAAAGCGGTTGAGTACCACCATCGCGCCTTGAGCAAGCTGCTACGGCCTCTTGACATGCAGGTCATGCACGGCAACTACGAAAGCTACCTTGCGCTGCGAACGCGCCTGCCCGCCGACCAGGGCCTGAACACCTACTACGCAAACATTCATCGTGACTGGGCCTGGGGCGACAAGGAAAACGACGCGTCGCTCAATCAGATCCGGTCAGTGCTGCATGATCACGCCGACCTCGGCAACGTGCTGGTACTCGGCGCCGGCGCAGGGCGGCTCGCTTACGATATTCACAGCAACCTGAGCTGCACAACGACCGTCGCAATGGATTTCAATCCGTTGCTCATGCTCGTGGCCCAGGCGGTTACGCGGGGAGACACCTTAAAGCTTTATGAATTTCCGATAGCACCGCTCGCACTCGAAGACGACGCCGTGTTACGGTCACTGACGGCACCGGAAGTTACCGATGACCGTTTTCACCTGGTCCTGGGCGACGCCCTCCGCGCGCCATTCGCGGATCAGTCCTTCGACACGGTCGTAACGCCGTGGCTGATCGACATCATTACCGATGACCTGCCGATAATGGCCGCACGCGTCAATAACCTGCTCGCCGCAAACGGACGCTGGATCAACTTCGGCTCCCTTGCATTTTCGAGCCCGGAGCGCGCCCGTCGATACAGCCCTGAAGAGAGCAAGGCGATCGTCGCCGAAAGTGGCTTCTCAGACCCTTACGTCTCGCAAAAGACCATTCCCTATATGTGTTCGCCGGCCAGCCGGCATGGCAGACAGGAAAAAGTGTTTTCGTTCTCGGCCTACAAAGAGCGCAGCGTACAGAAACCGGAACGCCACAAGGCGCTGCCGGACTGGATCGTGACCGGCAAAGAGCCCGTGCCGCTGTCACCCTCATTCAGAACACAGGCGATGACGACCCAGATCTACTCATTCATCATGTCGCTGATTGACGGCAAGCGGTCAATAAAGGAAATGGCAATCGTGCTCGAGAAACAAAAGCTCATGAGCAAAGAAGAAGCCGAGCCCGCGATCCGTTCGTTTCTGACCAGGATGTACGACGACTCGCAACGACAGTCAGGTTTCTAGCGGTTCGCCGATTTTCATCCGCTCGCGCACGTATGCGCCTATCTTCCTGATGGCTTTTCGACTCTCCGGCATTTTGCCGATGAAAAGCTGAAACACATGCCACATCTCCGGCCATATTTCGATTTCGACCGTCCCTCCCAATTCCCGCATCTTGGCGGCAAACCGGGTCGAATCACTCAGCAGGATTTCATCGTCTCCGACTTGTATGTAGACGGGCGGCAAGCCGGCCACGTCGGCAAATACCGGGGACACGAGCGGATTGCGGGCCTCATCGGCGCCGCAGTAGTAATCGATGACCACCTGCATGTCCTCGGGGCGAAACCACGGGTCCTTGTCGGCCCGCGTCGTTGCCGACTCGCCACTCGCCGTGGCGTCAAGAAACGGCGACAGCAGGATTGTGGCGGCGGGCATCGGGTCGCCCGTCCGGCGCAGCGACAACAGCGTCGCAACCGTGAGGCCGCCACCTGCAGAGTCGCCCGAGATGATGATGTCTTCGGGCTTGAAGCCGGAGGCAAGCAGTTCCCGATAGACGCCGACGGCATCGTTGATCGCATCCGGAAACTTGTGCTCTGGCGATAGGCGGTACTCGGGAAGTAGTGCATCGACGCCAGCGGCACGCGCAATATGGCTCACCATCTGCCGGTGCGAACGGCAGCTGCCCATGACATAGGCGCCGCCGTGCAGGTAAAGCAGCACCTTACCTCGCCGTGCTTTCTTTGGCCTCAGCCACTCGGCGTACAGGCCGTTGATGGTCGTTCGCTCGAGCTTCACGCGAAATGCTTTCATCAGCAGGCGGCCAATCATGTCCAGGCGCCGACGCAGCTTGAACACATCCGCATGGTGCACATCGATGCGCCTGATGTAGCGACTCGTAATCCAGCGAATAAACCTCGCGCGTCTGCTGATCATCAAGGAATCCATTCTCTGTGGCGTAAGCGGCTATCATAGGACGAATCCCCTGCCGGAGTAACGGACTTGCGAAAACTACGTACGCCTGAAAAACGCTTCGAAAACCTGCCCGACTACGATTTCGCAGCAAAGTACGTCGAGGTCGGCGATATCCGTATGCATTACGTCGATGAGGGACCGAGTGACGGCGATGTCGTCCTGTTGCTGCACGGCGAACCGAGCTGGTCCTACCTGTATCGATACATGATCCCGCCGCTCGCGGAGGCCGGCCTTCGCGTGATCGCACCCGACCTGATCGGTTTCGGCAAGTCCGACAAGCCAACGAAGAAAAGCGATTACAGTTACGCGGGTCACGTCGCGTGGATGAAACAGTTTGTCGAGACGCTCGATCTCAACGGGATAACGCTTTTTTGCCATGACTGGGGCTCGCTGATTGGTCTTCGCGTGGCAGCGGAGAACGAGCAACGGTTCGCCCGTATCGTCCTGAGCAACGGCGGAGTGCCGACCGGCGACGAGGAAATGCCGAAGGCGTTCAAGATATGGCGGGCATTCGCGCGCTTCAGCCCGTGGTTTCCCATCGGCAAGATCATCCAGAAAGCGACGATCACGGAACTGTCCGACGAAATTGTCGCAGCGTATGACGCGCCCTTCCCTTCCTCAAAATACAAGGCCGGGGCACGCGCTTTTCCGATGCTGGTGCCAACCACACCTGACGATCCCGCCAGCGATGCCAACCGGGCCGCATGGGAGGTTTTTGGTGAATGGCAGAAGCCGTTTCTTACGACGTTCAGCAACCGGGATCCGATCACACGCGGCGGTGAAGCTCCCTGGCAGGAAACAGTGCCCGGCGCAAAGAATCGCGAGCACGTGAAAATCAGGAACGCGGGTCATTTCCTGCAGGAAGACAAGGGGCCGGAACTGGCCGACGTGTTGCTGAAGTTTATTCGCGAGTCGTAGGAGCGCGCCCCAGCGCGCGACACCTAACGACGCGGCCTGACGGCCGCCGCTGCCGCTTCGCGCGCTGGGGCGCGCTCCTGCGGATCGTTTATCTCTCGAGATACTGCAGTTTGTCCTTCACCTCACGCCACTCGTCGGCATCTTCAGGCGGGTCTTTCATCTCGGTAATCACAGGCCACTCCCGAGACAGCTCAGTATTGAGCTCCAGGAAATGTTCCTGGCCGGCAGGCAACTCATCTTCAGAGTAAATAGCCTCGACAGGACATTCAGGTTCGCACAGTGTGCAGTCGATACACTCGTCGGGATCAATCACAAGAAAATTGGGGCCTTCGTGGAAGCAGTCCACAGGACAAACCTCGACACAATCGGTGAGTTTGCACTTGATACAAGCTTCGGTGACAACGAATGTCATGCTGGATACCTCGCGTTCCGGACCGCGTAAACTATGCGAAGTCAGGCCGCTAATCAAGTCGGGGATGGCGCTAATGACAGTGCTTGTCTCGATTGCGATACACTCACGTCCACACGCTCCATCCGCTGCCGACTCAAGCTCAAATAGTACCTTTTTGTGAATAAAAACAAAGATGTAGATTCAATTGTCGTCCGTCTCGCGGGAGACTCGGGCGACGGTATCCAACTCATGGGGTCGCAGTTCGCGGTTTCGACCGCGTTGACCGGCGCCGATTTCGCCACTTTCCCCGATTATCCGGCCGAAATCCGTGCGCCGGTCGGCACGACGTTCGGCGTCTCGGCTTACCAGATCAACCTCGGCGGCGGCCCGATCACAACGCCCGGCGACGCACCCGATGTACTGGTAGCCTTCAATCCGGCGGCACTAAAAGTCAGCCTGCCGATGCTGCACAAAGGCGCGCTCGTCATCGTCAACAACGACGCGTTCACGGCACGCAACCTCGCCAAGGCCGGTTACGACGCGGACCCGCGAGAGAGCGGAGTGCTTGCCGACTTCCAGGTCGTCGAAGCAGATATCAGCCACTTGAATCTCGAGGCCGTTAAAGAGTTCGGTCTAAGCAAAAGCGAAGGCGGCCGCTGCAAGAATTTCTGGGCACTCGGTTTGCTGCTGTGGATGTTCAATCGTGATTTTGTCTCGGTTGAAGAGTGGATCCGGCGCAGGCTGGCCGGAAAGCCAACGCTTCGCGATGCGAATATCAAGGCTCTGCACGCCGGCCACGCCTACGGTGAGACAGCCGCGCTGGCCGCGAGCCTGTCGCAGATACAAATACCGGCGGCCAAACCAAAGCCAGGCGAGTATCGCAGTATCACCGGCGCAGAAGCGCTGGCACTTGGCATTGCCGCCGCTGGCGAACTCGCCGACCGCCCGGTCTTGTTTTGCTCGTACCCGATCACGCCTGCATCGCCGCTGCTACACCGGATTTCGCATCTGCCCGAGCTGGGTGTCGGTACGTTTCAGGCCGAAGACGAAATCGCCGCGATAGCGGCTGCTATCGGTGCGTCGTACGGGGGGATGATCGGCGTGACCTCGAGTTCCGGCCCGGGCATTGCACTGAAGACCGAGGCGATGGGGCTTGCCGTCAGCGCGGAGTTGCCGCTTGTCATCGTTAACTGGCAGCGCGGCGGCCCATCCACGGGGCTGCCGACCAAGACCGAGCAGTCGGATCTTTACCAGGCCGTCTACGGCCGAAACGCAGATACACCGATTCCAGTGGTGTCCGCGTCAACATCAGGCGAGTGTTTCGCGATGGCCATCGAAGCCGTGCGCATCGCGATACGCCACATGACACCCGTGATTCTGCTGGCCGACGGTTATCTTTCAAATGCCGCTGAGCCCTGGCGTATTCCGGACCTGTCCTCTTTTCCGCCAATCGAGACCAACCCGGTACCGGAGTTCGGGGAAGACCCGCAACGCAAAGCGTTTACACGCGGCGTCACGAGCTACGGTCGCCCCTGGATTACGCCGGGGATGCCCGAACTCATGCACCGCGTTGGCGGTCTCGAGAAGGACGTCGAGAGCGGCCACATTTCCTATGATCCGGCCAACCACCAGAGTATGACCGACCTCCGCGCCGCCAAGGTACAGTCCGTTGCGAACTACATTCCCGAGCAGATGCTCGAGTCGGGACCAGACAGTGGTGACCTCGTCGTCGTCGGCTGGGGTTCGACGTACGGGCCAATTTACCAGGCGACACGAGCGACCCGCGCGAGTTTCGTGCACCTTCGTCATCTCAATCCTTTACCGGGGAATCTCGGGGAGTTGTTGGGACGCTTCGATAAGGTATTGGTGCCGGAGATGAACGCAGGGCAACTGGCCACACTGCTTCGAGACAAACTCGGCGCGAACCCCGTTTCTTTCTCGAAAGTAACGGGTCAACCATTCCTGATCAGCGAACTTGTCGAAAAAATCGAGTCCTTGCGAGGTGAGTTGTCATGAGCGAGAAACTGACGGCAAAGGATTTCACGACCTCACAGGAAGTGCGCTGGTGCCCGGGCTGCGGAGACTATGCAATTTTGAAATCTGTGAGCAAGGCACTCGCGGATGTCGGTGCCCGCCCGGAGAAGACCGTCTTCGTTTCCGGCATAGGTTGTGCAGCGCGATTCCCTTATTACATCGAGTCCTACGGTTTTCACACGATCCACGGCCGCGCGCCGGCGGTCGCTACCGGCCTGAAGCTTGCGAATCCGGAGCTGGACGTTTGGGTGGTCACGGGGGACGGCGACGGACTGTCCATCGGCGGCAACCACCTGTTGCACGCGCTCCGCCGTAACATTGGCCTAAAAATTCTCTTATTTAACAACGAGATATATGGGCTAACGAAGGGCCAATACTCGCCGACCTCGCGGGTCGGCACGACGTCGCCGTCGAGCCCGGGCGGCTCCGTCGAGACACCGGTATCGCCGGGCCAGTTTGCGCTCGGCGCCGGCGCCAGATTCTTTGCACGCGGTATCGATACCGATAAGGTCGGCATGAGTGATGTGCTGCAGAAGGCACATGCTTTTGTCGGCACATCGTTCGTCGAGATCTTTCAGAATTGCATTGTCTATAACGAGGACGTGTTTGCGAGCTTCACAGACCGCAAGAATGCTGCGAACACGCAGTTACATGTCAGACACGGCGATCCGATGCTGTTCGGGGACAATAAGGTCAAGGGCATTCGCTTCAATCCCGGTACCTGGTCACTCGAAGTGATCGATGCGACGGAGACGGCCGACGATGTACTTGTTCACGACGAGGCCAACGCGGTGCTTGCAAGGTTGTTAATTGATCTGCCGTCGCCGGTCGCACTGGGCGTCATCTACCGTCAGCCTGCTGTCAGCTTCGAGGAGGCGTTCTACGCACATCACCCCTCGCGCATGCAGCGCACGAAGAGTATCAAAGACTTCATCAGGGGACCGAGTAGCTGGACGGTTGGCGACTAGGGATCAGCGCTTCACGCACCAACGCTCTGCCGCCCGTTGCGCCGCACCGTCATTCTCGAGCTTCAATAGATGTGCGAACAATGATCGCTCCGCCCATGCGTACAGCTTCTTGTCGACATCTTCGTAGACGTGCGGCACGAGTTCTCGTGCCGTGAGGTTCGGACTGGCGGCAAGTGCCGCCGCCACTTTGCCCTCTCTTTCCAGCCGATGGTGAATGATCCAGTCGATGATTCGATCGGGGTCATTAATGATGTCGCCGTGACCCGGGGCGAGCGCCTTGCACTGCAGGTCTTTCACTCGCTGTAGCGACTCCAGGTAATGACTCATGTTGCCATCAGGCGGGTCGATGACAACGGTCGAACCATCGATTACGTGATCACCCGTGAACAGCCAGTTCTTGCCAACATGGTGGTAACACAGATGATTCGACGCATGTCCCGGCGTATGCACGGCCTCGATGACGAACTCCTCGGTAGCCAGCTCATCGCCGTCGGCAAGCACTCGATCCGCACTGAACGTCGCATCCTGGTGCTTACCCTCGGGCGCCGGCATTCCCAGCAATTCAGCGCCGGTTGCCGCCGCGAGCGGTCCGGCGGCCGGTGAATGATCGGGATGCGTGTGCGTCACCAGTATCCAGCGAATTGGTGCGTCCGCGACCTGTTGAATCGTCTCCAGGTGACTGTCAATGACCGGTCCCGGATCGAGCACGGCCACTTCCCTGCTACCGAACAGATACGTGTTGGTGCCCGGCCCTGTCATCATCGACGGATTCGGCGCGACGAGCCGACGCAGACCGGATCCCAACTCGCTGAATGGCGGCATTGCAGGACCGAATGAACTCATGACTTTGCGCCCGGGTAATGCTTTTCACCGGGAAGAACGATTTCTTTTTTTCCGTCGCGCTCGATGATCTTCGGCACCATGCTCGTGACACCCCATTCCACGCAGGAACGCGCCCACTCGACCAGTGCCTCGAGCGTCTTGTGCCGCTCAATACTCTCGAGCGTCTTGATGGTCGGAAAGTGCAGCTCAACCTCTCCTGCCCGGCCTGCTTCGAGCATGTCATGCGCGGTTGTCCACCGAGAGTCCGTCAGTTCCCCGCCGCAGTGCATCGCCGCTTGTCCTTCCGGAAGTTCCGCCAGGAAGAACCGCGTCGAATAGCGCTCCGGTAGTGTCGGTGGTGTCAGCCAGTGACTGATGTAATGCAGCTGATCGCAGTGAAGTTCCAGCTGATTGCGCGCAACGAAGTCCGACCAGCTCTCGGACCCGTCATTGAGCGCATCACGGACAGCGCAGAGGTCTTCATTCAGGGTCTCGGTGCTCGCCAACAGCACGCCGGATTCTTCGAACAGCTCCCGGATGGCCGCACTGTAAAGATCCAGCCCGTGTGACTTTACGCCGAGGCGTGAATCTGCGTGCACCGTGCTCAAACCCGTGCAAAACTCGTGAACCTTTGCATCGTCGTCATCGACAACACCTCCCGGAAACGCGTAAGCATCACCAAACGAAGACTCTGCGTGCCGGCGCACCATGAACAACTCTGGACCAGGCGATCCTGCCCTGACAACGACCACCGTCGAAGAGGGTCGAGCCGATGCGATGTCACTCACCGTAAGATTGCTCCGCATCGCCCGTTTCAACGTATGCTTTTAAGCGCAGAAGCGCTTCGCCAATGACGCCGTCTACGCCAGCCGCGATAGCATCGAGCCCACCCGGACGATAACCGCCGACAGCGTAGGTAAACTTGACCCTGGTACCCGCCTCCGCATCCGAAAACTCCCAGGTCATGTTGCCGTCGACACCCATGAGCCCTAATGGTCCAAGCCCGCCCGTGAGGCGCAGGACCACCATCGGGTTCAACATCGTCACCGTCATGTGAACGACCCCGGCATTCTCGCCGAGGTTTTCGCAGAAGCAGCCTTGCGGTCTGGCGTCAATGCGAAGTCGGCTGGCGTCGCCCGAGATCGAGTGATCGGAACTCCACCAATGATCGATTTCCCCGACGGCGGCTTGCCAGACCACGCCTCGCGACGCATCGATGGTTGCTTCACTGACCGTGGTGAAACCACCTGCCTCGGCGTCAACGACGTCGGCGATCGCCGTACCGCAGGCGAAAACAGACGCGACCAGCGAGACGAAGATTGTGTTCCTCATTTGAACTCCTGTTGCAGGAGCCATAGCTTACCGCAATCCTCAGAATCACTCAGAACAGGGATATTGCAAGAAACACTGCGCCGGCGATGGCAGTGCAAAAATAGATTTTTTTCCAGAATGTCATTGAATCGCTCTAATAAAGTGACAAGATCAGGATGATCTGTATTCTTACTCGCCACGCATGAACGATAGCTGAAAGCTGTCTAGCAGCCTTAGATTACTGAATTAATTGGGTTTTACCCGCAACCAGAGACAGATTTAGCGAGCCATGCAAGAAGACCTGCGCGTCGTTTTCGAGAGTCGCAACCGGCAAAGTTGTTCGGACCGGGCGTTGGTACTCGCCTCCTCGCGGATTCCCCATCAAATGGTTGATGACGGATTGAGCGCTGCACTGGTCGTCCCCGCCGAGTATTCCGCGCGGGCGATTGAAGAACTGCGTCTGTACGACGACGAAAACCCGCCTGTGCGCCCAAAACCGCGAAAGCAAATCACGTACCAGGATCCTGTTCCCGGACTTGTCGGCTACGTACTGGTGATTTGCGCCATTGCCTGGCTGGCCGGATACTCGATTTTTGGACACGATTGGTTTGAGGTCGGTCGTGTTGACGGTGAACTGATTCGTGGCGGCGAATGGTGGCGCACCATCACGGCGCTCACGCTTCATTCCGGTGCCAGGCACCTCATTGGTAACCTCGTGTTCGGCGTCCTGTTCGGCCTGTTCGCGGGCCGGTTGATCGGCTCGGGCGTCGCCTGGTTGGCTATCGTTGCTGCAGCGGCTACCGGGAACGCGGCCAACACTCTGCTGCTCGACTCTGCACATCGCTCGGTCGGCGCATCGACAGCTGTGTTTGCCGCGCTCGGTCTCGTCGCGGGTTTCGTCTGGCGTGGCCGATTCATGGCGCAGGACCGTTGGTCCTATCGCTACGGCCCTATAGTTGGTGGTCTGGCGTTGTTGATGTACACGGGCACCGGCGGGCCGAACACCGATATCGGCGCGCACCTGCTCGGCTTCGTTTGCGGGTTCCTGACGGGAATGCTGCTAATCGCGCTGGGGCCGGTGCCGACGGACCGTCGCTCGCAATCAGTTGCCGGTGGCCTCGCAATTCTCCTTGTAGTGACGAGCTGGATTGTCGCAATTCAGGTCTGACAGCCGAGCGCAATCATGTAAAATCCGCGGCCGGGGAGTACTGCGAGATCGCAGCAACCAATAATGAAAAACCTTCTGCTGTCCATATTGATACTGGCGTTGCTTGCTACAACGGCACTGTGGGTCCGCCACGGCGGCGGTGTGCCGTATCCGGACCTGTCCAC
>Ga0224508_10004829_pt1 | contig 10933 bp, 13 predicted proteins | sample SF_Jan12_sed_USG_4_FD_170157 | JGI IMG/M metagenome (GOLD analysis project Ga0224508, IMG submission 170157) | Sediment microbial communities from San Francisco Bay, California, United States - SF_Jan12_sed_USGS_21 | ecosystem: Environmental > Aquatic > Marine > Sediment | place: USA... | reverse complement strand
CAGCGCCTCCGACAGACTCACCTCGCGCGCTACCTCCTGTCCCCACACCGGCCCCGACCACACCACCAGCGCCATTCCCGCCAACGCCCATTGCCGCATGCTTGTACCTCTCGTCAATCGGGTCGCCACCCGCTTTATCGTGCCGTGAATCGAATCGACGGAACCGTCGAATCTTAGACCGCCGGGGCCACAATCTATTCCGCCGGCTTACCGGCTACTCGTCGCCCCGATCCGAATCGCCCTCGTCCGTAGAACCGTACTCCCGTTCCAGGAGTCTTCGGTACTCCGCAACCTGCTCCGGTGTAAGGAGAGCCTCGATGTGCGCGCGGGCCGAATCGATGAGCTCCCCGTAAGCCGGCCGCACCGGTTCAAACAACTCCGACATTCGCCGCTGCGTATCTTCGATGACCGGCGCGATTGCGGTTCGCTGCGACTCGGTCAGACCAAGCTCGTCCGCGAAACGCTCGATCGTGGTGCCGCCCCGGTTGGGAGAACCGCTCTGAGACATACCCGTTTCCCCGCCGGCCGCCGGCCCGGCCGGTTGCCGATCTGCCGCAAACCCGGCCGCCATACCGGCCAGGAAGGTAATTGCGAGCAGCAGGGATACCCTGACTCTCGATGTTACCACTCAGCGCTCCGCATTTGTTGGCGAAAGTGCAGGGGGGTCGGCTTCTCCGAGGGCCGCAAATACGATGCTGGCGTCATCAGTGTGCTCGACAGTGAATCCGGCGGGTACGACCTCCGAACGGAGGGGTTCGACGACGTCAGCCGCTGCGGCGCGCACACTGCCTGTGTCATCTGACGGGACGCCCTGCCGGACCGCCAGGCCGGCGAACAGCAGCGTCAGCACCGCCGCTACCGGAGTCAACAGCGTTGCCCAGTTCGACGCCACCTCCCACCAGCTGTCGCGCCGACCGGCAAGCAGCGGCCGAGCGGCATCGACGATCGCCCGCCGCAGCCTGGCCGCCGTGACATCGTCCGGTGCCAATGTATCGACCCAACGTGGCCGTTCGTGCATCACGCCTCTCCCTCGTTCATTCCTGCCGCCCGTCCCAAATGGTCCCGCAGCGCCTTCCGGCCATGATGGACGTGCGCCCGTGACGTACCCACGGCAACTCCGAGGCTCTCGGCCACCTCTTTGTGGCTGAAGCCCTCCAGGTCATACAGAACGACGGCAGTGCGCTGCTGTTCCGGCAGCGTCTCCAGCGCCGCCAGCACTGCCTGCCGCGTCAGCGCCCGATCAAGATCCTCGTCGGGCCGACCGCCTCCCGACGTCGCGTCGGGAACCACCTCGTGCGAGCGCAGCCCTTCGCGGCGCCTCAGATTCAGGGCCGTGGAACGCAACACGCTATAGAACCAAGGTCCGAACGGACTTCCCGGACGGAGTTGGTCTATCCTCGTCAGCGCCCGGATGAACGCCGACTGAACGGCGTCCTCGGCGTCCTGGGGCTTCCCCACTATGGACAACGCCACTCCGTAGGCCGTGTCCGAATAGCGGTCGACCAGCTCACCGAACGCCTCCACATCGCCCTGCTGGACGAGGCTGACGAGTCCCGGTTCGTCACGCTCTACCGGCATGCGCGTCCGATGGCCCGACGCTCCGGCTGCTCGATGAACCGCGCCCGTATCCTTCGTAACACGTGTGCCTCCTCTGGCGTTGCTCCCCACGCGAATGCGGCCAGCCACCCGCGCAACATACGAGACGCCGCGAGGCAGGTCAGCCCGCTCCCGTAGGTGAAGGACTTCTTGCTCTGCCCGGAGCCCCGGCGCATCTTTTCGACGCCCGGCAGGTGGACCCGTCCATCGAGCCGGCGTCGCATCCGTCGATCAGCGACGGTGCGCGCAGTTTTCACACGAATGGAACCGGAGGTCCGTTGAGCGAGGAACTGGAACTGGCCGCCCACACGCTTGTCCATGAGCGCGTCAGGGCACTTCGCAATTCGGTCGGCCGCGAACTTGATCCGGGTGATGTCGTGCTGCGCCCCACGCCTGCAGCCGCACGTAGACACCTGTTCGAGGAAGCATGCGAGCTTTACTGGAACGAGATGAACTGGGAGCAGATCACCGACGAAGAGCTCACCGATGGGGGCGAACTCACCGAGATGGTGTTTCCGGGGCTCCTCACACTCGTTGACGCGCTGCTGCCCCGCGGAGCTAATGGAGAGCCCGATCGGGCACGAGAGCATCGCGATGTGGCCCACGACTTTCTCGTATGGATCGCGGCCCGGCTCGTCCAACTTCGGTCACGCAGACAGGAGAGCCCTGAGGACAAGGAACAGACGAGACGTGAGACAAACATCACGGACGAACTCCTGGATCTGGTAACGTTTCGGCTGTACCAGATTACGGATGACGAAATCTCGCAGATAAAGAGAATACCGTGAAGTCCATCGTGTGCATGAAGAGGGTTCCTGACTCGGAGGCCCGAATCGAGATCGGGTCCGACGGACGCTCGCTCAACACGTCCGGCGTGAAGTTCGTGATGAATCCCTTCGACGAATACGCGCTCGAACAAGCACTCCTGCTCAAGGAGCAGGCGGGCGAGGGACAGGTGACGGCCATGACCCTCGGCCCCGACGCCGCCCGGGATACGCTTCGGTCGGCCCTGGCGATGGGAGCCGACGACGCCGTCCTGCTGCGCGCCGATCCACCGCCGGACGGCCTGGTGGTCGCCCGCGCGCTGGCGGACGCGATCCGCGGCAGGGAGTTCGATCTTGTGCTGTTCGGGAAGCAGGCGATCGACGATGACAACATGCAGGTGCCCGCCATGGTGGCGGAACTTCTCGACCTTCCGTGTGCGACTGTGGTAACGGCCTTCACGCTCGATGGCCGACTCGCTACCGCCCACCGCGAAGTGGAGGGTGGTCACGAGGTGGTTGAGCTGGCCCTGCCGGCCGTGATCGCCGCGCAGAAAGGACTCAACAAACCGCGGCATCCGAGCGTCAAGGGGATCATGATGGCGAAGAAGAAGCCGCTCGATGAGGTGGACGTGGAGCTCGCTCCGTCGGGAATCGAGGTCCTGGACCTGTCGCCGCCTCCGATCCGTCCCGAGCCACAAATCGTCGGTGAGGGATCCGAGGCCGTGCCGGAACTCGTGCGATTGCTGCGCGACGAAGCAAAGGTGTTGTGATGGCGACGGTTCTGGTAGTCGCAGAGGCCCGCGACGGTGGGGTCAGGCCGGTGTCGCAGGAAATCGTGTCAGCGGCGCGCGGTTTGGCCGAGGCCCTTGGGGCGGACGTCGAGGTGATCGTGCTCGGACCCGCCGGGACGGAAGCGACGGTCGACGGTCTCGGGGCGGCCGGGGCGGATCGGATCCTGGTTGCGGAGAACGGCGCGTTCGGCGTGTATGCTCCGGATGCGGCCGCGCGTGCGGTTGCCGACTATGCGGCGAATGGATCGTGCCTCGCCGTATTGTTCGCCGCGACGGCTCAGGGCAAGGATCTATCTGCCCGTTGCGCGGCGCGCCTGGGCCAGTCGCTGGCAACGGAAGTGACCCAGATCGCTGCCGAAGACGGCGCAATCGTGGTGCAACGACCCGTGTATGCCGGGAAAGCGTACGCCCGCCTCCGAATGCTCGCGAGTCCGGCGCTCGTCAGCTTGCGTCCGAACGTCTTTCCGGTGACGGACACGCCCGGTCGTGGCGTTGTCGAAGCCCTCGAACTGGATCCCGGTTCTCCCAGAACCCGGGTCGTTGGATTCGAACGGGGCGAGCGGGAGCAGATCGACGTCACGGAGGCCAGTATCGTGGTCACCGGTGGGAGAGGTATGCAGAGTCCGGATCACTGGGCTCTGCTGGAGGACCTCGTAGACGCCCTCGGGCCTGGCGCAACGCTCGGCGCGAGCCGAGCGGTAGTGGATGCCGGCTGGCGCCCGCATGGCGAGCAAGTCGGACAGACCGGAAAGGTTGTCTCGCCCGGCCTGTACTTTGCGATCGGCATCAGTGGCGCGATCCAGCATATCGCGGGGATGCGTACAGCGAATGTAATCGTAGCCGTGAATCGCGATGCAGAGGCTCCGATTTTCGGGGTGGCGAATTACGGTCTCGTCGGCGACATCTTCGACGTGCTCCCTCGGCTTACCGAGGAGATCCGGGCGGCCCGCGGCGCGTCGGGTTAGTTCGGCGCTGCGCGTGAGCCTCCCCGAGATACGACCCCACCTCGAAGCCTGGTTCGCGTCCGGCGAGCGAGCCGCCATCGCCGTTCTGACCGAGTGCTGGTCCTCGGCGCCACGCCGACCGGGTGCGCGGTTCGCACGCTCCGAATCGGGCTCGATCGGAGGCAACGTCTCGGCAGGATGCGTCGAAGCAGATCTTGCTCTGCGCCTGGATGAAGTTCTGGCCGGCGCGTCCCCGGATCCCGTGACCTATGGTATCCCTGACGAAACGGCCGCCGGGGTCGGATTGGCGTGCGGAGGTACGATCGAGTTGCAGCTCGAGATCTGGGCCCCGGACAACCCGGTCTGGCCGGCCCTGTGCGAGCTGCTGGATTCCGGCGCGCCGGCCACGCTCGTTACTGCGATGGATCCAGGGCAGTCGGCGCACTGGCTGCTCGACGCATCAGGGGAACTCGTTTCGTCCGATACGTCCGGTCCGCCGCCTTCGGAGGCCATCGCGACCGGCCGCGAGTTGGCGGCGACCGGAGGCGCTCGTGTGCTGAGGCTCGAGAATGTCCAGCCCGTATTCGTAGAGGTGCTGTTGCCGGCTCGGCGACTGATCGTGATCGGGGCTACGCCCGTCGGGGCGTCGCTCGCACGTATTGCCCTGGCGGCCGGGATCCCCGTGTACGTGGTCGAACCCAGGTCGGGCTATCGGGAGAGCCTCGTTGGCACCGATGCCGAGATTGTGGAGTCGTGGCCGGCCGAAGCTTTCGAACAGATCCGTCCGGACGTTTCCTGCGCGGTCGCAGTTGTCGCTCATGACGAGCGCATCGACGTACCGGCCCTTGCCGGCGCACTGACGGCGGGCTGCGGCTACGTGGGCCTGCTCGGGGGACGACGCACCCGGGAAGCACGCCGCGCCACCCTGCTCGAAGCCGGGTTCCCCGAGTCTCTGGTGGCCGGTATATCGACCCCCATAGGCCTCGACATCGGTGCGGAGCGGCCCGACGAGATCGCCGTGGCGATTCTGGCAGAAATCATTGGTGTGTGGTGTGGGGCGTGACAGAGCATAGCTATTCAGGTCTGGTGCTGGCGGCGGGCGCCTCGGCCCGCATGCCGGGCCGCTCGAAGCTCGGTCGTGCGTGGTCGGACACGACGGTGCTCGGAGCCGTGCTCCGATGCGCGGCGGCGGCGAATCTCGAACCGCTGTTTGTCGCCTGTCCTGACGGCCGGTCTTCGATCGAACCGTCCGGCCGCTTCACCGTGGTGCGGGTGCCGGCTTCCGACCCGGGCCGGGCCACTTCTCTTGCCGCCGGGCTGTCGGCGATGCCTGAAGGTCCGGTGATCGTGCTGCTGGGGGATGAGCCGGGAATTAGGCGGAGCGACATCCTGACGCTGGCCGCCGAGTGGGCCGGTTCGACGGCGGACATGGCTCGTATCCGGTATGGCGACCGTCCTGGCCACCCGGTCCTGTTGGGTCCAACGGCGCGCCAACGGGCCCGAGAGTTGAGCGGCGACGTCGCCATCTGGAACACGCTGCAGGCACAGGGCCTGGAATCGCTGGAAGTGGCCGTACAGGAGCCGGCGCCGATCGACGTGGATTCACCTTCGGACCTCCGTCGGGCCCGCCGAAGACGAGCGGGGAATGGGGGTCGTGCATGAGCGGCAGGGGCGCACGGAGGTTGCTGGCCTGGGCCGTCATGCTCGTGTGGGTGGGCGTGATGGCGTGGAACGCCCGGCGTGAACTGTTCAGGCCTGAGGCGGAGAGGCTCGCTCTCGGGGCGGCGACCCTGCCGCCCGGCGTCGCGTACTATTTCATCGACAGTGACCGCCGGCCTGCAGGTTGGGCCCGTATCGAAATCGACACACTCCGGGGAAGGGCGGGCTTTCTGATCCGGGAGCAGTACGACGTGCGACTTCCCGGTCTCGGCGCGTCCGGACATGTAGAGACCCGGGGGGACACCTGGCTCAACGCACGGGTCGAACTCGACAGCCTGTCCCGGACGATTGTGCGGGGACCGGATACCGTGCGGATTCGGGCCGCCGTACTCGGTGACTCCATCGAATGGTGGACGTCCGCCGATGCGGGAGGGGTCCGTCGATCGGCGGTTGCGCCTCAAACGGCGGCCAGCTGGCCGCTTCGGTTTGCCGCGGCGGGCGGAGCGCCCGAAGGTGAGACTCGGCGCGTCACGCTGTTTGACCCGATTACGGGTGCACTCCGCGACGTCGACCTGAGAAGCCGTGGTGAGTCCGTGCGCGTGTTTGCCGACAGCGCTGACACCGACCCCGACTCGGGTGAGTGGATCGTCGCCGGTCGCGATACAGTCAGTGCCTGGTGGGTCGAAGCGGGCGACGGCATCGCGGGCGATACGTGGGTGGACGAGGACGGCAGGATCCTCGAGTCTGACCTGCCCGGCGCGCTGCGCCTGAGGCGCACTGCTTTCGAACTCGCTTTCTTCCGGGATGGATCGACCGACCGATGATCTCACTGGAACGACTCACCAAGAAGTACGGCGACTTTACCGCCGTGGACTCTATCGATCTCGAAATTGGCGGCAGTGCGATCTTCGGTTTGTTGGGACCGAACGGCGCGGGGAAGACCACGACGCTGCGGATGATCGCGGGGATCCTCGAACCGGACAGCGGGTCGGCGCGGATTGCCGGTCACGACATCGTGCGGGAGCCCATGGCAGCGCGTCGTGCACTCGGGTTCGTGCCGGACCGACCCTTCGTGTACGAAAAACTCACGGGCGCCGAACTTCTGCGGTTCGCTGCGGGCCTGTACGGTCTGGCGGGACCGGAGGTGGAACGGCGTATCGACGAACTTCTCGGCCTGTGGGATCTGCTTCGGTGGCGTGATCAGCTCGTCGAGTCCTACAGCCACGGCATGCGGCAGAAGCTCATCATCTCGTCGGCGCTGATACACCAGCCGGAGGTGCTGGTGATCGACGAACCGATGGTCGGCCTGGATCCGCGGTCAGCCCGCCTCCTCAAGGATCTGCTCCGGTCGTATGCCGACGGCGGCGGGACCGTGCTCGTGTCCACGCACACGCTGGAACTCGCCGAGACCCTGTGTGATCGTCTGGCCGTGATCGACCGCGGCCAGGTCGTCGCAGGCGGAACGATGGAGGATCTGAGACGCGCAGCCGCTACGGAGGACGCCGGGCTGGAGGAAGTGTTCCTGCGGATCACGCGCGGGGCCTCGGACGCCGAGATCGACAGGGTGCTCGAAAAGTGAAGACGGGGGTGCTCCGTGAACTAGCCGTTCTGCTGCGACCCAAGCTGCTGGCGGCGCGTCGCCGACGCGGCACGAAGGGCCGGGTCGGACGCCTGCTCGTGCTGGTCGGGATCGGAGCCACCGCATGGCCGTTTATCTACCTGGTCATCGCGCGCCTGCTCGAAACGTTGCGGGGCGTGGAGGAAATCGGCCCGCTGCTTGCCGCTCGGCTGCTCGGACTTGGGCTGCTGTTGTTTCTCGGAATTCTACTCCTGTCGAATCTGATCGCGTCATTGTCGAGTTTCTTTCTCGCGCGCGACCTGCCGACGGTTCGCTCAGCGCCCGTGGACTGGCTGAGCCTGTACACGGCTCGCCTGCTCGAGACGACCGCGAGTTCATCCTGGATGGTGGTGTTGATCCTCGTGCCGGTTCTCGCGGCATTCGGACGGGTGTACGGTGGCGGACTCACGTTCCTGGCGGTCGTCGTCGTGACCATGGTTCCGTTCCTGATCATTCCGGCAGCCATCGGCAGTGCCGTGACACTGGTGCTCGTCCGAGTATTTCCGGCTCGTCGTTCGCGCGACATCCTCGCGGTAACCGGCCTCGTCGCGGCCGCCCTGCTCGTGCTGGTCCTGCGCACCCTGCGCCCGGAACGGCTCGTGAATCCGGAGACCTTCCGCAACCTCGTCGATTTCCTGGCGGTGCTGGAGGGACCGGCGACTCCGTGGCTCCCCTCGGGTTGGGGCGCAGACGCGGTGATGGGAAGCCTGTCGGGCTCATTTGACCCGTACCACCTGCTCCTGCTCTGGAGCACCGCGGCCGCTTCGTTCGTGCTGGGGGCAGCCTTCCACCACCGCCTGTACCCGACTTGCTTCACGAAGGCGCAGGAGGGCAACGAGAACGTGCTCCGCCGGCATGTCGCATGGCTGTGGCTCGAACGCGCCCTCGGCGGGTTCAGCATCCAACGTCGAGAACTGATGGTAAAGGACGTGAGGATCTTCTTCCGGGACCCTACGCAGTGGTCGCAGTTGATCATCCTGGCGGTACTCGTCGTGGTGTACGTCTACAATATGCGGGTTCTGCCACTCAGCACGGGCACGATGATTACACGGTATCTCGTAACCCTGGTCGTGTTCCTCAACCTGGCGCTCACCGGCTTCGTGCTCGCGGCGATCGCTGCCCGATTCGTGTTTCCTATGATCAGCCTGGAGGGCCGCACGCTGTGGCTGTTGCGCTCGGCGCCCGTTGATGCCGGGACGTTGCTGGGGTCCAAGTTCCGAATCGGCGTCGTTCCGCTAACCAGTTTGGCGCTTCTGCTGAACGGCACCACCGGGATCCTGCTCGGGGCGCCCCGGGGCCTGTTCGCACTCAACCTGCTGGCGATCATCGGTCTCGGATGCGCATTCACGGCACAGGCGTTGGCGTGGGGCGTTCTCTATCCGCAGTTCGAGTCAGAGAATGCGGCGCAGATCCCGACCTCGCTCGGGGGACTGCTGTTCATGCTGGGAGCTCTCATTACGCTGGGTCTGGTTACGTTTGCCCAGATCTGGTCACTGCGGGGATTCCTCGTAAGTGGACTCCCCGGGCGGGAGCCTCGTCCCGCGTTGCCCGCGGAGTTGTTGCTGGCGGCGGGACTGACCGCGGTGTTGTGTCTCGTTGCAACGGTGATTCCCTACAGGATGGCCGTCAGCAGGCTCGCCGGAATCGGACGTTGGTCGGCCGGAAGCTGACCCCGTTCCATTCTCTATCGCTGGGTGGACAACGCCCGTGCCGTGGCCATCCTGAATTCGCGCAGCCGTTGATGGGCCTGTTTCATCTCGCCGTCGGTGAACAGTCCCTCCTGCTGTGCCAGAAGAAGTTCTTCACGCTGTGCCACGGTCAGCAAGCCGAGATCAACTGCAATGGCAGCAAAACGCTCGTCGGGTTGATTGCGCTGCTCGACCAGAACGTGCGCCACCTGCGCCGGTGTCAGCAGATTCCGAATGAGCGCTACGGTCCCGAGTGCGAAGTGCCGCGGTGTCGGGATTCGCTGGCGCGCGGAGGCGGACTCAGGGTCTCCGCCGTTTCCGCCCGGTGCCTCCGTGGCGATCGATGCGGCGGTCTCAGGAGACGCGGAGGGCGGATGCGCCACTCGTTCTCCGGGCTCCAGAACATTGGGATCTACGAGCAACTGGAGGAACCTCCACTGGGCATCCAGCCGGGCTCGGTTCTGTGCCTGGCCTTCAAGGATGTAGCGGATGCTCAATAAGTGCAGGGTGTACAGCCCCAGGACGGCGGCCGAGAGACCCACGGTGCGCTCCCTGCCAAACCATGCCCACAGCGCCAACACGACCGTGACGACTGCCACGACGCTGATGAACTGGACGCTGAACTGTCGGTTGCCTACGCGACTCTCCACTCCGAGCGATCCTCCGGTATCGGCCGAGGATGACTACGACACTCGATTCGCCGGATCGTAATGCACCTCGCATGCCACGATATCAGCGACCGCGCCAGATCCTCCAACTATCGAGAACCTCGTCGCCCCGAACGACTTGGAACTCGTCAAAACACGCGACAGTCAGACAGGCATGGTTCGGCAGGATGCGCACGCGATCACCTATCGACATCGCCTGATCGACCCGGCCATGTTCCTGACTCAGCGAGACAATCCGTGCATTATGCCGCAATTTGCCGCCTCCAGAACGGTCGTAGAGCCGTCCATAAGACAGCTTCGAAGCCTGGGCTGGCCCGCGATCCAGGGAAAGTGCTAGAGCCCCTGCATCGATCACGGATTGCTGCCGTTGTTCACTGGATGAGACCACGGACGCGATCACCGTCGCTGCCGCATCGGCCGGAGAGCAGGCGCCGAGCGCTACCTGCGTGTAATCGTACAATGCGTAGTTCCCCGGGCGCACTTCCGTCACCCCATCCAGATTCGCTACGTGGGCCATGGTAGGTGTGGAACCGGTGCTCAACGCCGGTACTCGAATCCCCAGACCCTCCAGGCGCCTCTCGGCGTCGACCATGCTGCTGCGCTCCGCCTCTCCAATTCTCCGGGCCTCGAGGGGCGATCGGGCGTGATACGCGTTACCCGAGTGGGAGAGAAGCCCGGCGAACTCCAGGTCGTGCGACTCCTCGATTCGGGCAGCGAGCGCCCCGATCGCGTCGGACTCCGCCCTGAGGCCTGCCCGTCCGTATCCACAGTCCGTCTTGATCCAGACGCGTACGGCCGCACCACAGGCCTCCAGGGCCGCGACCGGCGGTTCGGAGTCGACGACCACGCCGAGAGCCACGCGATGGCCCAGCTCGGCAACATCCGGTGCCCGGTCGAGCGCCATGGGAAACGCCCAGGTGATATCCTCGAAGCCATGCTCGGCGAAGACCTTCGCTTCGTAGAGGGTCGAAACAGTTATGCCCTGCGCCCCCAGCTCACGCTGGGCCATCCCAATTTCAACGCATTTATGAGTCTTCATGTGGGGGCGCAATGCGACCGCCAATTCCGCCGCCCGACCCTGCATTTGGCGCAGGTTTCCCTCAAGCACCTCAAGGTCCAGCAGCAGAGCCGGGGTCGGCAGATCGTAGATTGTGCGCATGTCGGCCACATTCGCCCTTTTCCGCCTCCGTAGTCAAGCTCTTGCG
>Ga0224508_10004828_pt1 | contig 10934 bp, 9 predicted proteins | sample SF_Jan12_sed_USG_4_FD_170157 | JGI IMG/M metagenome (GOLD analysis project Ga0224508, IMG submission 170157) | Sediment microbial communities from San Francisco Bay, California, United States - SF_Jan12_sed_USGS_21 | ecosystem: Environmental > Aquatic > Marine > Sediment | place: USA: California... | reverse complement strand
CGGCGAGAGCAGGTTGACTCGAAGCGCTTCATCCCAGACCCGGTCCCAGTCATCATCGGCAGCCCCGATGCCGCCGCCAAGGCGCATCACCGCGGCATTGGCGACCAGCGTGTCGACCCGCCCCTTCCAGCTCAACGCCTCCGCCCAGAACGCGTCGGCCGAGGCCGGGTCGTTGAAATCCGCTTGCACCAGAAGTCGCCGATCCTCGGCCACGCCGTCGAGCGCCGCCTCGGCGCCTTCGCGGTCCGAGCCGTAATGGGCGATGACGTCGGCGCCCGCAGCAATGAGCGAGCGCACGATCGCCGCGCCGATCCCCTTGGAGCTTCCGGTGACGGCGACGATCTTGCCTGCGAGGTCGGTCATCTCTCACGTCCGCTTGACGAAGGGTTTCGCGCGAAGAGCGGGGTTCGCACGGGCATAGGGCGCTGGCAGCTCCAGTTCCGCGTCCAGGGCGAGTGCTGCCCTCCAGACCCAGCGCGGATCCCAAAGCATCCCGCGCGCCAGGGCCACGAGATCGGCCTGACCGGTCCTGACGATGGTCTCGGCCTGCAGCGGATCGGTGATCTGGCCGACGGCCATGGTCGGGATGTCGACCGCCTGGCGGATACGGGCCGCCATCTGGGTCTGATAGCCGGGACCGGTGACGATCTCCTGGCGCTGATCGAGCCCGCCCGAGGTCACATGCACGAGATCGCAGCCGAGGTCTTTCAGCTGGTGGCAAAAAACCTCGGACTGGGCCAGGTCCCAGCCGCCCTCGACATAGTCGGTCGCCGACAGGCGCACGGTGACGGGCCGGTCGGCCGGAAAGGCGGCGCGCACCGCCTCGAACACTTCGAGCGGAAAGCGCATGCGCGCATCCAGGCTGCCGCCATAGCCATCGTCGCGGCGGTTGGAGAGCGGTGAAAGGAACTGGTGCAGGAGATAGCCGTGGGCGGCGTGAAGCTCCAGCAGATCGAAGCCGATCCGCGCCGTCCGTTGCGCTGCGGCGACGAAGTCGGCCTTGACCTGCTCCAGCCCGTCGCCATCGAGTGCGTGCGGCGTGGCCCAGCTCTCCAGATAGGGGAGCGGGGAGGGGGCGAACGGCTGCCAAGCGCCTTCGGCTTCGGTCAGCGGCCCGCCGTCGAGCCAGGGGGCACGCGTCGACCCCTTGCGGCCGGCATGGCCGAGCTGAATGCCGATCTTCAGAGGCGCGATCGATCGGCAAAACGCGACGAGACCGGCAAAAGCCGCTTCGTTCTCATCCGAATAGAGCCCGGTGCAATTCGGGGAGATCCGGCCTTCGGCGGAAACGCCGGTCGCCTCGCAGATCAGGAGCCCAGCACCCGAGATCGCGAGATGGCCGAGATGCATCTGATGCCAGTCGCCGGGCGTGCCGTCGACGGCCGAATACTGGCACATCGGCGCGATGGTGACACGGTTGGCAAAGGTGATATCTCGAAGGGAGAAGGGAGAAAAAAGGGTGCTCATGCAGAGGTCTTGCCCGATGATCCAGTTTGTGCGCTATAGTTACAAATGTTCGCTATAAGCACAATTACCAAACGGACAACGAGGTGAGGAAAGATCGATGGCGGCGATGAAGGTGGCAGCAAGCACATTTCCCTATCTTTACTCGCATAGCGGGCTGGATGCGCTCAAACATCTGCACGGCATGGGCTACGCGCTGTTCGAGATGATGATCTTCCCGCCCCATTGCTGGCCGCGCGAGCTTTCTGCCGACGATCGCAAGGCCTGCAAGGCTTGGCTCGACGACACCGGCACCAAGATCACGTCCTTTTGCTACCCGCTGCTCGACAACAACCCGAACGGCGTCGACGTGCTGATGCGCGAATACACCCTTGACCGCTACCGCGAGGCGATTGACCTCGCCGCCGAATGGAGCTGCCCCTATGTGGTCGCGATTCCTGGGCCGGTGAACAGCCTGATCAACCCGCCCTATCAATGGATGCTCGACTGGTTCGTCGAGGGCATGACCAAGCTGGTCGATCACACGAAGGGCACCGGCGTGGAGCTGCTTCTCGAAAACGTGCCCTTCACCTACCTGCCGACCGCCGAGGATATGTTGAAGACCGCCGATATGATTTCGCCCGAGGTCGGCATCAATTTCGACGTCTGCAATTCCGCCTTCATCAAGGAGGATGTGCCCGGAGCGATCCGGCTGCTCGGCGACCGGCTCAAGAACGTGCACATCTCCGATACGGGCTATGACGAGTTCCTGCACGCCAAGCTCGGCACCGGCGTCGTCGATGCGAAAGCGGCGGGCGCCGCCTTGCAGGAGATCGGCTACGACAAGGTGACCGTGCTCGAGATCATCGCCGACGCCATGCTGCCCGACACCGATCCCGAGGCCGACATCCCCGCCTCCCACGCCATTCTCGCGGAGGCCGGATGGGAACCGCTTGGTTCCTAGTGGTGGGTGGGTGGTCTGACCACATCATTTTCTAGGTGAGGTTCGTGTCGTGGTCGCTGTACTAGGCGAGGCCGCATTCCACGGGAAGAAGTGTTCCCGTGACGCCAGCCGCGAGGTCGCTCGCCAGATACAAGGCTGCATCGGCGACGTCGTCTTCGGTGGCCATGCGGCCAAGCGCGGTCTCGTCGGCCAGGGCGGCGAAGGCTTCGTCCGGCGACGGCCCGCCTGCGGCATGGCGGGTCGTGACGCGCGTTTTCAGCGCGTCGGTTGCGATCGGGCCGGGAGCGAGTGCATTGACGCGCACGCCCTTTCGGCCGAGATCGAGCGCTGCCGCCCGCATCAAGCCCAGAACCGCGTGCTTCGAGGCGGTGTAGAGAATCTGCTCGGGATGCGCGCGATAAGCGTTGATCGAGGCCATGAGGACGGCGGCGCCATGATCGGATGCGGCGAGGCCGGAGGCGGCGGCTTTGAGCGACATGGCGATCCCGGTGACGTTGATCCGGAACACGCGCTCCCACTCGATGAGGTCAAGCTCGGCGACCCCGCGCCAGGGAGGAACGACCCCGGCATTGGCGATCAGAATGTCGAGCTGATCCAGGCCGTCGATCGCGGCGGTGAGCGCCTCTTCCGCGTTCTCCGCGGCGAGATCCACGGCGGCGGTCGCCCAGTCGGCTGGAAGACTACCGGCCGCCGCAAGAGCGTCCGGATGATCCATGATCGCGATGCCAGAACCCGCGGCATCCAATCGTTCCGCAATCCGACGCCCGAGTCCGCGAGCACCACCGGTCACGAAGGCCTGCCGTCCCTTAAGGTCGATATCGCTGCGCATATTGCCCTCGCCTTTGCTGCCGAACGGTATCATGGGGGAGATCAGCCCGTTCGTCCAAGCGTGTCGGTCCATGAGCATGGCTGACGAGATCACGCTCACCTTCGATGGGCGCGAGATCCGCACGCGCGCGGGCATGTCGCTGGCGGCAGCGCTGACCGAGGCTGGGGTGCGGGTGTTCCGGGAGGGGCCGGACGGCGCACCACGTGGGCTCTTCTGCGGAATGGGCGTCTGCCAGGACTGCCTCGTCGACGTGGACGGCCGCCCGAACCGGCGCGCCTGCATGACCAAGGCCGAAAACGGGCTGGAGGTCCGCACTCAGATCGCCTATCCGCGACTCGTGGCCAAGGCCGTCGAACATGACGACCCCGTGATCGAGGCTCCCGACGTCCTGATCGTTGGCGGCGGGGCCGGCGGCCTGTCGGCCGCCATCACAGCGGCCGAAGCCGGAGCGCAGGTTCTCTTGCTCGACGAGCGCCATATCGCCGGCGGGCAGTACTACAAGCAGCGGGGCGACGCGGAGCCGCCGCTCGATCGACAACAGGCCGAAGGCCACATGCTCTTCGAGCGTGCGCAGCAGAGCGGGGCGCGGATACTCGACGCGACCGAGGTCTGGGGCGCATTCGAAGGCCCGATATTCCATGCGATCCGAGGCGATGCTGCGGTCATCGTCCGTCCTAAGGTCGTGGTGGTGGCGACCGGCGCCTTCGAGCGGCCACGCTTCGTGCCAGGATGGGACCTGCCGGGCGTCATGACGACCGGAGCGGCGCAAACGCTCTGGCGCTCTTACGGCACCTTGCCCGGCCGACGGGTCGCCATTGTCGGCAATGGACCCTTGAATTTTCAGGTCGCCGATGAGCTTCGTGCCGGCGGCGCCGAGATCGTGGTCGTGGCCGAGGCTGCAACGACGCCCTGGACGAAGGCCGCCGCAGCCACCGCGATGATGGCCGCTTCGCCGAGACTAACCGTTGCCGGGCTGACGACGACGCTTCGGCTTATGCGGCGAGGCGTTCCCTTGCATTACGGTACGGTGGCCACGGCGATCGACGGCGAACGGGACGGGCTCCGGGTTACGCTTCGGGACGACGCGGGTCACATCTCGCACTTCGAAGCGGATGTCGTCTGCATGAATTATGGTTTCCATCCGCAGAACGAGATACTGCGCCTTCTGGGTGCGTCGTTTGATTACGATCCCGCCAGAGCGCAACTCATCTGCCGGAGAAGCGACAACTGCGAGACGATGGTCCCGGGCCTCTTCGCCGTCGGCGATTGCTGCGGTTTGGGCGGCGCACCAGCGGCCATCGAGGAGGGACGGATCGCAGGCTGCGTCGCCGTGGCGTGGGTGCTTGGCCGCGAAGCGGGTGTCGCCCCTGCCGGTCTGCGGCGGCTTGCCCGGCACCGGCGCTTTCAAAAGGCGCTCTGGACGCTGTTTGCGGCTGAACCGCAACGCTTCGACGATATCGCCCTTCGGGCACCGGTCTGTCGATGTGAGGGGGTGAATCGCGCGGAGATCGAAGGTCCCGCCTTGGAGCAAGGCATCGAGATCGGCGGGGTCAAACGGGCGACCCGGGCCGGCATGGGACGTTGTCAGGGGCGTTACTGTGCCCAGGTTCTCGCCCCGAAAATGGCTGCAGCTCTTGGGCGGTCGATCGACGAGCGCGCCTTTTTCGCCCCGCGCGTCCCGATCAAGCCGGTCGAGATCGCCGCGATTCTCGCGGCCGAAGAAGCTGGCCTTGACGTCGATTGAACGCGCCGTCGACGTCGCCGTCGTGGGCGGCGGCATCACCGGGCTTGCCGCCGCGCTGGCGCTCTCGGACCAGGGGGCTCGGGTCGCCTTGTTCGATGCCGCACGGCATGCCGGCTCCGATGCCAATGCCGGAAGCCTGCACGTCCAGCTTCAGAGCCGGCTGCTCCGATTGTTCCCGGAAGAAGCGGCCAACGTCGAGTCGTCGCTCCCGGTCTATCTCGCCGCCGTTCAGGCCTGGAAGGTCCTCGATCGACGTTTGGGCGGCGTGGAGCTGGTACAAAAAGGCGGGCTGATGCTGGCCGAAGGTCCTGATCAACTCGCCTTTCTTGAGAAAAAGGCCGAACGTGAGCTGCGGCTCGGCCTCGACGTCGCCATCCTCGACCGAGATGAGCTAGCGCACTTGGCCCCGTGGCTCGGCGACCATGTGATCGGTGCCGAGCTTTGTCGCGATGAGGGTAAGCTCAACCCGCTGGTGGCTAACCGCAAGCTGCTGATGGCCTTGAAGCGTGCTGGCGTCGCCTATCGCCGGTGCACGGTTGAGAGGCTGGAGCCCGACGCTCTTGGCGTGCGCGTTGTTCATGGAGACGGCTCATGCCGAGCCGAGCGGGTTGTCCTCGCGACGTCCTGGGGAACGCGGGCGCTTGGCGAGGCGCTCGGCACGATTATCCCCGTCTCATGGGAGCCGCTTCACATGAACATCACCGAACCCGCGGACTACGTGATCGAGCACCTGGTTCAACACGCCGAACGGCCGATCACGCTGAAGCAGTTTCAATCCGGCCAGATCGTCATCGGCGGCGGCTGGAAGGCGCGGTTCGATTCAGCGCACGGCACGCCGGAAGTCCTCGAAGGGAGCGTTCTCGGGAATACGGCGCTTGCCGCATGGCTGGCGCCTGGCATCCGAAACCTTCGGGTGATCCGAACCTGGGCTGGTCTGAATACGACAGCCGATGGCAAGAGCATCATCGGCCCGCTCGACGCAGCGCCACGGGTGATCGTCGCCGTCCCGGGCGATGCCGGCTACACGCTAGGGCCGCTTGTGGGAAAGATTGTGGCCGATCTTGCGCTTGAGCAGGCGCCGGCATTCGATCTCGCGCCATTTCGGCCGTCGCGGTTTGTTTGATCAGTCGGGCAGGGCGCTCGCGATCCGCTCGCCGGTTTCACGAAGGCGAGGAAGAATTTTTTCGATCATGTCCTCGGGCGTGGCGCGCACGGTCGGCATGCCGACATTGGCCGCCCCGATGATCTTGCCCGACAGGGTACGCAGGGGAATGGCGATGGACAAGAGGCCGATCTCAAGCTCTTGATCGACCAGCGCATAACCGTCTTGGCGCACCTGCTTCAGGACCTTGCGAAGGGCCTTTTTGGAGGTAACGGCATATTTGGTTCGGGGGTCGAGCTTGATCGTTTTCAGGAGCGCGTCCCACCGCTCCAACGGCTGTTCGGCAAGCAGAACCCGCCCCGACGCCGTGCAATAGGCAGGGAGCCGGTTGCCCAACGTCACCCCGATACTGATGATCCGGTGAAACTGAACGCAGCTGACATAGACGACGTCGACGCCATCCAGCACGGTCGCGGAGACCGACTCTTCGATCTCCTGGCTGAGGCGCTGCAGGAAGGGCTTGGCGATATCCCAGGTGTCGATCTTCGACAGCACCGAATAGCCGAGCTCCAGAACCTGGGGCGTGAGATCGAAGTATTTGCCGTCCGTCGCCGCGTAGCCCTCGCGCACCAAGGTGAGCAGGAAACGGCGTGTCGCAGCCCGCGTGATGCCGGTTTCCGCGGCCACTTCGGACAGGATCATGCGCTTGCCGGTGCGCGAAAAGGTGCGCAGGATTTCGAGACCGCGGGCAAGCGACGACACGTAGTCCCGCGCATTGCCCGATCCCACATCGGGCTCGTTCCCATTGACCGCCGAGATCGCCGTCAGTTTGTTTTCGCCCGACAGGACGGGATCGGACGACGACAGATCGGTTCTTGCTCTGGTCATATTGGCCACGTGTCGCTCCATCGGTTCGTGCCGAAACGTTCGGTCCCGGCGACGCTGCGATCCCTTACACCTTAAGGAGACGCCAATAAAGCCTTGCCATCGGACGTAGCTTGCTTTCAACTAATCGCACAAATGTGCGCTATATAAACATTTCAAACCGGCACAGCAGGGAGATGGCTCATGACGATCGGTGATGCAAAAGGGCGCAATATTGTAGACGGGATCAGCCGTCGCACGGCCCTCGGCACGATGGCGGCAGCCGGCGCCGTCCTCGCCGCCCCCGCCACGCTGAGAGCGCAGGAAACGACGATCCGCTGGTGGTCGCCACAGTCGTCGCCGGGTCAGCTTGCCGCTTATCAGACGCAGATCGAGCTGTTCGAGGCGGCCAATCCCGGCGTGAAAGTCGCCTTTGAAAAGACCTCGGATGAAGGTTATCAGCCACAGCTTGCGGCCGCTTTCGCGAGCGGTGAGGTGCCGAACGTCGTCACCCACCTGCCGTCCTTCGCCGTCTCCGACTACTGGTCGAACGACCTTCTCGAACCCTTCAACGAAGTGATCGAGGCGGTGGGCCCGGAAAAATACTATCGCGGCGCCAACGACATCTACGAAATCGACGAGGGTATCTATGCCGGTTCCGGTATCGGGAACTCGGCCGCCAACATGCTCTGGGTTCGCAAGGATCTGATGGAGCAGGCCGGTGTCGACAAGATTCCGGAAACCTGGGACGAGCTGCGCGCGGCACTTCAAAAGATGCAGGGCGGCGGCATTTACGGAGCACCGCTGCCTTACGCGAAGAACTCGATGACCACGTTGACGATCATCGGCTTCATCCACCTCGCCGGCGGCCAGGTTTTCACGCCTGACCTCGAGGTCGCGCTCGACAGCGACGAGACGCGCAACGCGCTCGACTTCTACAAGAGCATGCGCGAGCTCTGCCCGCCCGGCGCCACCAACTACAGCTGGGGCGAGAGCCTGACGGCCTTCGTATCGGGCGCTACGGCGACGGGCATCTACACCGGCCGCGCCCTGATCAACGTGAACGAGCAGAATCCGCCGATCGCGGATCACGTGACTTGCGCGACCTATCCCACGATCTCGAAGGACGTGCCGAGCTGGACCTTCAACGACTTCCCGTCGGTTTTCATTCCGAAGCAAGCGGGTGACATGGAGGTGACCAAGGCGTTCGCGGCCTCTCTCTATGACGGCGCCGGCTATATTCAACAGCTGCACGCAGCGCCGGGCCACGTGCTCCCGGTTCTCAAGACCGTGGCGGAAGATCCGGCCTATCTCGACAATCCGATCATCGAGAAATACACCGCCGAGGTCGAGCTCATGTCAGCCGCCGCGGCCGCCGGCCACAACCTCGGTTGGGAGAGCCCGGAGCATAAACCCAATGTCAAAGCAGGTGCGGTCGTTGGCTCGGGCGTGCTGGCCGAGATGGTGCAGCGGGTGGTCCTTAACGACGAGGATGCGGGCCAGGTGATCGGCGAGACGGTGCAAGCCATCGAAGAGATCATGAAGGCCTGACCGACTGGTATCAATGTCGTCGCCACGGGCGCCCCAAGCGCCCGTGGTCGGCCGAACCTGCGGGAACGCGCCCTGTCCACGACGCACTCGCCTCTCGAACGCAGTTACGCTCGCCTCGGCATCCTGCTCATCGGGCCCACGGTGCTGGTTTTCTGCGCGGTGATCGTCTATCCGCTGATTTCGGCGATCTATCTCAGCCTCTTTTCGATCTATACGCCGACTCTCGAAGGCGAATGGGTCGGCTTTTCGAATTATCGGGAGCTTCTGGGCAAAGGCGAATTCTGGTCGTCCCTTTGGACCAACATCATCTGGACCGTCGGCACGCTTACGCTGCAGATCGTTTTCGGGGTCGGCATGGCGTTGGTGTTGCACCAGAACATGATCTTCCGCTCGCTCGCGCGAAGTCTGATCCTGTTCCCTTACTTCGTCTCCACCGTGGTGGCCGTGCTGGTCTGGCGCTGGCTTTTCAACGATCTCTATGGAATTTTGAACCATCTCGTGGTGCTGTCGGGCTTTTCGGACATGCCCATCGACTGGCTGGGCTCGATGCCCAATGCTCTTTTATCAGTGATCCTGGTCGGCGCGTGGAAATACTTCCCATTCGTCGTGATCGCGACGCTGGCCCGTCTGCAGACCATTCCCGAGCATCTCTACGAAGCGGCCAAGATCGACGGCGCCGGCCCGGTGGCGCGTTTTTTCGACGTCACCTTGCCGCAGCTGCGTGATGTTCTCGTGGTCATCATCATGCTGCGCGCGATCTGGGACTTCAAAGAGTTCGATCTGATTTTCCTCTTGACCGGCGGCGGCCCGGTCACCTCGACCCAGACACTGCCGCTGCTCGTCTACAAGGAAGCGTTTGCGCTCAACCGGATGGGCATGGCGTCCGCCTACGCGGTCGTCATGATGGCGATCATGCTGGTCTTCATGATCCTCTATATTCGACGCACGCGCGAGGCGGCCGACCCATGAAGCCGCTCCGCCGCATCCTGTTCAACCTGATGGCCTGGGCGCTGGTTCTCGCGGTCGCGTTCCCGCTGTTCTGGATGGTGGTGACGTCGTTGAAACCTGCGTTCGAGCTGTTTCGCCGCCCGCCGACGATATGGCCCGAAACCGTCACCTTCGAACACTATTGGAGGCTGCTGAGCGAGACCCCGTTCCTGCAGTATTTTCAAAACTCGCTTATCCTCGCCACGACCACCACCGCCGTGGTGGTGGCGATCGGCACGCTCGGCGCGTACAGCCTGGTGCGCTTTCGATATCATGGCCGCGAGAGCCTCGCCTTCATGGTGCTCTTTACCTATCTGCTGCCGTCGGTGGTGCTGATCATCCCGCTCTACCTGCTCATGGTGCAACTTGGCCTCTCGAACACCATCTTCAGCCTGGTCATCGCCTACACCACCTTCGCGCTGCCCTATGCGCTCTGGCTGCTGCGCTCCTTCATGACTGGCGTGCCGGAAGATCTGGAAAGTGCCGCCCTGGTCGACGGTGCTACGCGCATCGGCGCGTTCTTCGACGTAATCCTGCCGCAGCTTCTGCCGGGGATCATTTCGACGGCGCTCTTCACCTTCATCCTTTCGTGGAACGAATATCTCTACGCGCTCGTTCTGGTGAACGCGGACAGTGCCAGGCCTCTGACCACGGGTGTGATGACCATGCTGATTTCGGCCTTCAACATCGAGTGGTCCTTGCTCATGGCCGCCTCCGTGATGATGAGCCTGCCGCTGATCATCGCGTTTGCCTTCTTGCAAAGCTATCTGACCCGCGGCTTCGGCGCTGGCGCGGTGAAAGGGTAGGGCGGGCTGGTGTCGGACGTCATCCTCGACAAGGTCGAAAAAAGGTTCGGAGCGGTCACCGCCGTCCACGCGCTCGATCTGCATATCCGCTCGGGCGAGTTCGTGGCGCTGCTCGGGCCGTCTGGCTGCGGCAAGACCACGACGCTGCGCATGCTTGCCGGCCTCGATTTTCCCACGTCCGGCGACATCCGCATCGGTGACCGGACGGTGAACGACGTGCCGCCTGGCAAGCGCGACATCGCCATGGTGTTTCAGAGCTATGCGCTCTACCCGCATATGACGGTCGAACAGAACATCGCCTATCCCCTGAAAAAGCGCGGCGTGCCGCGCGCGCAGCGGGCGGAGATGGTGGCGCGCGCCGGTGAGCTCCTACAGTTGGGAGACCTCTTGAAGCGAAAGCCGCGCCAGCTTTCCGGCGGCCAGCAGCAGCGCGTCGCGTTGGGTCGAGCCTTGGTGCGGGATCCGCAGGTCTTTCTGCTCGACGAACCGCTTTCGAACCTCGACGCCAAGCTCAGAGCCTACATGCGCGCCGAGCTGATCGAACTCCATCGGCGGCTCGGGCGCACCCTGGTGTATGTGACCCATGACCAGCTCGAAGCCATGACCATGTCGAACCGCATCGCGGTTATGAACGCGGGCAGGCT
>Ga0224508_10004827_pt1 | contig 10934 bp, 10 predicted proteins | sample SF_Jan12_sed_USG_4_FD_170157 | JGI IMG/M metagenome (GOLD analysis project Ga0224508, IMG submission 170157) | Sediment microbial communities from San Francisco Bay, California, United States - SF_Jan12_sed_USGS_21 | ecosystem: Environmental > Aquatic > Marine > Sediment | place: USA... | reverse complement strand
GTCCATACCGATGTCGCCACTCTTGGCGCGCATGCCGAAGTCTCTGATCGTGGTTTCGATTTCGCTCATGTTCATGTTCTGCGCATCGCGCAAGACGGGAACTATTAAGCCTCTTTCGGTCGAGACGGCAACGCCGATATCGAAATACTCGTGATAAACGATATCCGATCCGTCCACCGAAGCGTTTACAACTGGAAAGGTGCGCAAGGCACCGATGACGGCGCGCACGAAAAACGACATGAAACCGAGCTTGATCTCGTAGCGCGCTAGAAATTCTTCCTGATATTTTTTGCGAAGACCGATGATCTCGCTCATATCGACCTGGTTAAACGTCGTCAGCATCGCAGCAGTCTGCTGCGCTTCGACTAGCCTTTCGGCAATTCGCTGACGCAAGCGGGTCATTTGCACGCGCTGCTCGCGCCGTGCGGACGAGCCGGCGACTTCGCCGTCTGGCGATGACGCCGGGCCACCGTCGTCGAGTCCGACGTTGGTTGCACTGTGGGTCGCCAGATACTCGAGTACGTCGCTCTTGGTCAACCGGCCATCGCGGCCGCTGGCAGAAATCTTGGAAGGATCAAGATCGTTTTCATCGATGAGCTTGCGTACCGCCGGTCCCATCCGCCGGGCGCTCGAAGCCGAATCGTTCGGCGGCGGCGCTGCAGCAGCGGTTGCGGTTGCCGCGGTCGCTTGAGTCGCCGCGGGCGCGTCGGATTGCGCCTGGGCGGGCGAATCGCCATTCACTGCCGGGGCTTCGTCGGCACCGGCCTTGCTCGCGTCGGCGGTTGCGTCGCCTGCATCAGTGGCGGCTTCACCGGGCTCGATCACGGCGAGTACTTCGCCACTGGTCACTGTCGCGCCGTCGTTCATCTTGATCTCGGTCAGCACACCATTAGCAGGTGCCGGCACTTCGAGGACGACCTTGTCGGTCTCGAGATCGACCAGGTTTTCGTCGCGGCGCACTGCTTCGCCAACCTTGCGATGCCATGCCACGAGTGTGGCATCGGACACCGATTCAGGCAGTTGGGGAACTTTGACTTCCATGCTTTGGTTTCCTATACGGCGGACTCGTCGACGTGCGTCGAATCCCTCCTTCTTTCAGACCCAGAGGCTGCGAGCGCGGCCGATACGAACGCTTCCTGCTGCCGCGCGTGCAATGCATAAATACCGGAGGCCGGCGCTGCGGCGCCCGGGCGTCCAGCGTAGTAGAGATCATGCCGATCCGAAAGCGGTTCTGCGAGACGATGGCGAATTTGATACCAGGCGCCCTGATTCTGAGGCTCTTCCTGGCACCAGACGATTTCTGTGGCGTTCGGATACCGATAAACCGCGTGTGCATAGTCCTCACTCGGGAACGGGTAGAGTTCCTCGATGCGGATGATGGCGACCTCGCTCAGCTTGCCCGCTGTGCGCGCTTCGATCAGATCGAAATACACCTTACCGCTGCAAAAAACGAGACGCTTGACGGCCGACGCATCGAGCGGTTCTATCTCATCGAGCAACGGCCAGAACTGTCCCTTGCTCATTTCCTCGATCGGCGAGGTCGACAGGGCGTGGCGCAACAGACTCTTTGGTGTCAGGACGATGAGCGGCTTTCTGACCGACCGAATCATTTGCCGACGAATCAAATGAAACATCTGCGCTGGGGTCGACGGCACGCAGACCTGCATGTTGTGCTCCGCGCACAATTGAAGAAAGCGTTCGAGACGTGCCGACGAGTGCTCTGGTCCCTGACCCTCATAACCATGTGGAAGGAACAGAGTCAGGCCCGAGAAACGGTTCCACTTTGCCTCGCCGGAGCTGATGAACTGATCGATAACGACCTGCGCACCGTTGGCGAAGTCACCGAATTGCGCTTCCCAGATCGTCAGGCAATCCGGTGAAGTTGTGCTGTACCCATACTCAAAGGCAAGAACAGCCTCCTCAGACAACAGCGAGTCCGCGACCGTAAAGGCGCGCGGCCGATCGCAGACCTGGTCGAGCGGCACGACGACTTCACCGGTCTTCGCATCATGAAAAGCAACATGCCGATGAAAAAAGGTGCCGCGGCGACTGTCCTGGCCGATCAGCCTGACATTGAATTCCTCAGTCAACAGCGATGCGTAGGCGAGGTTTTCGGCAAAGCCCCAATCGAAGCGAATTTCGCCTTTCGCCATTCGCTCGCGATCATCGACAATTCGCTTGACCCTGGCATTCAATGTGAAGTCATTTGGCATGGCGTTTGCGATGCCGGCGAGCCGCTGAATTTCCTCGGCCTTCACGCTCGTATCGACGGCGTCCTCAAGCGACGCATCGTGATAATGACTCCAGTCCACTGTGTACTTATTGCCGATCATGCCTAGCGCCATATCGTTGGCACTTTCGCCCCGGTCGAGCCGCTCGCGATATTCATCGGCAACTTTCGCCTGATCGGCTTCGCTTAAAACGCTCTGCTCGATGAGCTCGTCGCCGTAAATCTTAACGACCGTCGGGTGCGATCGGATCGCCGCATACATGATCGGTTGCGTTGCCGCCGGCTCATCCGCTTCGTTGTGGCCGAGCCGCCGGTAGCAAACCAGATCGATTACGACATCTTTGCGAAAGGCTGCGCGGTAATCCAATGCCATGCGCATTGCCGCGACAGCGGCTTCCGGGTCATCGCTATTGACATGAAACACCGGCGCTTCGACCATCTTCGCGACGTCGGAGCAATAGGTTGTAGAACGTGAGTCCTTTGGATCAGACGAGGTAAACCCGATCTGATTATTGATCACGACATGAATTGTGCCGCCAGTCTTAAAGGCCAGCGTCTGGGATAGCTGCAGTGTTTCGGCGACCACGCCCTGCCCCGCCATCGCAGCGTCGCCGTGAATCACCAGCGGCAGAACCTGCGTGCCGTCCTCGTCACCGCGCCGGTCCTGGCGTGCTCGCACCGACCCTTCAACGACCGGGCTGACAATCTCCAGATGCGACGGATTGAATCCGAGCGTCACATGAACCGGGCCGTTCGCCGCCTGGATGTCGGCCGAAAAACCCATGTGGTATTTGACGTCGCCCGATCCCTTCAACTCGGCAAGATCGTAATCGCCTTCGAATTCGGAGAAGAGCTCCTGCGGCGACTTGCCCAGCACATTGACCAACACATTGAGTCGACCACGATGGGCCATGCCAATCGCAATCTCCTCGACCCCCGCACCGCCAGCCGACTGAATCAGATCATCAAGCATCGGGATCAGCGTCTCGGCCCCTTCAAGTGAGAACCGCTTTTGACCAACGTACTTTGTATTCAGATAGCGTTCGATACCTTCGGCGCGAGTCAGGCTTCCGAATATCAGACGCCGTTCACCGGGCGTAAAGGCGCCGTTCGTCATCCACTGCTCGAAATGCTGCCGCAGCCAGAGGCGCTCCCTGGCGCGCGAAATGTGTGCGAACTCGGCGGCCAGCTTGCCGCAATAGATATGTTGCAGCTTCGCGATGATGTCGCGCAGCTTCATGCGCGCTGTGCCGGTACCTGCCAGGCCACCGGTAAAAAATTCGGTTTCGAAATCTGCCGCGCTCAAGCCGAGGAAATCGAGCTTTAACACGGCAGGCACGTGGCGCTCCATCAACGCCAGCGGGTCGATATCTGCGATCTGGTGGCCGCGCAAGCTATAGACCTGAATCAGGCGCGAAACCGCTGCCTGTTTCTCGCCGGCCCCTGCTGCGCTTCCGCCGTTGGCGGCCGCACTGCCGTTGGATTTGCCCGGCTGCTGTAAACGCTTGCCGATAGACGAAACAATCGGACCATGGGCGACGTCGCCAAGTTCGCCGCCTAGCGAATCGAAATACCGTCTCCAGACGGCCGGAATGCGCTCTGGCGCTTCGAGATAATCCTCGTACAGCGCTTCGATGAAGGCCGCATTGGCCCCCTGTAGCGGGGTGGACTGATATAGGTCTTGCAGTCGAGTCGTCATTGGCTCCGCCCCGCCATTGTCGCGTCGCGGAGGCGGCGCCAAGCGTCAGGCCCGGGTCAAAAGCCCGCGTAGTGTAGCCAAACCTAGATTAAGTTCAAACGACGAAGTTCACGGGACCAGACTGAGCAGCCAGGCCTCATAGGCAATCAGCATGACATAGCCGACCATGCACCAATGAATAATGTTGGAAATTCGGATGACTCGAAACACCCGGGCCCTCGACAGGGCGACCAGAACGATAATCCCGGCGCCAGTCAGCGCCATTTTGACCGTGGCGAACAGCGTCGGCGTCTGCATCAGGAGATAGGCCATGATCGGATTGGCTTCTTCCGCGCCGGCGGATATCAGCGTCAGGGTTAAGAAGGCATCGGTAATGCTGAGCAATAGAATCATGACCGCAAGGAACATCAGATGCGGTTCGTGCCAGTCGAGCAGCCCCTCATGCTCGGCCCCACGGCGGTTATCCCGGCGCCTGGGCGTCAAGCAGCCCTGCATAAAGGTTCGCAAACTCAGCGAACGCCGATCAATACGCTGGCGACGATCCGCATCGCACGCGACAGCCTCCGCCGATCCGGAAAATCCATCAGCCACTATTGTTCTCTCAAATTCCCAACCCAAACCTCAAATGCAAGATCCGAGCCGGTCTCTGATCCCTTAATAATCAATAACTTATAAATCACATCCGCCAAATAACGCTAATCTGTGTAAAGAGTTTCGACAGTCACTTGGCCGGCGGAGCAGTGGCAGCAACCAGATACTCGATCAGGGCGGCCCGATCTTCAGCCTGCTGATAACCGGTAAACGCCATGGTGGTTCCGGGCAGGTATCCGGCCGGATCCGCTAACCAGTCATTGAGCGCTTGCGGGCTCCAGACAATGCCGGATTCCGCTAATGCCTTCGAGTAGTTAAATCCTTCACGGCTACCCGCGACCCGGCCAAAAATGGCAAACAGATTCGGTCCGACCTGATGCGATCCGGTCGAATCGAGTGAGTGGCAGGCCTGACAGGCCAGGCTAAGCAATTGGCCACGCCGATCCACCGCGGCCGGCGTCTGCGTCGAATCATCGGGTGTGGTGGCGGGTTGGCAGCCTGCGAGCAGCGCAAGACAGGCGATGAACATTAGCCGCTGCGCTGACAACCCTAACTCAGATGTAATGAACACGTACCCGCATTCTACAGGTAACATTATCGGAATGAAGATTTCACATTGGCTCTACGTCGCAGCATTGATCGTTACGGCAGGCTGCGACGGCAACGGCGCAGTTCGTCTACCACCAACAGAGGTAAGAATCTTCCACGCCGCGTCGAACGTTGAAACCGTCTCCTTTAATCGCGAAAGGGAACAGATCGGCGTCTTAGACTATGGCGAAGGTTTAGCCACCAGCTTCGATTCTGGCCAGTACGACTTTCATGTCCAAGTCCAACCAGTCGGCGTAAATGCACTAGTCGATTTAGTCAGCATAAACGAAACTCTTTCTGCGAGTCTCGACTACACATTTATCTTCATCATGGAAAATGGCCAGCCTGGGGTGTTCATCGTCTCAAAGGATGACGTGCTTCCTAGCGGGACCGCATCACGCATCACTATCGCACACGCTTTTGAAGGGCGCGGTGACCTTGATGTTTACTTTGAGCCCCCTGGCACAGTGCTCACGACTGTAATCCCGCTGACAACTATCAGTTTCGCCACAAACCCGTCCGGATTTGAGGTGGCTCCGGCCAACAATCACATATTTCTCACTACGGCCGGCGACCCGAGTGACGTCGTGTTCGAATCCGAACCGCAAGCTGTCGCTGCGGGCGCAGACCGGGTATATGTAGTATCCGATCCGGGCGCATTGGGCACGGACGATATTCTTGTGTCCCGCATAGGCACCGTCGGCACGGGGCGAATTGGCCAAATCGGACAGGAATCTCGTCTTCGCGTCATACAAGGAATAGACGATCGTCTCGCTCGCGATATCTATCTCGACGATACGCTGACGCCACCGCTGTTTCCGGCACAACCGTTTGGCGTGTTTTCCGCCTATGAAAACACAGAAGTCTCATCGCACGCCGTAATTACGACACCGGTTATCACGCCGGGTACGGAAGAGAGTGCACTCAACTATTTTGCCCGACCCGGACTTCTCTTCACGGCCCTGATCGTAGGCGATACGGTCGATGGTGTCGTGACACGTATCGTTGAGGAAGACAAGCGCTCGATTGACGGAGAGGCTGCGTTGCGGTTCGCTAACGGAGCGTCAATGTTCGATATCATTGACATCTACTTCGAGATACCCGGCACTGACATCACTACCGTGAATCCCCTGCTGTTCCTGGGCGTGACTGATGTCACGGACCGGATACGGCTTGCTCCCAATGACTATGAAATCACTGTCGTAGATGCAATCACTCAAGCAGTTCTTGCCGGACCCCAAATCCTTACGGTGGACGACGGGGGCGTTTACGGAGTGCTTCTACTAAACGCCGTGGGCGGCAGTACGGTCGACATCCAATTGTTCGACGATTTCGTTGTCCCGTAAAGCATATTTCGCCCTCCCTTTAGCAAGCATGCGTCACTGTCTCTAAACAGCGACAGAAACCAATTTTATAGCAGGATTTGGCAGTTCGATGCGTTACAATGCGCGCCGCACGCACTCATCTCTCATGGACTCTTAGTCAAGGAGCCAAATGTGAAACTAAAACTCGCTTTGTCCGCGGCATTACTCGCCGGATTTGCGCTGACCGCGCAAGCACAACGCGTTCGCGACGTTTCAGACAGCGTCGAACTTTTTCAAAGCATTCCGCAAGTCGCTCCGTATTTCGAAACATCATATGGCTACGCCGTCTGGCCGCGAATTGCGCGCGGTGGCTTAGGCATCGGTGCGAGCCGGGGGCGCGGCCAGGTTTACGCTGGCGGTCAATTAACCGGCTTCAGCCGGCTCGTTGAGGTCAGTATCGGATTGCAAGCTGGTGGCCAGACGTATAGACAAATCATTTTCTTCGAAAACCGGGAAGCCTACGAAAACTTCACGGCTGGAGGCTTTGAATTCGACGCATCTGCTTCGGCCGTCGCGGTAACGGCCAGCGCGCAGGCAGGAGCCGGTACGCAGGGCGCAAGCGCTTCTGCCGGTGCCGGCAACCCGAACTCAGCCGCTGGCGGCGGCTTCCACAATGGGTTGCAGGTTTTCACGATGGCTGAAGGCGGCTTGATGTACAAAGCAACGATCGCCGGGCAACGATACAACTACGACGCTGCACAATAAATCGATAGCAATTAGCTGATCGCATAAAAAAACCCGGCTGCGCAAGCAGCCGGGTTTTTTTATGCTCGCGAAAAGCTGCGGTCAGGCCAAGGCGTTGTCGAACAACGCAAGTAGCCGACTCCAGGCACGTTCCGCCTGGGCTTCGAGATAGACAGCCGAATCAGGCGGACACCAGCCATGCTGTGCGCCTTCATAGACTTCGATCTCAGCCGAAAGCCCTGCGGCATCGAACGATTCGCGCAGAATCACTTTCGCATCCGGATCGCTTTCATCGTCGTTCGCGGCAATCGCGATCAGAAAGTCCGCTGCCATGTCGGGAATCAGCAAGTGCGGGCTGTCGTCGGCATCCGATGCCAGTCCGCCGCCATGAAAGCTCGCTGCGGCACCGATACGGTCGGGTCTCGCGGCCGCCGTGCGCATGATCATCGGTCCGCCCATGCAATAGCCGGTCGTGCCGATTTTTCGACTGGTGTCGACCGAGCCCTGCGAATCGAGAAAATCGACGAATGCCCGGGCATCGGTGAAATGCGTTTCCGCATTGAGCTGGCCTGCCAGCGGAAAGACGGTGTCGCGAACCTCGGGGTCGTTAAAGGAGGCGCCCTCAGGGACGACCGGCGCTCGCGATCCACGATAAAACGGATTGACGGTCAAAACCGAATAGCCCTCTGCGGCAAGCCTGCGCCCCATATCCATGAACGCGGGCCGCAAACCCAGGATGTCCGGCCAAACGATGACGCCGGCATGCGAACCATCCGGTGGGTGGGCCAGGTAGCAATCGGCAACTCCATCCGGTGTTGTGATTTCGACACTGCTCGTCGTAATCGGCTGGAATTGCGCGTCAGCAACCGTGGGTAACGCAGCAGCTAAGCCGGCCCCGGCTGACATCACGCCGAATTTGCGCCGCGAAATGGGTGGGTGATCCTTCAGGTATTTCGCCCAGTCTTTCAGGGTTTGTTCGTCACACACAAGACTCTCCTCTGTACCTTGCGGTACTCCTCATCTATTAGACTCAGCTACTCTTCCGCAGCCGACACGTAATCAGGCATCGGCGGCTCGCTCCTTAGATAGGTGATGATGGCGTCCAGATCCTCGTCTGCAATACCCTCATAGAAACTGAAGCCCATAAAGGGCAAGAGTTCCCTTCCGTCGCGACCGATGCCGTAGACGATCGCGCGCTTAATTTCGTCGTTAGTCCACTCACCGATGCCGTCGGTCGGATGCGGCGTGATATTTTGCGTTAATACAGCCCAGTCATAACCGAAAGGTTGCGGAAAAATGTTGCCTCCGGCGTTAGTCTGCGAGAAATCCTCGATGCCAGCGATGATCGGTGTATGACACTGCGTGCAATGACCCAACGAATGCGCAACGTAGCGGCCGTACGCGACTGTGTTGCCGCGCGGCGGTGCCATGATCGGCTCTTCCACTGGCGGACCCCAGTTGGGCGGCAGCGGTATGTAAAAGGTTGATACTTCTACGTCACGATCAACAGCCGGCTGCGCACGCAGATAGGCAATGATTGCGTCCATATCCGCGCTTGAGATTTCGCGGTAATAAGGAAATGCCATCGGGGGCCCGAGCACGCGCCCGTCGCGCGAGATGCCCTCGCGGATTGCGCGCTCGATTTCCTGGTCGGTCCAGGCGCCGATGCCCTTTTCTGGATGCGGCGTGATGTTCGGCGCGTAGGCTGAAAATGCAAGCCCACCCGGCCCTGGTCCGTTCGGCTCGTTAATCACGAAATTGCCCGCGTATTCGAGGCCCGGCACGAACTCGCCGGTGTCATCGCGCCCGCTGTGGCAATTGCCGCAACCGACGATCGTTTCGACCAGGTATTCGCCCCGACCCATCAGATCAGCTTGTGCCGTTGGGCTGGGCGGAACCGGGTCCCGCTGAAAAACCGGCGCTGGTGCCGGAGCCGGCGGCGGCGCACTGACGGCATCGCTCACCGAGGCGTCGGGCGCCGAATCCTGCGAGCAGGCGGCAAGGCCCAGCGCAAGCAGTCCAATGCTCGCGAGACGCAGGTAGTCGGTCTTTTTAGTCATTCTCAACATGCAATTTTCTCCCCCGATTGCAGGTTTCGCGCTGGCGCCATAATGCCACCGTCGACGCCTATCGGCCAGTAGCGATAGCGCCTCGGCCGACTTGTTTATTATCGCTCGAGGTTCAATTCAATGTAGACGATCACGTCCTGACCTGCCTGGTCGATATTGACGTCGCTCGCGATATCGAAGTCGAACCGATTGATGGTCATGCTCGCCGTGAACATTGCGCTGGAAGCAGGCACGGCGGCATCGCTTCCGGGCACGAAGGTGAAGTCCATCGTGACCGGTTTCTGGTGGCCCGCCAATCTCAACTCACCGCTTGCACGATAGCCCTCATCCGTTGCTTGAATCGTCGTCGACTCGAAGCGGGCCTCTGGATATTCGTCAACCTGAAGATAGCCGCGAATATAGGTATTGGTCTGGCTGTCTTCGGTATCGACCGAAGCCGTCTTGACCACGCCGACGATCCGACCGGCTTCGGGGTTCTCCACATCGAAATCGATTTCAGCGGAGTACGCTGCGAATACACCACGAAACGTTGTGCCTTGCGTGGTTGCATACATCGCGACAGCACTGGTCTCGGGCACCGTCTGCCACTCGGCTCCCACCGCTGCATAACTTGTTGCTAACAGAATTGAGCCAACGACGTGCGGAGCGACATCCATGCCTCGATTCTATCGAATTGGCCAACGACTGCTAACTGCCGTTGGCTGACAGCTAGTCGCAGGGTTCCGCCAACTGGTTGTTTATCTCGTCAACAAACGCCTCAGGCGCTATCGATGCAATGTTCGGACGGGAATGTTGAGCCTCTCCGTCGGCTGACTGCGCCTCAAGCTCAAACATGGCATGCGGGCTGATCGGCACCGTAACTGACCACGGTGCCCTTTAGCCAGATGGGCATCGAGACTTCGAATAGGCTGAACGAATGATGTGCGTGCAGCGAGCTGGCCCAAACGAGCGCCGCGATCGCCGCAGCCCAAGATGCTGTTTTGGTCTTCATCTAGCGCTCCATCTCTACGCTTGTAGATTTATACTATCTACAAATGTAGAGATGTCAATCGCCAGCGGCGCAAGGCTTAGGCTTAGGCTTCGACTACTGCAACGCGGCGTTTATATCCGCCACGGGAAAATCGTTAACCAGGTCGCCCATCCCAGCCAATGCGGCGTCCGCACTATTCAGATCCGAACTTTCGAAATTCAGCACCGACCCGTCTTCAAGCAGAACGGTAATCGTCCCGTCAGGCTGAACCGAGCCGGGCAGCCCAGCCACTGTCACCTGTTGACCGGTCTGGAGAATTGCTGACTGGGCAAACCCGCCAATCAACCCACCCAGATCGCCGAGACCACCCCCCACGCCGGAGGTGCCCGTCAACGACACGGTGACCAAGATATTGTCCTTATCATATTCGGCCATGATGTTCGTGAACCCGAGCACTTGATTCTGCTCCAAGCCGGTACGCGTCCAAGCGCCAACGACAGGCAAGAAGAACTGCGCCACTTCACCCGCGAGTTGCTGCTGCAGACCTTCCAGACAAAGCTGCGCCGCATCTGCCGCTTGGGCGAAGTTACCGGCGCTCTGAAGCGGGTCTATGTCGGCGCAGTTATCGAGTAGGTCCCCACCGACTTCCAGTTGAGCGAATGCAACGGGCACACCGACTGCCAACGGAATGCCTGCCAGGATTGCAAATTTGGTCGTTTTCATTCTTCAATTCTCGCCA
>Ga0224508_10004826_pt1 | contig 10936 bp, 4 predicted proteins | sample SF_Jan12_sed_USG_4_FD_170157 | JGI IMG/M metagenome (GOLD analysis project Ga0224508, IMG submission 170157) | Sediment microbial communities from San Francisco Bay, California, United States - SF_Jan12_sed_USGS_21 | ecosystem: Environmental > Aquatic > Marine > Sediment | place: USA: California... | reverse complement strand
AAGTTGGCCTTTATTTCGTCGGCGATATGGGGGACCACTTGTACGGTTTTACCCAGGTATTCACCATGGCGTTCCTTGGTAATGACGTTGTAATAAATGCGGCCGGTGGTGACATTATTGGCCTGTGAAGTAGCCAAGTTCAAAAACCGCTCGTAATGACCTAAATCTAGGTCGGTTTCCGCTCCGTCGTCGGTGACGTAACACTCTCCATGTTCGTAGGGATTCAAAGTGCCAGGATCGATATTTATATAGGGATCAAATTTCTGGATGGTTACCCTAAATCCTCGCGCTTGTAGAAGTTTTCCCAGGGAGGCAGAAATGATACCTTTACCTAGTGAGGAAGTCACACCTCCGGTTACGAAAATATATTTTGGTGATCCCATAAGTTCAGCGGCAGAGTAGCACTTATGGGATACAAATCTAGGCATTAAAAAGTATTTTACTAGCCTATTTGACTTTTTTATAGGGCCTTGGATCATCTAAGGTCCGACTGCCAGAAAACCTAAAAAGGGGGAGAATTTCCAAAAACAAAAATACCCTTTCAAAGCCGGTTACCTTTCGCTTTTGCATTATTGCCAGAATTACTATAACAAAAGGCACTGAGTCTACTTTCCAAACGGCCTGAGAACGGATTATTGTTCAGGCATATTAAAATGTTCAGTTGTCTTTTGATCGATATGACTCTTTACATTTCCCATGTACTTTTTGATTCTTTTTTAGCCATAATCCTATCCATAAAATCGCAAAATTTGATTTTTCAATTAATACACATTGCCTCTACCAAGGGCTTATATAGATTTTTTTGCCGATGAAAAAGGGATTTTTACTACTACTGGTGTGTATGAGTATGCTGGCCTTTTCTGGCACCGTTTCGGCTCAAAATTGTGTGATTATTTCAAAGGGTAACTTCATGGATCCCAAGACACTCTGCGCCCCCGTGGATGTGGAATGGGATGTTCTCTATACCGGAGTGAATAACGGAGGGGCCCCTGTAGAGATATTTATCGATTGGGATGATGGTACTACGGACTTGGTGCCAGGTGTGTTGACCAACGCCGTCACCAATGAATGGTCCGTTACCGATGTACCTCATGTTTACCCTCAAGGTGGCAGTCAATGTACGTACCACCCTGAGGCCTTTCTGGTAGTTAACGGGGTAATTTGTTCCAGTACCGGTCAGGAACAGATCGTGACCGTATGGGACACCGACGATGAAAACGGCGGTGACATTCGGATTGATCCGGTTGAATATCGGGTGTGTGTGGGTCACGCGGCTTCTGTAGCCTTTGATGATAACAGTACTTTCAACTGTGTGCCTCCTGATGAAAATGATAATCCCAATCTAGAAAATCGTTGGATCCAGTGGATCTACGGTACTGGTCCTGCCGCAAATCGAATTCCTGGAAGCCAGGTAGGAGGCAGCTCTCCTCCCTATCCTTTTTCCGGCGCTGTTGATTACATGCCTGCACCGGTTTTGGGTCCTTGGTCTACCAGTTCTACCATTACCATACCCAATACTACTACCATTGCGGATATTGGAAAGCAGTTTGAAGTAACCCTGAATAACTGGAATCAGTGTAATCCATATCCAGATTCGCTGCCGGTTACAGAAACGGCCCGCATAATTTTGGTGGCCGCCCCCATTCCTGATTTCCGCACTAGAAAAAATGATGCCGGTGGTATCGTTACCGATAAGTTCTGTGCGGGTGAACAAGTTTATTTTGAGAATTTAACCACTTGGCCGCTTAATTCCAGCTCTGGATACAGCTGGACCTTCTACGATGGTCCTACCACGGCCTCACCCATCCATTCAACCGGGGGCGGAACAAATCCTCAAAGAATCTTCAACAACCCCGGCATAAAATTGATCGAATTAGTGGCTTCTGACGGTAATGCTGCCGGGAGTTGCGATGAGGTTATTCAAAAGACTATAGAAATTATTGCCGCCCCGGTGGCTCAGATCCAGATCAATAGTGAGCCCTTGAGTGTAGACACTGTTTTCTTCTGTGAGGATCAATTCGGAACCAACCTGGTGACCTTTACCGATCAGTCCGGTGCAGCTACCCCTAACACCGCACATGTATTTGAGTTCTTTGACGAGAACAACAATCTGGTATTGAAGGATTCCGTAGTAGGAGGGCCTTCAGGTCCCTTTACCCAACCGTATACTGCTCCCGGAGTATATAATACCATTCTCACCTTGACCGATAAAGATACAGATTGTCAATCGTTCGATACCGCAGTAGTAGTTATAACAGCATTACCACAGGCCCGTTTTGTGCCAAATGGATCAGGGGTTTTGTGTGCCATGGATTCAGTGTTTTTCGATGATGTAAGTACCAACTTTACTACAGTACCCAGTGGGTTTGTAGCGGATACCATTGCGGTATGGAGATGGTGGTTCGACTATGATTTCAACCCCCTTAGTGCACCTGATGTGGTGATCAATTCCGGAAACAGCGGGGATACCTCCTACATTTTCCCTACCGCCAAAGATTATATTGTACGATTAGAAGTGGAATCGGCCAACGGCTGTACGGACGATACGGTGATGACCGTAACGGTAAATCCTGTGCCTAATGCCAGTTTTACGGCCAGTCCAGTGGCGGATTGTTCACCATTGATCACCAATTTGACCAATACCAGTGGTCCGCAACCCGCTGGTGTGGTTATTGATCGCTATACCTGGACTGTATACGATGCAGTGGGTACGGTTATCGATCAAATCGATCAACCTACAGAAGATACTTTGGCCTATACTTTTATAAATACTTCTCCTGATTTTGAAGCGAAGTATGCGGTCACCTTAACGGCGGTGGATGCCTCCGGTTGTGAGACTACCAGTGCTGCGGATACCATGACGGTATTCCCCAGCCCCATTATCAGTTTTACATCCGATGATTATGACCCGTTCAATAACAATTGTGCTCCGGTAAGTGCAACATTTAATGTGGACAGTATTTTTCACGCCACTAACGATGTAAACACCTATTATTGGATAGTTAATGACGGAGCTGGTTTCATTGATACTACTGCCATTTCTGGTAATACCCCTGATTTCTTGTATAACAATTTTATCAATGTTGGTATAAATATTAAGATATATACGGTTACACTTACCGCCGATCTGAATACAGGTGGTTGTGTAGTTCCTTTTAACCAGCCTATAATAGTACACCCGGTACCGGTATCTACGTTTACGGCTACACCCATCGAAAACTGTGATTTTGTACAGTTCCAGATGGAGACTATTCAAAAAGCCGGTATCCTGATATATGACTGGACGTTTTCAGAGGTTCCTTCCAACAACCCGCTGCTTGACGATAGCTTTGACCTAACTTTTGAGAGGCCGGAGCCCACCGATCCAGATCTCACAGTCGACGTGAGTCTGGTGGTGACCAACACCTCCAGTTGTGTGAGTGATACCACCGTACAAACATTATTAGTGCCCAAGAAACCGTTTGTTGATGTACAACTCGATCTGATAAGTAGTGACCAGGGATGTGTACCCTATACCGCTAATTTCCGAAATGCTACTGCCACCTATCCGGCAGGTACCATATTTGAACTATGGCTTACATTCGGATTGAATAATCCTGTTCAAGTTACTCCTACATCCGGTGACCTTCTTAATAACTTCTCCTTTGAGTTCCCTCAAAATGGAGATTACAGAATTGAACTTCGAGCGGTTGAACCTACCAACAATTGTCCTTTTATAGATAATGAGTTGATAACTGTGTTCCCGGCACCTCCTGCGAGATTCTTTACGCCATTGCTGGGTGATTGTGCGCCTTTTGATGGTATCTTCTTTGACGATTCCAACGATACCACTATTGTAGCCAGAACCTGGACGGTAACAGGGCCTGGAGTAAATGATGTATTCGTATTCAATACCAAGCAGGATTTCACCTATACGTTCCAGAATAATACTACTGCGCCGATTGACTATCAGGTGTCCCTTACCGTGGAGAATGCCTTAGGTTGTACCGATACCAAAATGGAAACAATTACGGCATATCCGCAATTGCAGCCGTCTTTCACCGTGAATCCTTATTCGCAGATTTTACCTAACTCTACCGTTAACATCACGGACACATCACCGGCCAATAACTGGAATTACCGATGGGATTTTGGAGACGGTAACTTCTCAACTGACCCCAATACCAATGCCTATACCTACGCTACGTTCGGACAGTATATAATCACCTTGGAGGTCACTGATCCCAATACCAATTGTATCGGAATCTATCAGGATTCCATTGAGATCATTGCCATTCCACCGGTGGTAGACTTCCTGTATGATGTCAGCAACGGCTGTGCTCCACATACCGTGAATTTCACCAACATGTCGCAATACGCTAGTCCGGGTACCTACTTTTGGGATTTCGGTGATGGTATTGGTACATCAAGACAACAAAACCCTACTTATACCTATTACGACCCGGGAATATATACCGTTTCGCTGTCCGCCAGCAATGAACTGGATACCACAGTGGTAGAGCGAAAAGATTTTATTATTGAAGTATACCCAGAGTCCCGCGCCAACTTCGACATAAGGCCGGAGGTAGTATTCCTGCCCGGCGAAGAGATCAGGGCGGTAAACCGCAGTGAAGGTGCAGAGTCGTACTTCTGGGATTTCGGTGATGGAAATACTTCTACTGAATTTGAGCCTACTCACCGCTATGAGCGTGCCGGAGAATATGATGTGACCCTGATTGCAACCAATCAATACGGGTGTAACGATACGCTGACCATTGAGAAAGCTGTGTTCGCGGATGATGGCGGTAAATTCTTGATCCCAAACACATTTACTCCTAACGGTGATGGTAAGAACGATGTATTCGTACCCGAGGTATTCGGAGTGGTGAACTTCCATATGGAGATCTATGACAGATGGGGTGAGTTGCTGTTCGTTACTGACGATCAGAATAATGGTTGGGATGGCTACTACAAAGGGCGTTTGTCTACTCAAGATGTGTATGTGTACAAGCTGAAGATGAAGTTTTTAAGCGGTAATAGTGTGGTCAGGACAGGAGATGTCACTTTGCTCCGGTAGCGGCTAATGAGAACCTATGTTATGAACAAATATATATGTGTGTTGTTTTTGTTAGTGGCCTTTGGCTGGTCGGAGGTAAAAGCTCAGGATCCGCATTTCTCCCAATTCTATGCGGCTCCCTTATATCTCAACCCCGGGTTTACTGGTACTACCAAGCAGCACAGGTTCATCAGTAACTTTCGAACCCAGTGGCCATCCATATCCAAAACTTATGTGACCTTCGCCGCCTCATACGACAATTATAAACCGGGCATGAACAGTGGGTTCGGTATTTTAGCCAGTACCGATAAAGCCGGTTCAGGAGATTTGCGATCCACCAATATCAGCCTGCTCTACAGTTATAAAGTTCAGCTCGCCGAAAAATGGGTAGTGAGTCCCGGTGTGTCCGTGGGATATGGGATCCGGGACCTGAATTTCAATAAACTGGTGTTTGGTGATCAATTGGATATTCAGGACAACCGAATTTTTGATGATACCATCGATCCCATACGTAATGCCTTCAACAATGTAAGCTATTTTGATTTCGGAGCCGGTATTGTCTTTTACAATCATATGTTTTGGGGAGGATTCTCCGCCCATCACATGAATGAGCCGAATCACTCGCTTTTAGACGAGGAAAGCGTACTTCCCATTAAGTACTCCCTTCACGCTGGAGTGCGTATACCACTTTATAACGGGCCTTTGAAAAAAGACAAAGAGGCAAGCATTGCTCCTAGCTTTGTATATAGAAAACAAGGAAAGTTCGATCAGCTGGACTTAGGACTACATTTTCGATTTGACCCCATAGTGGCCGGTTTCTGGTATAGAGGTCTGCCGGTACAACAGTCAGTAAGCGATAATGTAAATCAAGATGCCATTACCTTTATGTTCGGTTTGCGTTACAAGCAATTGGAATTTGGTTATAGCTTCGACATGACAGTTTCCAAACTGGCCGCTAACACCGGAGGTGCGCATGAGTTCTCCGTTAACTATCAGTGGGCCAATTCCGATGACAGTAAGCGGCGCAAAAAACGCAAAGAAAAGTTTATTCCTTGTCCTACTTTCTCCACCAGAGAGTAGCGTTTCAGCCTAAATCACCCCAGGTTTTTCCCGGATTGCTATTGGAGGCTTTCAATAATTCATAATTTTGCTTTCCAATAGCATCCCTGTAAAATGAATTTCAGCAAAGATCTACAAGGTCTTGATATCTTAAAAACCGTACAAGAAGCCGCCGATTCGATGGATATTCCCTCTTATCTGGTCGGTGGATGGGTAAGGGATCTAGTTCTGGGGAAGAAAGCTGGAAAAGATTTGGACATCGTCTGCGTTGGTGATGGTATTGAATTGGCCAGGCAGGTATCTTCCATACTCCCCAAGACGCCGAAAGTTGTAGTATTTAAGAACTTCGGTACCGCCATGCTACAGCACCAGGGATATGAACTGGAGTTTGTGGGAGCCCGCAAAGAATCCTATAGCCGCCATAGTAGAAAACCAAATGTGGAACAAGGAACATTAAGCGATGATCAAAAGCGCCGCGACTTTACCATCAATGCCATGGCCATCAGTCTCAAGGCTTCTGAGTTTGGTGAACTACTGGACCCATTCCAGGGGGTAGAGGACCTTCGCAAAAAGATTATTCGCACTCCCTTAGATCCCTTGGTTACATTTTCCGATGATCCTTTGAGGATGATGCGGGCAGTGCGATTTGCCAGTCAATTGAATTTCGACATTGAGGCCGGGACATTTGAGGCCATCCGTGAGCAGTCCAATCGTTTGAAGATTGTAAGCGTGGAACGCATAACGGAAGAGTTAAATAAGATCATACTGACGCCAAAACCCTCATACGGATTTAAATTGCTCCATCATGCGGATCTACTACAATTTGTGTTGCCCTCCTTGGTAAAACTTCAGGGAGTAGAAACCAGAGAAGGAAAGGGACACAAAGACAATTTCTATCATACGTTGCAAGTGCTGGACAATATCGCTGAGCATAGCGATGACCTTTGGTTGAGGTGGGCGGCGCTGTTGCACGATATCGCCAAACCCGCTACCAAACGCTATCATCCCAAAGTAGGCTGGACCTTTCACGGTCATGAAGACAAAGGTGCCCAAATGGTACCCAAAGTTTTTAGAAGTCTACGTCTACCGTTGAACGACAAAATGAAGTACGTACAGAAGTTGGTTCGTCTGCACTTAAGGCCTATATCATTGGTAAAAGATCACGTGACGGATTCAGCTATCAGAAGGTTGATATATGATTCCGGGGAACATTTAGAGGACCTAATGACTTTATGCAGGGCGGATATTACCTCCAAGAACCATAGTAAAGTCAAGAAATATCTGAGCAACTTCGACAAAGTCGAGAAGCGTGTCCAGCAAGTTGAAGCCCGGGACGAAATCCGCAACTTCCAGCCGGTGATCACCGGTGAGATCATAATGAGGACTTTTAATTTACCACCCTCAAAAATGGTAGGGCAGATCAAAGAGGAATTGAAAGAAGCTGTCTTGGATGGCGAGGTGAAAAATGAACTGGGGCCCGCCCGGCAGTACATGATTAAGATCGCTCGTGATAAGGGCCTGGAGCCGGTATCGCAGGACGTTGATTGAGGACGAAAATAAGCTATTCCGGTATCTGGGTGGGGGCATTCCGGGTACCTGAAGGTTATTAATACAGATGTAATAATTACCTCTAATCTGGCCCGCTTACCTATTTGCAATACCTTAAATTTATTAGTAAACACCCTGAAGTAGTTAGATAGGCGTATGCGTTAACTGCTCTTTGAAAAACCCCCAGTTCAACAATTTAGAGGGTATTTCAAGGGAAGTAGTTAACAGGTACATTTTTAGGTACCGTCCGAATCCCGATTTTTTCATAAAAGGAGGTCTTCGGTGGGGTGCCCAGGCATGTAATAAATAGCGCGTACTTGCAGGTTACGGTGGACAATATAAAAAAATTCGTACTTACTGCGTCTCTGGTGCTGGGATGCTCAATGTTGGCCTTTGGTCAGCAAACGCCCATATACAGCCAATTTTTCTTGAACCCTTATGTGTACAACCCAGCGTATGCCGGTAATGCAGGCCGATCCGTAGCCTTCTTGAGCTATCGCAAACAATGGATTGGCATCGAGGGAGCTCCGGAGACCTCTACCTTGACCTTTCACACGCCTATGAAGCGCAATATAGCCCTGGGCGGGATGGTATATTACGACAAGCGCAGTTTGCTGAAATCAACTTCTGTCTCAGCTTCTTTTACCTATAAAGCTCTGTTTACGGAAGATCAATGGATCAGCTTTGGTCTGACCGGGGGGCTTTCCATGAACAATATTCAACTGGATAATATTAACGACCCTGCTATACTCAGTGATCCCGCCCTCTTTGACCTGGTAGATAACAACCTCAGTCCTACTGCAAGTTTTGGGTTCAATTACCACATACAAGGACTTAATTTAGGATTCAGTTTACCGTCCCTGTTCAAAAGGGAGGTTGTGGGAGTAGAGCAGTTCTCCACCGTCGAGCTCGATCCGGTGAAGAATTACACCCTGATGGCCAACTATAAATTCCCTGTGGGCGACGGGAATGTGCAGTTAGAGCCGCACCTGCTTTACCGGGTTACCGAAACACTGCCTAACCAATGGGAAGCTCTGGCAGTGCTTCACCTTAAGGATCTATTGTGGATCGGGGGTAGCTACCGACAGGATTACGGAGCCACCGCATTGCTCGGACTAAATATTAAAGATTTTCTGGCGGTGGGTTATGCCTATGAGTTTGCCAATACCTTAGTAGACGGGATCCCTGACGGCACCCACGAAATTCAGCTCAGGCTTAACATCGGTAAGCCTAAGGATTTTGAGAAGCGGGTTAAAGTTATTGAATCCGGTAATCGCAACGCCCGTTTTTACTCCGATGGAGGGAATATATTCATTGAGAGTTCACCGGTTGAAGAGGGTGATCCCCAAGAAGAAATTCAGGAATCCGCTGATCCCTCCGGGCCCGATCTAGATGCCTACTATCAAGATGAAATGCCGGCTGGTCATTACGTGATTCTTAAGGATTTTGACTCATTCGAATCAGCATATCAGTACTGGGCCGATGTAATCAATGACTACGGATATAAAGCCAGCTTCGGTTACAGCAGCCGCGATGATCAATATTATGTATACCTGTTCCAAAGTAAAGACTATTTGCAAACAGAAATTGAGTTGGAGAAAGCCAGGTTGTTAGAATTGTTTGAAGATGCATATTCATTGGAAATAGACTAATTGAGATGAAGAACATAAAACAAATCGGCTTCATAACGGTCCTTATGCTAACGCTCATAACCGGGGCTTTATGGGGTCAAACACCAGTGATCACCTCATTGGACAAATCATTTGCACCCATAAATGATACCCTGACCATTACCGGAAGTAATTTTGGAACCGATGCCAGTGTGGTGGAAGTGGTATTCGGATCAGTTCTGGGTAACATTGTCTCCTTGGCAGACAATCAAATTGAGGTACTGGTTCCCGGAGCTACAACTTTCAGCAGTGTCTCAGTAACCAACACTACCAGCGGCCTGACCGCCTATTCCTCCGAGCTCTTTTTTATAAGCTTCGGCGGCACCACATTCGATCCCTCACTATTGGCGGGACCCACTACCTTTGCCGCTCAGAACGGCATTTTCGATATCTGTATGTGTGACTTTGACGGAGACGGAAAAAACGATGTCGCCAGCAGTCACGATAACTCCATATTAATTGATGTGTTTAGAAATACCAGCTCATTGGCTACCATCAATTTCAATAAACGAAGCTTTAACATTGGCGAATTTACATTAAACATAACATGTCGGGACATTGATGGAGATGGTTTGCCCGACCTGGTAACTACCCGATCTGGAGGTAATTCAATTTACGTTTTAAGGAATCTAAGTTCTGTGGGTTCCATTAACTTTAGCCCTCCTCAGGAATTAAATACTACGGGAGCATTACCGCGCAAGGTTGCCATCAGAGATATTAACCTTGACGGTCAACCGGAATTAATCGTGACCAACCAGTCCAGCATTCAGATATCCCTTTTTAGAAATTTAAGTACACCTGGAACCATCGTATTCGGGCCGGAAGTAACTTTTGGTTTACCCTTGACGGCTCTAAATAGTTCAGGTTTGCAGGTTGAGGATCTTAATGCGGATGGTAAACCGGAAATCGTGGTCAATCCTTTTCTGAATTCTAACATTTACATCTTTCAAAACAATAGTGTACCTGGTGGTGCTGTTTCCTTTAGGCCCGTAGTGCTTTTTAATGTTTCCGGTAATCTTTCGGATCTTATTGTTGGAGATTTGGATGGCGATACCCGGCCGGATATTGCGGTATCCAGGTTCCTAAGTTCAAACATATCCATTCTGCTAAACGAAACGGCAAGCTCTACCGATGTTCTGTCTTTTGGAGCACCCAAAATTATAAGTACCATCGATTTCCCATTAGGAATGGACCTGGGCGATCTTGATGGAGATGGGTTAGCGGACCTGATGGTGTCCTCTGCCAGCGACAATTTGGATATGACCCTCCTGAGGAATATCAGTATTCCCGGAGATTTCTCATTCGAACGGTTCGATATTAATACCAATGATAAATCCAGGAATGTAAAAATTGGAGATTTAAATGGAGACGCCAAACCTGATGTGGCTTTTACAGGGGTCCAGAACTTTGAGCTTGGAGTATTGCTAAACAACAACTGCTACGTTCCGGTGGTATCGCCTACCGGACCTGTGACGGTGTGTAATGGTAATACTGCCCGTTTAATGGCCTCTGGTTCAGCCGGGGTTACCTATAGCTGGGAAAGAGATGGCGCTGCTTTGGGGGTAACCACTTCATTTATTGACGCTGCTATTGCGGGTGATTACACGGTAGTGGTCACCTCGCA
>Ga0224508_10004825_pt1 | contig 10938 bp, 11 predicted proteins | sample SF_Jan12_sed_USG_4_FD_170157 | JGI IMG/M metagenome (GOLD analysis project Ga0224508, IMG submission 170157) | Sediment microbial communities from San Francisco Bay, California, United States - SF_Jan12_sed_USGS_21 | ecosystem: Environmental > Aquatic > Marine > Sediment | place: USA... | reverse complement strand
TGCCATAACCGTTGAGGTCCTTGATTCCCTTACCGCGCAGTCTAAGTATTTTTCCGCTTTGGGTACCGGGTTCCAGCTTGATCTTTACCTTGCCATCGATAGTCGGTACTTCCAGTGATGTGCCCAGGACAGCATCAATAAAATTGACATACAGATCATATACAATGTTGTTGCCATCTCTTTTCAGTACTTCGTCCTCTTTTTCCTCTATTAGTATGAGCAAATCCCCGGCAATACCTCCTAAGGGTGCCTCATTACCTTTACCAGACATGCTTAATTGCATGCCCTCGCTAACACCGGCGGGAATTTTTATTTCAATGACTTCGTCTTTGGACTGTAGACCGGATGGATCCACCCCCGTGGGTCGGTGGTTGATCACCTGTCCGGAACCTTGACAAGAGGGACAGGTGTTGGTGCTCACCATTTGACCCAGCATGGTGTTAACCACTTTACGAACTTGTCCTTGTCCACCGCAAGTTCCACAGGATTTGAAGGTTACCCCATCTGCGGCCACTTTGCGGGTTACCTTTATTTTTTTCTCGACCCCGTGAGCGATTTCATCGAGGGTAAGCTTGAGTTTTATCCGTAGGTTCGAACCCTTACGCATGCGACCACGGCCTCCTCCTCCAAAGAAACTTTCAAAGGGGCTACCTCCGCCGAAGATATCGCCAAACTGGCTGAAAATGTCTTCCATTGACATGCCAGCCCCTCCTCCTCCGAATCCGCCACCATTCATTCCTTGATGACCAAACCGATCATATCGCTGCTTCTTCTCAGGATCGCTCAGCACTTCGTAAGCTTCAGCGGCTTCCTTAAAATTCTCTTCTGCACTGGGATCATCGGGATTTTTATCGGGGTGGAATTTGATAGCCACTTTCCGATAGGCTTTCTTTATTTCATCGGACCCCGCCGTTTTATCTACTCCCAGAACTTCGTAATAATCTCTTTTGGCCATTTTATTAAGTACCTATTACAACCTTAGCATATCGTACTACTTTATCATTGAGATAATAACCTTTCTCAATAACATCGACTATACAGTTTTTCAAGTTTTTCTCAGGAGCAGGAATTTGAGAGATGGCCTCGTGTACTTCGGCATCAAAGCTTTTTCCGATCAGATCTTCCATGGATTTCAATCCCTTTTGTTGTAATTCTTTGATTAGCTTCTGGTAGATCAAATTTAGGCCTTGTAACTGGGCATCCTGCTGCGTGTCGTCTGAGGCCGATTTCAATGCTCGCTCGAAATCGTCAATAACCGGTAACAATGCCGCTATGAGATCTGCATTGGCGGTACCAATCAATTCCAGGCGCTCTTTGGCAGTACGTCGTCGAAAATTCTCAAATTCAGAGTAGAGGCGCAGATGTTTGTCCTTTGCTTCTTGAAGTTCAGCACTTAGCTTTTCCAGCTCATCAGGAGCTTGGGGAGCTTCCAGTTCTTCCTCCGCCTGCGTTGCTTCCACTTGTGGCTGGGCATCTTGCGTTTCCGTAGCCTTCTCGTTATTGGCTATTTTGTCCTTATCTTTCATCATTTACTAGTAAACTCAACTGTCAAACATGGTTACACAATATTTACGCCAAAAGGTATTTTATGACATATTGACATCTTTTGGCCAAGTTCGTCAGTTTAATGCTGTCCAAACCAGATCTTTCAGATTTTCCAACCCTTCTTGAGTTACCGCTGAAATAAAGGCTGTGGGCACTTCCACATGGATTTCTTTGCGGATTTCTTCTTTTAATTCTTCATCGAGAAGATCACATTTAGTGACCGCCAACAAGCGCTTTTTATCCAGCAATTCCGGATTAAATTTCTCCAATTCACCTACCAACACGGCATACTCTTCATTGATGTTTTGTGAATCGGCGGGAATGGTGAATAGCAGCACTGAATTACGTTCAATATGCCTTAAAAAGCGTAATCCCAATCCCTTGCCTTGTGAGGCACCTTCGATAATTCCCGGAATATCGGCCATTACGAACGACTTGTAGTCGCGGTATCCCACCACCCCCAGGTTAGGCACCAGAGTGGTAAAAGGATAATCTGCTATTTCCGGTTTGGCTGCCGACAAGGTCGCAAGCAGGGTAGATTTACCGGCATTGGGAAATCCCACTAATCCTACATCGGCCAGCAGCTTTAACTCCAGGATCACCCATTTTTCTTTTCCTGGTTCGCCAGGTTGCGCATATCGAGGCGTTTGATTGGTGGAGGACTTAAAATGTGTGTTTCCCAGTCCTCCTCGCCCGCCGGAAGTCAGGATCTCCTGCTGGCCATGCTCCGTAACTTCAAGCTTGAACTTGCCGGATTCCGCATCCTTAGCCACAGTACCCAGCGGAACCTCTAAAATGACATCGTTTCCCTGAGCCCCGGACTTACCGCTCCCGGCCCCGGGTTGTCCATTGCCGGCAATAGCATGCTTTCTGTAGCGAAGATGCAGTAAGGTCCACAATTGCTGATTGCCCTGCAATATGATATGACCTCCGCGTCCGCCATCACCTCCATCGGGCCCACCTTTGGGCACATGCTTTTCGCGGCGCAAATGAGCAGAACCTGCTCCGCCTGCACCGGAGCGAGCACAAAGTTTAACGTGGTCTATGAAATTAGAGGAACCCACTGCTTTAATAATGTGGTGCTATGATTGCAGCGGATCAAGCGCCGTGCATATTTCCCTAAAGATCTCATCTATGCTGCCTACCCCGTTAACTTTCATCAGCTTTTCTTGTTGGTAATAATAGGCGGCAACCGGCAGCGTCTCTTCTGCATATATATCGAGACGCGTCTGGATCTTTTTAGGATCCTGATCGTCAACACGACCGGATATCTTTGCCCTTTGCTTAAGTCGGGTTTTCAATTCATCTTCAGGTACCTCCAAGGAGATCATGGTAGAGATTGCGCAGTTTTTGGCATTTAACAAGCGATCCAAAGCTTTTGCTTGGTTCACATTCCTGGGGAATCCATCAAATATGAAACCTTTGGCTTCTGGTGAATCGTTGATTTTTTCGTCCACCATGCCGATGGTAATCTCGTCGGGGACTAATGCTCCTTGGTTTATATAACTCTGGGCTTTCAAACCCAGCGCAGTTTGTTCCTTGATATGCTTGCGAAAAAGATCTCCGGTGGATAGATGGACTAAACCATAGCGTTGGATAATCTTTTCACTTTGTGTTCCTTTACCAGCGCCAGGTGGCCCAAATAATGCAATGTTCAGCAAGGGTCGTTGATCAGTTGATCCTGATGAATTCATTATTCTTTGATTTGATAGATGTCTTTAAGATTGCGGCCATGTCCATTGTAGTCCAATCCATATCCAATTACAAATTTTTCAGGAATCTTGAATCCTACATATTTGAGGGGGATGTCTTTCTTGAATACATCAACTTTGAGTAGCAGGGTGGCGATCTCCACTGATCTGGGTTCTAAAGCCTTTAATTGTTGCCAAAGGTGGTGCATGGTCTCTCCGGTATCCACAATATCTTCCATAATAATGACATCTTTTCCGGAAAGGTCTTCTTTAAGTCCTATCAATTCCTTTACCTGGCCAGTGCTGGCAAGGTCCTGATAAGAGGCAAGCTTGATAAAGGAGATTTCAGAGGGCACCGTGATCTCTTTCATAAGATCCGCCGCAAACATAAATACCCCATTCAAAACTCCTATAAATAGGGGAGATCTACCCTGGTAGTCTTCATTAATCTGGTAGGCCATGCTCTTTATATTATCAAGAATGTCCTGATAATTAATAAAGACCTCAAATTCCTTATCGTGAACTTTCATGGGAGTGGATATTTCTATCATGAATGTGGGGTTGTCTTAGGGTGGCAAATATAGGTATTTATCTCAAAAGATGGGATCCCATAGCAGGGATTAAAGATGTGCCATCAAATATTTGTAAAGAGTCAACATACTTTGGATATCGGACTTGTGGACTTTCTCCGAGGCACTGTGTACCTGGCTTTCTGCAGCTCCCACAAAACACCAGTCGAAAGGGTAGGGGCTAGCTTGTAGCTCACCGGCATCACTTGATCCGGTTGATTCCACTTCCAGTTGATAGAGAACCCCACTATCCTGGGCTAATTCCAGGATACGATCCACATAAGTTCTTCGGGGTATCCCCCGGTCGCGTAGGGATATGGCTACTCCTTTTCCGTGCTCAACTCCCTCAGTTACCCAGGTTATGTCGGAAATAAGCGTTTGTGTAATACCAAAATTCTCATGAATATACTTGGCCAGCATAGGGATGGATCCACCAGAGTGTTCTTCCCGGCAGCTGAAAACCAGCAACCCATCTTCTAAAGATGAAGCTAATTCCAGGAGGTTGTATACCCCTAATCTATTATCAAGATAACAGGATTCCACGTAGTCTTCCTGGTTTGCAAAATGTCTTTTGAATACTAAATCGGTGCCGCGGTTGATGGCTCGGTCGAATTGGTAGGTTATGGGGCTTCCATCTTCTGCCAAAACGGTGCATTCAATGGGCCCCAGTGCATCACTCCCTACCAGGATATCTTCCGACTTTACCTGGGGGCTGCCAATAGGGATCAACTGATCATAATAACCAACTGTAAAGCCTACGCTGTCCATATGGGCGAAAGCCGCTGTTCGTGGCTTGCCAAACTCCAAAATCAAATTGTCCTGCAGTAGGGGGCTTTGATGGATAATCGGGTTGGTCAACCAAGTATTCTGGTATTTTTGCACGTATTCCAGAATAAAAGCCTTCATTAGTCGTTCGTTGCCGGCCGTGGCATGAATCCCACACAGTTGTTTCAAAAGTTCCATAATTAAGCACAATGATATAAATTCTTACATAGCAGGTTACCAGAACTTCAACTTTAGTATACAGTTCTTGAGTATACCCCCGGATTTGCGGGGCACAAATATAAATTAAGAGACAAAAAAAGAGATTTAAATTATTACTTTTAGAAAAAAAAACGGTTAAAGATATTCCAATTTCGATTGGCTTAGAAAAACATGCAGCAAGCGATCTTTGTGCTCAACAATGAGAATTCCATAGCCAATCAATTTTTCGCAGAGTTAAGGCATCGTGAAACTCAGCAGCACCGCATGCAGTTTCGCAGAAATTTGGTGAAGCTGGGAGGCATCCTGGCCTATGAAATTTCCAAATGTTTAGATTATCAGTCGATAAATGTCGAAACGGTACTGGGAATAAGCTCTGTAAATGTACTTCAACACCCACCAGTTTTATTTACCATTATAAGAGCCGGATTACCTTTTCTGGAAGGATTTCAAGAATGCTTCAACCAGTCAGATTGTGGATTCGTCGGCGCTTCCCGGTCGGAAGGAAAGACCCATGAGATTTCTATTACCATGGGTTACCAGGCCATCGCACCTTTTGAGGGCAAGGATTTGATAATCGTTGACCCTATGCTGGCTACCGGCAAATCATTGGCAGCATGTACCAACGCCATCTTGGAATATGGTACGCCGAAGTCCTTGCATTTTGCCATTGCGATAGCCAGTCCGGAGGGTGCAGCCTTCTTGAAGGAGTCACTTCCCATGGATCACCAGCTTTGGATAGGAGCCATGGATGATGGACTAAATCAAAAAGGTTATATTGTGCCCGGATTGGGAGATGCAGGGGATTTATTATTTGGCGGTAAAATTGAGTAAACGGCTTTTATGTCAACAGATCTGATTTTTTTATTTCTAGGGCTTTTTGTGCTAATCCTGGGCGGAGATTTTTTGGTAAAAGGGTCCTCCAACATTGCCCTGCGTTTGAAACTTTCACCCTTGGTGGTAGGATTGACCATCGTGGCATTCGGAACGTCTTCACCTGAATTATTGGTAAGCGTAAAAGCGGCTCTTTCCGGTAGCCCCGATCTTACTATGGGTAATGTTATTGGATCCAATATTTGCAATCTGGCTTTAGTACTGGGCGTAACTGCAATTATCCGTCCCATCCATGTACAAGGTGACAGCATAAAAATTGACTGGCCCATGACCATGGGCAGTTCCGTACTATTGTATTTCTTAGTAAGGGAAGGACTTCTGAAGTCCTTTGAAGGGTTGCTGTTCATATTTCTATTAATTAGCTACACTGGCTTTGTTATTATAAAGTCCCGGAAGGAAAACCGCCGGCTGGAATTGGGAAAACGAACCCAACTAAATGACAGTAACTGGAAACATTTGCTAAAGGATATCGTTTTTATAGTACTTGGATGCTTTGGTTTATTCTACGGTTCTGATTGGTTTGTGGAGGGCGCGAAAGGCATAGCTCTGTATTTTGGAGTAAGCGAGCGCGTAATAGGTATTACGGTTTTGGCTTTGGGAACAAGCCTGCCGGAGCTGGTAACCGCTTCTGTAGCTTCCTTCAAAGACCAGACGGACTTGGCTATAGGAAACCTAATGGGGTCCAATATCTTCAACATCCTTTCCATATTGGGTATTACCAGTATTATTAAGGAGATTCAGGTGAGCGATGTCATCTTGAACATTGATATTATCTGGATGCTGGGGATTACTTTGTTGATCCTTCCTATGATGGTCCATAAAAGGATTGTGGGAAGATACGAGGGTATGGTACTATTATTGATATACGCTTATTACACCTATAAGGTGCTAAGCAACAGTCCAAATGTTTTCTGAAATAATTAAATATATATCCGTATACCTGTTGAGCATGGTGAAGTTCATGGCAGGTCCTCCATTGGGGGTGGCCGTGGGCATCTCTACTTTGGAAACCATACTTATCAGTATTTTTGGCATGATGACCAGTGTGGTGATCTTTTCCCTAATTGGGGAACGTATTAAATTTCCCTGGCTGCCTAAATTTATCCGAGAAGCCCGCCATGAAAAACCCACTGACAAACGATTCATTTACCTTTGGAAAAAGTTTGGTGTTTTTGGAGTGACCTTCCTGACACCAGTACTCTTTACTCCCATCGGAGGGACGATATTGGTAACCGCCATGGGTAGTCCCAAGGGCAAAATCATTATTTATATGTTATTCAGTGCCGTGTTTTGGTCTATTGCCCTCAGTAAAATCGCCGAGGTTATTGTGTAGCGTCGTCATCTGGAAGTATCTCAATATCATTTATCAGAATAGTACTAGCAATACGTTGACCTGTGGGGGTTGCGGCCAGTCCACCTAAAGCGGTTTCCTTATAGCGGTCTTCCATACTTTGTCCAACTTCTCCCAGTGCTGATACACATTCGTCTACCGGAATCACTCCGCTAACATTGGCAATAGCCATTTGAGCAGAAGCATAAGCAATTGCAGCTGCACTGGCATTTCTTACCACACAAGGCACCTCTACCAATCCCGCGACTGGATCGCACACCAGTCCTAGCATACACTGGATGGTTATACCTACAGCATTAAACACCTGGTCTATGGAGCCTCCCAACGCATATACAATGGCACCTGCTGCCATAGCGCCAGCACTCCCGGTTTCAGCCTGGCAGCCACCTACTGCTCCTGCCAAAGAAGCATTGCGTTCAATGATCAGGGCAATACCCGCACTCACCAATAAGCATTCCAGGATCTTGGTATCATCCAGTTGATGAATTTCCTGCAGGGTCACCATAGTGCCTGGCAGAATCCCGGAGGCTCCGGCAGTGGGAGCTGCCACTACTCTTCCCATGCAGGAGTTGACTTCCTTTGCCGCTAAGGCCCTGGCCACTAATTTTTGAAAATCCGGGGATAAAACGGAAGTGGCGTGGTGAAATACTTTTTTGCCACCGTTTTCAATCATACCCGATCTAGAGCTCATTTCCTCCTGAAGTCCTGTATGCACGGCCTCTTTCATGACGCCGTAGGCTTTCGCCAGGCCTTCCCAGATTTCACTTTCGATCCGTCCTTTTTGTTCGCACTCGTAAGCCACCACTGGTTGGAATAGGGAAAGCCCGTGTTCTTCACAATAGGTTTTCCAGCTCTTAAAATCATCGAAAAGCAGACCCATAGCATTAATCTTGTTCATTTAAAGATAAGCAAATAATAGTAATTCAAATTCTGTTTATCTTTGGCCCATGAAATTGCAAAATGATCTTTTGATCCGAGCCGCTAAGGGTGAGTATGTAGAACGAACACCGGTTTGGCTAATGCGCCAAGCGGGCCGTATCTTACCCGAGTATCGGGCTATTAGAAACCAAATGAAGAGCTTTCTTGAATTGGTGCAGACTCCGCAACTGGCGGCTGAAGTCACTATACAACCAGTGGATATTCTGCAGGTGGACGCCGCCATAATTTTTTCGGATATTTTGGTGGTCCCGGAAGCCATGGGGCTACCCTACGAAATGCTTGAAAAGAAAGGGCCTTACTTCCCTCGTACTGTTGCCAGCGTTCAAGACGTGCAGGGATTGAGAGTGGCCCAGCCTGATCAGGACATGCCCTATGTGATGGAAGCCATATCATTGGTAAAGGAACAATTGCAGGGCAGGGTACCGCTGATTGGTTTTGCAGGTGCACCCTGGACGGTATTTAGTTATATGGTGGAAGGGTCGGGTAGTAAAACCTTTTCCAAGGCCAGGCGCATGTTGTATCAGGAAGAACAAATGGCCCATGCTTTATTGCAAAAGATCGCCGACAGCACCATAGCTTATTTAAAGGCTCAAATTAATGCTGGGGCGGATCTGATACAGATCTTTGATTCCTGGGCGGGTGTACTGCCGAAGGATCACTATTTGAAATTCTCTTATCCCTACATCCGGCAAATATGCCAATCTATCGATGAAGTTCCGGTTACGGTATTTGCCAAAGGAGCCTTTTTTGCCTTGGAAGAAATGGGAAAATTACCCTGTGATACTATCGGGCTGGATTGGAACATGGATGTTGCAAGGTCCAGGCAACTTGTGGGAGAGGGTAAGACTCTTCAGGGCAATCTGGATCCCTGCGCGTTATTCGGAAATCAAACGGATATTATTAAACAGACGGAGGATATGCTACAGGCTTTCGGCCCCGGTCGGCATATAGCGAATTTAGGTCATGGCGTATATCCAGACACTTCAGTGGATGCCGTAAAGTGTTTCGTGGACACTGTTAAGGAATTTCGTCACTAAGCAAGCTTGGACAGTACTTCCTTTATCTTTGCGATGGCCTTACGTAAGTTCTCCTCGGAGGCAGCGTAACTTAATCTCACACAATTTGGAGCGCCAAAGGCGGAACCGGTGACCAGGGCCACGTGGGCTTCATCCAATAAGTACATACAAAAATCGTCGGAGTTACTAATGGTAGTCTGACCGTCGGTCTTCCCAAAATAGGCACTGATATCCGGAAAGAAATAGAAAGCCCCTTCGGGCAAGTTGGTTTTTATCCCCGGTATCTCCTGCAATAACTCATACACCAGGTCTCTTCTGCGAAGATATTCCTCAGCCATGGCATGAGTGGGGCCCAGATCTTCAGTAAGAGCAGTGAGTGCTGCCCTTTGGGCTATGGAACAGTTTGCCGAAGTGATTTGACCTTGCATTTTAGAACAGGCCTTAGCGATCCACTGGGGAGCTGCAATGTAACCTACCCTCCACCCCGTCATGGCAAATCCTTTGGCGAAGCCGTTTACGGTGATGGTGCGATCATACATTTCAGGAAAAGAAGCCAGACTCACATGTTCGCCGGTGTAGTTAATAAATTCATATATTTCGTCGGCGATCACATAGACCTGAGGATGATCGGCCAGTACGTTGGCAATAGCTTGCATCTCCTCTCTGTTGAACACACCTCCGGTGGGATTAGAGGGAGAGGAATATATTACCGCTTTGGTCTTCGGGGTAATGGCAGCCTTCAGTTGAGCAGCGGTGGCTTTGAACTGGTTCTCGATAGTGCCTTCGATAAATACCGGCTTACCTTCAGCTAATTGGATTATAGCTTCATAGCTGACCCAAAATGGTGAAAATACGATCACTTCATCTCCGGGGTTCACCAAGCTGAACATAGTATTGGCAATGGACTGCTTGGCTCCATTGGAAACCACGATCTGGTCCGGAGTATAATTGATATGGTTATCCCGGGATAGCTTATTGCAGATGGCTTGTCTCAGATCCAAATAGCCGTTTACCGGAGGATAGCTAAAATAACTCCCCTCGTCAATAGCTTTTTTTGCCCCTTCACAGATATGAGTGGGCGTTTTAAAATCCGGTTCTCCTAAACTCAGAGCGATCACGTCTATGCCTTTTGCCCGGTATTCTCTGGCTTTGGCAGCCATGGCCAAAGTTGCGGATTCTGCAAGACTGCTGATGCGCTGTGATACCGGTTGTGGGGAAGCAATAGTGGAGTTCATATTTTCTGATTATCAAATTATATCAAAAGTAAATATTCGAGATTTGACATACCAGTAAATTGCTGACTTTGAAATAAGAGCACTGAAATTTATAAAGCTGATAATTTGCAAGCCGCTAATGGATGCCAATATAATAAAATCCCAATCTTAGTTATCCACCTGATAAGCCCTGCGGCGCAGGATGCTGCGGCCCAGGGTAATTTCGTCAGTGTACTCCAACTCTCCTCCAATTGGTACTCCCCGGGCGATGGCACTCAGTTTTAGAGAGAAGGGCTGTAGCTTTTTGGTCATATAAAATGCTGTCGTATCACCCTCCATGGTAGGGCTCAAAGCCAGGATTATTTCTTCTACCGGGGCGGTGGATTGGGCCACCCTATTTACTAGGGATTCAATATTCAGATCCTCCGGACCTATGCCGTCAATAGGTGAAATAATGCCACCGAGTACATGATAAAGGCCGTGGTATTGACCGGTATTTTCAATGGCAATTACGTCAGGAAGATCTTCCACTACACAAATTAATTGAGCATCCCTCTTAGGACTATTACATATGTTGCATAGCTCACCATCGGATACATTATGGCAGTTCCGACAATACTGTATTTTATGGCGTAGATCACTTAAACTTTGGACCAAGCTGTCGGTGCGTCCGGCATCATTTTTCAGAAGGTGGAGGACCAAGCGCAGGGCAGTTTTTTTACCAATTCCGGGAAGTTT
>Ga0224508_10004824_pt1 | contig 10938 bp, 11 predicted proteins | sample SF_Jan12_sed_USG_4_FD_170157 | JGI IMG/M metagenome (GOLD analysis project Ga0224508, IMG submission 170157) | Sediment microbial communities from San Francisco Bay, California, United States - SF_Jan12_sed_USGS_21 | ecosystem: Environmental > Aquatic > Marine > Sediment | place: USA... | reverse complement strand
TCGGCTTCGATCCCGAAGACATCGAGAAGCTTCGCCAGACCGGGGCGATCGCCTGACGGCCCGCGCCATCGTCGGCTCGGACCGTGAGGGGGTGTGAGACCGCGGTCGGCTCCGCCCGGTCGCCGGCTCAGCCCGCTTCGAATGCAGCCGGATCGAACCCGTCGAGGGTCCCGACGCCGCGGAACACGTGCGACCGCCCGTCGGATCGCACGAGAATGGCGGGGCCGGCGAACTGGCACTCGGGCCCGGTCATCTCCAGGTCGTAGGGCTCCTTGGCGAGGCGCCAGTTCTCGCTCGAGGAGTAGATGAGCTCCCAGTCGAGATCGTCGTTCTCGTCGGTGGCGGCGACGATGAGGTCGCCCCCGCGCTCGGGAACCGGGAGGCCGGAGGTCCGCAGCGACTGGATGAAGTAACGACGATGACGCATCGCCAACCACTGTGGCACAGCCAGAGCCGCGATCCACCAGCCGATCGGCCTATCGGGATCGGTCGGCCGCCGGTAGCCTCCCGCCCGTGAGCTTCGTTGGCGCCCATTCGTGGTGGTCGTGGGTGTTGGTGCTGACCAACCTCGTCGCCGGCTGCTGGGCTCTGGCGGCCCATCGGTATCCCGATCTCCGACGCCGGGAGCTCTGGTGGCTCACGATCGTCGCCCAGGTGTCGGTGGCCATCCAGGCGGTGCTGGGCGTGCTCGTCCTCCAGGTCGACGGCCGGGAAGTGGACCAGCTGCACGTCATCTACGGCTTCGTCGCGCTCGCCTCGGTCGGGATCCTCTACAGCTACCGGCAGCAGCTGATCGACCGGCAGTACCTCCTGTATGGATTGGGAGGGCTGTTTTTGATGGGTCTCGGCATCCGCGGCATGATTTTGACCCCGGCTTGAGCACCGGCGGGTGTCGAAGGGAGAGACCTCGATGCCGACACTGCCCGATGATGTCGTCTCCGACCTGCCTGAGGTCGAGCTCATCGAGCGGTCCTCCTACCAGACCGCGTCGCCGTCGACGCCGACCGCCGAGCCGATGCGGCACGCGCCGATCGTCGGCACCACCGGCATCGCCATCGGCGCGGTGGCGCTGGTGATCATCGCCTTTCTCCTCATGTCCCGTCCCGGGGTGGAGGAGGGGGCGGGCATCGATCCCGACCCGCAGACCACGCTGGCCCCGACGACTTCGATTCCGGGGGCGACCGAGACGACCGGCCCGATCCTGCGGCCTATCCCGTTGTTCGACGGCAACGTCCCCGAGGAGGTGCCAGGCATCATCAGCGGGTTCGACGATCTCGGCTCGGTGCTCGTCATCGACCGCAGCCGGATCGCCCCGATGGAGAACCGGCTGGGTGTCGTTCCCAGCGAGGGACCCGCCCGGACCGGGCTCGGTTTCTTCGGCGGACAGCCCGTCGGCTTCGATCGGGACCTGAGTGTCATCGGAACCCAGGTCGTGGTCGAGGACAGCCCGTCGATCCTGCGGGAGACCTTCGATCTCCTCCAGCTCGCTCCCGATCGAGACGGACGCGTCCTGCTCGTCGAGACCGACGATCGGGTCAGAACCGTTACCGTCGTGTCGCTCCAGGGTAGCAACGCCTCGCCGACCGAGCGGGCGTGGAGCCTCGAGTCGTCGGCCGACGTCCTCGGATTGTTCCAGGATGAGCTGCTCGTTCATCGGTCCGGTCGGACCTGGTTGGTCGCCGCCGACGGCACCGACCGCCCCGTCGCCGATGGTGACGTCGTGAGCTACGACGGTACCCACCTGGTCCGAATGGTGTGTACCGAGCTCGCGAGCTGCGACCTTCTCGTCGGCACACCCGACTCGCCCGACACGCACCGCACGCCGGTGCCCGAGCGGGTGGCATCGCTCCCGGTCGAGTCGTGGGCGTCCTCGGTGGCGGTCTCACCCGACGGCAGCCGCTTGGCGCTGTCGGCTCGCAACGGCGGGCTGTCGCTCCCGCTCGTGCTCGATCTCCGCACCGGTGAGAGCGTCGAATTGGCCGACGGGATGAACCACCGGTCACCGGTGGCGTGGTCGCCCGATGGTGAGTGGCTGGCCTACGTCTACACCGACGATGTGATGGTCTGGAACCTCGAGTCCGATCGGTCGTGGCGGATCACCCTCAACCGGGAGCTGCAGACGCTGGTCTGGCGGTGATGTGGCGGCCATCGGCTCGATCGCCTGAGCCTGGCCTCTGAACCACGCTGGGCCCGCGATCGATCCTTTCGAGCCCGGGGTCAGCTGAGGGGCGATGTCTCCAGCGCGGCGGCCAGCGCGTCGAGCTGCTGGCCCCTGGTGTCGAAGCCGTCTGGCATCGGGAGCCCTGCGAGCTCGAAGATCCTCGTCCAGCGATGGATCCAGTCGTGGCCGCGCAGGGCCACGGCGACCTGTCGCTGGCGGCGAGCGCTGTGGTCGACGTCGTGGAGCTCGTCGATCAGCTCGACGGCCGCCGCTGGGTTCGTCGGGAGGTCGATGACCATGCACTCGCCGAGCAGTTCGCGCTGCAGCGCCTCGTCGGGTGCGAAGCCGACCATCAGCGCCCCGCTCGCCAACCCCTCCCACAACCGACCCGGTGTCTCCCGCAGATCGCCGATCACCTCGGGCAGGTCGTACTTCGCGTAGTTGGTGATGGCGATGTTCGTCCGCCGGTACGTGTCGCCGAGGTTCTCCCGATGGGCGGGGGTGTCCGGCACCTCGGTCCCCCGGATCGTGTCGTACACGTACAGCCGGTGCCGCTTACGGGACCAGTCGAGCAGGGCTCGGTGCAGGCCCGGATCCCGTCGGCCGATGCCGAGCACGTCGATGGGGCGGCGAGCGTCGAGGGGCACGGCGGCGAAACGGGTCACGTCGACCGCCGGTGGCACGTGGTGCACGGGGCACGACGCAACGGCCTGCAGCTCGTCGGTCGTCGCCTTGACACCGACGAAGATCTCGTCGGCGATGGCGAACGGCTCGTGGCGGAGTCGAGGATCGGCGAACTCGCTCGGCCAGGCCTCGGGAAACCATACGATCACCTTGTCGGCGATCCGCCGGATGTCACCCACGCCTTGGAGGAGCGGGAGATCCCAAGTCGTGAAGCCTATGAAGATGGCGATGTCGTAGTGCTCGCGCAGCGGTCGCTCCGTTGCGGTCCGCGGGTGGGCGGCGGCGAGGAGCGGAGCCGCGCCGTTGACGCCGATGGCCCGGCGGGCCGTACGACCAGCGAGGCGCCAAGCCCGCATTCTGAGCTGGGAGGGGTCGACGTCGATGAAGGCGAGATCCGCATCGGCGCACGCGGCCAGGACGTCCTCGGCCTCGGTGAACGACACATAGCCGGGCTGGCGGCCAAACCCGTCGGGCCGGTTGCGCTGACTGACGATGAGAACACTGTTGCCGTTCATGGAGTAACCCGAGCCCTCAGTCGGTCACCGTAGCGACGGCCGACCGGTGTTGCGCAGGATGTTTAGCCCATCGGCGCTGTCTCGGCCAAGACCGACTGCCTCAGCGGGCGAGCTGGGCTTCGAGCCGGTCGAGCTGGGCGCCCAATGCCGCCGGGAGCCGCGCGCCGAACACCGCGTAATGCTCTCGGATCAGATCGATCTCGGTGCGCCACGACTCGGCGTCGACCTCCAACAGCCGATCCATCGTGTCCGGATCTAGGTCGAGGCCGGTGGTGTCGATGCCGTTCGGGGCGGGCACGCACCCGATCGGGGTATCGACCGCGTCGACGGTGCCGTCGACCCGTTCGAGCACCCACTTGAGCACCCGGGAGTTGTCACCGAATCCCGGCCAGAGGAAGCCACCGTCGTCGTCGCGGCGGAACCAGTTCACCCAGAACAGCTTCGGCAGCGTTCCGCTGGCGGCGCGCTCGCCGATCGAGAGCCAGTGGGCGAAGTAGTCGGCCATGTTGTAGCCGCAGAACGGCAGCATGGCGAAAGGATCGAACCGCACCTCGCCGACCGTGCCGGCAGCGGCTGCGGTCTTCTCCGAGCTCATGATCGAGCCGAGGAACACGCCGTGCTCCCAGTTGCGGGCCTCGGTCACCAGTGGCACGTTCGTGGCCCTACGGCCGCCGAACAAGATGGCCGAGATGGGCACGCCCTTCGGGTCTTCCCACTCGGGAGCGATCGATGGGCACTGGCTGGCCGGGGCGGTGAACCGGGCGTTGGGATGGGCGGCCGGCGTTCCCGACTCCGGTGTCCAGGGCTCACCCTTCCAGTCGGTGAGCCGGGCCGGCGGCTCGTCGGTCATGTCCTCCCACCAGACCGTGCGGTCCTCGGTCATCGCCACGTTGGTGAACACGCAGTTGCCCCACAGGGTGGCCATCGCGTTCGGGTTGGTTCTCTCCGAGGTGCCGGGGGCGACACCGAAGAACCCGGCCTCCGGGTTGATCGCGTACAGTCGGCCGTCGTCGCCGAACTTCATCCAGGCGATGTCGTCGCCGATCGTCTCGACCTTCCACCCCGGCAGTGACGGGATCATCATCGCCATGTTGGTCTTGCCGCAGGCCGACGGGAAGGCGGCGGCCACGTAGCGTTTCTCGCCGTTTGGCGGCGTGACGCCGATGATCAGCATGTGCTCGGCCAGCCAGCCGTCGTCGTGGGCCATCGTCGAGGCGATCCGGAGGGCGAAGCACTTCTTGCCGAGGAGCGCGTTGCCGCCGTAGCCGGAGCCGTAGCTCCAGATCTCCTTGGTCTCGGGGAAGTGGACGATGTACTTGTTCTCCCCGTCGCAGGGCCACGGCACTTCGGTGCGACCGTCGATGAGCGGGTAGCCGACGGAGTGGACGCACGGGACCCAGTCGCCCTCGCCCAGCACCTCGAGCGCGCCGTCCCCCATGCGGGTCATGATCCGCATGCTGGCCGCGACGTAGGCGGAATCGGTGAGCTGCACGCCGATGTGGGCGATCGGTGACCCGAGTGGGCCCATCGAGAACGGCACGACGTACATCGTGCGGCCCCGCATCGAGCCGGTGAACAGCTGGGTCATCTCGGCCCGCATCTCGGCCGGATCCCGCCAGTTGTTCGACGGACCAGCCGTCGCCTCGTCGGTCGTGCAGATGTAGGTTCGTTCCTCGACCCTGGCCACGTCGGCTGGGTCGGAGACCGCTAAGTAGCTGTTCGGGAGCTTGGCTTCGTTCAGCTCCGTGAACGTGCCGGTCGCGACCAGCTCGACCGCGAACTTGTCGTATTCCTCTTGTGACCCGTCGCACCAGTAGATGTCATCCGGTTGGAGAACCTCGGCCCACTCGCTCACCCAGTTCAACAACTTGGCGTTGGTGGTCGGTGCGGTGATGGTCGTCATGGAAGTCGACTCCGTTGTCGGAATTGGGCCTAGGTATCACCCTCGAGCCAGGCGGGAGTGCCCATGTCGACCTCTGAGCCCAATCTGAGCCGGGTGGCTCGATTGGAGGCATCGAGGTCGAAGATGACTCGTTGGCCGGGGCGAAGCATCCGGAACACCGAACCTTCGAGAGCGGCGGGGGCGAGGTCGTACTCGGCGAGGTCGACGTCGGTGATGATGACACCGTCCCTCGTTACCGGGTCGTACAACTTGACTACGCCTTGCACCGTAACCGTACCTTTCCGGCCAATATGGTGAAGATCAACACTAGATCATCCATCGCGAGCAGTGAAGATAGTCACACGGACTATCGCTATTGCGAATACCCCATCGGTCTGGCCTATCCGAACCGGGTGAGAACGGCCACGTCGTGACAGTTGTCGTTGGAACAGCTCGTCGACCCGGCGGGACGCCGTGTCCCACGAGCGACGCTATCTCCTCACGAGCGGGCCGGTGGCCGTGCCGCGCCAGCCGGGCTCGACCGGGCGAAGTTGAGGCGGGACGGCGGTCCCGTCTCCGCGGCTCCTAGCATCGGTGCCGAGATGAGCGATCACCCCCTGGACCTCGCAGCCCTGGCCCAGATCCCGGTCACGCGGCTCAAGGGCGTCGGCGACAAGAAGGCGAAGGGCTTGGCAGGAGCCGACATCCACAACCTGCTCGACCTGTTGACCTACTACCCGCGTCGCTACCTCGACCGGACGAAGGAGGCTCGGATCTCCGAGCTGTTCGAGGGCGACGAGGCCAGCGTGCTCGTGACCGTCGATCGCACGATCTCGCGCCGGATCCGGGGCGGGCGGGTGCTCGTGACCTCCACCGTCAGCGACTCGAGCGGGACGCTCAGGCTCACGTTCTTCAATCAAGGCTGGCGGGAGCGGCAGCTGACCGCCGGACGCCAGGCCGTCATCTACGGCAAGGTCGACCTCTACCGGGGTCAGCGGCAGATGACCAACCCGGTCGTCGATCTCGTCGGCGACAAGACGGGGCGGATCATCCCCGTCTACCCGCAGTCGGAGAAGAGCGGCATCCACTCCTGGGACGTGACGGACTGGGTCGGCGAGATCCTGCGCCGGACGCTGCCTCCGGCCGGGCGGGGCCTGCTCGATCCGCTGCCGATGGCGCTACTCGACCGCCACGACTTCGTCGACCGGGCCGCGGCGCTGACCGGCATCCACCGGCCGGAGTCGATGGCGGAGGCCATGGAGGCCCGTCGACGGCTCGTGTTCGACGAGTTGTTCCGCCTGCAGCTGGCGCTCGTGCTGCGCAAGCGGGCGATCGAGCGGACCGAGGTCGGCATCGGCCACACCGTCGAGGGGCCGCTCGTCACCCGGTTCGCCGAGCACCTCCCCTTCGCGCTGACCTCGGCCCAGAAGCGAGCCATCGCCGAGATCGGGCGCGATCTCACCCGACCGGTCCCGATGCACCGGCTGCTCCAGGGCGACGTCGGCGCCGGCAAGACCCTGGTGGCGGTGGCCACGATGCTGGCGGCCGTCGACGGCGGCCACCAGGCGGCGCTGATGGCCCCGACCGAGGTCCTGGCCGAGCAGCACTTCTTCGGTATCCGCACCCTGCTGGAGGGGATGACCGTCGAGGACCGCGCCTCGCTGTTCGCCGACCGACCGCTCCGGGTGGAGCTGCTGACCAACCGGGTGGGGGCGGCCGACCGCAAACGGATCCTGTCGGAGCTGCTGACCGGTTCGGTCGACATCGCCATCGGCACCCACGCCCTCATCCAGGAGACGGTCATGTTCGGCTCGCTCGGCGTGGTCGTGATCGACGAGCAACACCGGTTCGGTGTCGAGCAACGGGCGGCCCTGCGGGAGCGAAGCTACGCCGATGAGTCGCCGGACGTGCTGGTGATGACGGCCACCCCGATCCCCCGGACTGCGGCGATGACCGTGTACGGCGACCTCGACGTGTCGGTGCTCGACGAGCTGCCGCCGGGCCGCACACCGGTCGCCACCCGCTGGGTGCGAGCGTCGGGTGCGCTCGACGAGCCGCCCGAGGATCTGGAGGCGGCGGCCGACCTCGACTCGATGTGGTCGGAGATCCGGGGGCAGATCGACGAGGGTCGACAGGTGTACGTGGTGTGTCCGCTGATCGACGAGTCCGAGAAGCTGGAGGTGGCGTCGGCCGAAGCGACGTTCGACCGGCTGTCGACGGTCGAGCTCGATGGCCGGCGGCTGGGTCTGCTGCACGGTCGGCTGACCCCGGCCGAGAAAGACCGGACGATGGAGCTGTTCCGCGACGGGCACCTCGACGTGCTGGTGGCGACCACGGTCATCGAGGTGGGGGTCGACGTGGCGAACGCGACGGTCATGGTCATCCTCGACGCCGACCGGTTCGGGATCGCCCAGCTGCACCAGCTCCGGGGCCGGGTCGGCCGGGGGGCACACGCCTCGACGTGCTGGCTGGTCGGCGAGTCGACCACCCCCGACAGCGAGGCCCGCATGGAGGCACTGGTGAAGACCACCGACGGCTTCGAGCTGGCCGAGGTCGATCTGGACCTGCGGGGCGAGGGCACGATCCTCGGGGAGCGCCAGAAGGGCCGCAACGACCTCAAGCTGGCCTCGCTCGCCCGTGATCGTCAGACGGTCAGCGACGCTCGCCAGGCCGCGATCGAATTGCTCGACCGCGACCCCCTGCTGGCCGACCAGCCCGCGCTGGCCGCCGAGCTCGAGCTCTTCCTCGACGAAGCCGACGCCGAATTCTTGCTCAAGGGCTGAGGGCCCGCCGACCGTTCGCCGGGTTATTGGCCGGCAAGGTCGGCCGGCATCGGCGGGAGCTGGACCATGCTGCCGCCGTCGAGGATGATCGTGTGGCCGGTCACCCAATCGGCCCCGGCAGCGAGCCACAGCGCGGCCTCACCCACGTCGTCGGGCTCGCCGAGCCGCTTCAGGGGCAACGTTTCGGCGACGGCCTGGCCTCGTTCCCCCTCCCACAGGATCCGAGCGAAATCGGTCTTGATGACCGACGGCGCGATCGCGTTGACCCGGACCCCGGGCCCGAGCTCGGCCGCCAGCTGCTCGGTGAGGTAGACGAACGCCGCCTTGAACATGCCATAGACCCCAAGTTCCCGGCTCGTCTTGTAGGCGCCGACCGACACGATGTTGATGATGTTGCCGCCGTGCTCCCGCATCCACTTCTGCCAGGCGATCTGGCTCCAGGCCAGCGGCCCCCGCAGGTTGACCTCGTAGGTCTTGTCGAGCTTGGAGAGCTCGCAGTCGATGACCAACCCCGCGTGGGGGTTGGTGGCCGCGTTGTTCACCAGGATGTCGAGCGCTCCGAACCGCTCGATCGTCTCGTCCATGCACCGCTCACCCTGTTCCGGGTCGCCGACGTGGCTCACCCGCCAGTCGACGTCGCCGCCGATCTGGGCGACGGCGTCCTCGCACTTGTCGGCCTTGCGCGACGTGATCATCACCGATGCTCCGGCATCGGCGAAGGCCTTGGCGATCCCCAACCCGATGCCGGCGGAGCCCCCGGTCACCAGTGACACTTTTCCATCGAGACGTAGATCCATGGCGGCAACCTACACCGGCCGCCTCGACACGTCAGACTCGCTCGGCGTCCTGCCGTCACACATCTGGCTCGCCGATCACCACGTCCCACCGGTCGAGGCAGTCGCGGCAGCGGTAGGCGATCACGGTGCCGTCGTCGACCTCGCCGTCCTCGGGATGCCACCCGAGCGGGAAGCACGAACCACCACAGTCGACGCAGACGATCTCCGGATCGGGTACGGGCATGACCGCACGGTAGCTTGCTCCGATGCGGGTCATCGCAGGGACGGCCCGGGGCCGCCGGATCGAGGCTCCGCCGGGCACCGGCACCCGGCCGATCACCGACCGGGCCAAGGAGTCGATCTTCAACATGCTGGTCAGCCTCGGCGCCATCGTCGACGCGGAGGTCGTCGACCTCTACGCCGGCAGCGGCTCGTTCGGGATCGAGTGCCTTAGCCGGGGAGCGGCTCGGGTCACCTTCGTCGAGCGGGCCCGGGCGGCCGGGGCCACGATCGAGGCCAACCTCGCCCGCCTCGACTTCGCCGATCGCGCCACCGTCGAGGTCGGCCCCGTCGAGCGGGCCCTCGATCGACTCCCGAGCGCCGATCTAGCCTTCTGCGACCCGCCCTACGGCAGCGACGTCTGGCCGGACCTGCTGTCGCGGCTCGACGCCGAGATCGTCGTCGGCCACGCCGAGCGCGATATCCCTCTGCCGGCGGGGTGGGAGGAGCTCCGGCGCCGGACCTACGGCCGTTCGCACATCGTCATCGCCCGCCGCCTGACCCCGCTGCCAACAGCGGACCGGGGCACTGGCTGAGCGACCGAGCCACCGCAAGCCCGGTCGGTGACGCTCCATGTACCGATCTCGATTCGGTGGCGGCTAGCTTGGACTCGATGGCCGTGGCGCTCTACCCGGGTTCGTTCGATCCCCTCCACAACGGTCACGTCGCCGTCATCGAGATCGCAGTCGAGGTCTTCGATGAGGTGCTCGTAGCCGTAGGTCACAACCCGGCCAAGCCGTCGGGTCTGTTCACCGCGCCCGAACGGGTCGAGCTCATCGAGGCCGCCACCGACCACCTCGACAACGTCCGGGTCGTCTCGTTCACCGGACTGGTGACCAGGGCAGCGGCCGACCAGGGCGCGACCTGCCTGCTGAAGGGCATTCGCAGCGCTAGCGACCTCGACATCGAGATGCTGCAGGCCAAGATGAACGCGGCGACCGGCGACGACGTCCCGACCGTGTTCATCCCCGGGATCGGTACCAGCGCCCTCGTGTCGTCCCGGTACATCCGCGAGATCGCATCCGCCGGTGGTGACGTCGCCTCCGTCGTGCCCGACGTCGTCGCCAAGGCCCTGGCCGAAAGGCAGCAGTCATGACCGACAGCGACGAACTCTACGACGATGAGCTCGACGACGGGGACTATGAGCCGCCCGAGGGAACACTTCCCAACCCCTATGCCGTGCCCGAGGTGGAGGCCCTGCTCGAAGAAGCGATCGAGATACTGGCCGAGGCTCGACCGCTGCCGATGTCGACCACGGTGAAGGTGGCCAGGGACGAGCTCCTGCACCTCTTGGAGCAGGCCCAGGAGCAGCTGCCCGACGAGGTCCGAGCCGCCCGGTGGCTGCTAAAGGAACGAGAGGATTTCATCGCCAAGGCACGGCGCGAGCACAAGGCCCTCATCGACGAGGGCCGGGCTCAGGTCAGCCGGATGGTCGAGCGCCAGCAGGTCGTCAAGGACGCCGAGGCCCGTGCCCGGCGGATCCTCGACGACGCCCAGGCGGAGGCCAACCTCATGAAGCGGCAGGTCGAGGAGTACTGCGACCGCAAGCTCGCCCGATTCGAGTCGGTCCTGGCCCAGACCACCGAAACGGTGCAGAAGGGCCGCCAGAAGCTGCTCGGCATGTCGGAGGTCCCCGGGGCCGCGCCGCGGGAATGGGGCGACGAGTGGTCCGAGAACGGCCCGCCCCGTCGGGCTGCCGATCTCGACCTGCGGGACTCGATGGAGCTGGAGGGCGAGCGGCGTTGAGCTCGGCCCACGAAGCCCGTCCCCGGTCGGTCGGTCGGCCGCCTCGGCTCCTCGTCAACGTCGCCGATCTGCGGCGCCGCCTCGGCCAGCGCCGCGAGCACGCGATCGATGT
>Ga0224508_10004823_pt1 | contig 10938 bp, 9 predicted proteins | sample SF_Jan12_sed_USG_4_FD_170157 | JGI IMG/M metagenome (GOLD analysis project Ga0224508, IMG submission 170157) | Sediment microbial communities from San Francisco Bay, California, United States - SF_Jan12_sed_USGS_21 | ecosystem: Environmental > Aquatic > Marine > Sediment | place: USA: California... | reverse complement strand
TACTCCCGCGTCTGATCCTTCGGCGAGTATACGATCGTGTAGAGCTCGGTCCCATCGCGCATCGGGACCATGTGCTCCGACTTGTCGTACGTCGCCTGCAGGAACTCGGTGTGGTCGTCCGCGCTGACGGCTGCCGCAGGGGGTGCGGCCGGCGTCTCGTTCTCCGCCACCTCGCGGCCGCACGCCACCAGCCCCAGCGAGAGGGCGACGACGAGGGGGTAAACCCGAAGTGCACATCTCATTGCTGACGAACTCCATTTCATGAGGCGGAAGGCCGAGTTGAATCTAGCCGTCCGGTCTCTCCCCAGCAGTGGGGTGGCAGGAAGATTCCGACGGACTAATCGGCGCTCGACCGGTTCTGGTCCAGGAACTCGGTCGTGCCCTCCGGCAGGAGAAGGTCATCGGCGATGGCGGCGATCTCCTCGGCCGCCTGCCACGCTGCCTCGAGCTCTTTGAGCTCTCCCTCGAGGGCCCTGCGTTCCTGCTCTTCATGGAGGGCCATCTCGAGCGCGAGCTTCGTGGGGGAGGGCATCTTGTTGACGTATCCGGGGATCCCCTTCTTGTCCGTGAACCGATCCCCGGTGACGACGTCCGACAGGAACGCGTCGGGGTGTCCCAGGTGCTCGATCTCGGAGACCGCGTCCCGGACCGTTCGGGCCTTGCCGCCCCTCCGGTTCATCCTGGGCAGGATGAGGCCGACCATGCGCTCCGCCTCCTGGCCCTCGAACCATTCCTTCTTCTTGCCCTTTCGAACCTGGAGCCGGAAGCCGGCGCCTCCCCCGGGCGGGCGGAGCCGCGTTCCCACCAGGTCGGGGTTCTTGAGACGCAGCACCCGTCCGTCATCGGTCGGCACCTTCACCAGGGTTCGGCCGTTGGTCCACGCGTTGATGACGTTGCCGCTCTGGGCGAGCAACGCGCCGCTGATCACGCCGGTCGCCGCGCCGCCGAGGATCACGCCACCGAACACGGCCATCCCGCCGACGCTGTACAGGAGCGCCCGCTTTCTCCGTCGCCCGAACTGGTCGCCGTACCGCCAGGCGGCGAACTCGGGCCGCAGGGGCTCCCCGATCCTGACGAGCTCGAGCCCCTCCGGGTGTCTGGCGAGCCCCACGTTGTCCGTCGAGGCCCGGACCCGGGTAGTCTCGAAGAGGCGTTCGCAGGTCTCGACGGCCTCCCAGCGCTCCTCCATCGGCGTGAGGTTCCAGCGCTCGCACCGCCGGCACACGACCCACAGGCGTCCGCGCGCCGAATCGAACGCCAGACGACGGCCGACAGGGAAGTGCTCGACCACCTGGTTCTCGCCGAGCGGCTTATTGCAGAACATGCACGTGGTGTACATGACAATCCTCGGTTTCGATATCCGCGCTACCGAAAGGGATACTCGCCCCTGGAGCAGACTATTCGAAGCTGGATCATGGTGCAGGGGTCAGGTCCGGCGGCCGGCCCCCACCGCGACCCTCTTGATTGACGTTGGGAGGCTCCAGCTCACCTCGAAGGATGCGGGAAACGCCAGCGCCGGCGTCTTCGTACTGCTCGTCGTCTTCGCGTTGTAGCGCGAGCAGTTCCCCGAACGAGGTCAGACCATCATGAAGCGCGTGCTATCCCTCGCCGTGGGGTTCGTCATCCTCGGGACAGCCTGTGGGCGAGCCGAGACCCCTCAGGAGGACGGTTCCTCCGGAGTCGCGATCCGTGGCGTGACGGTGCTCTCACCCGTCGACGGCACTCAGAGCTCGGGGCAAACCGTCCTGATCGACGACGGCCGTATCGTCGAGGTGCGTCCGGACGCGGACGCGGATCTCGCGGCGGACGCCGCGATCGTGGAGGCGGACGGGCTCTTCCTGATGCCCGGTCTGTGGGACTTCCACGCTCACCTCGCCATGGCCGACCTCAACGCGGCGCCCCTGATGGTCACGCAAGGAGTGACGGGGGCCCGAGACCTGGGCGCCATATTCGAGGAGATCGACGCTCTCCGCGATCGCATCCTCGCCGAGGAGGTGCTCGGGCCTCGCATCGTTCGGGTGGGTCCCACGCTGAATGGAGCCCCCAATGGCCCGCACCACCGGGTCATCGATACACCCGAAGCCGCCAGGGCCGCTGTCACTGACCTCGAACAGGCAGGGGCCGATCTCCTGAAGACACACAACGCGACCGAACGAGAGCCCTACTTCGCCCTCCTCGAGGCCGCTTCAGAGGCGGGGCTCGATGTCGCCGGGCACGTCCCGACGGGTGTCGAGCCGATCGAGGCCTGCGAGGCGGGACAGGCTTCGATCGATCACATCGTGACGATCTTCGAGGGGACGTACATGGCGGGCTTCGCGTCCGAGATGGAGGCCTTTCAGGGCATGGAGGCCTGGCTCGAGACCGAGGCGCCCGTCCTGGTCGAGTGCTTTGCGCGGCAGGGGACGCTCTTCGTCCCCACTCTGAGGACCTACGAGTATCGAGCCCACCGGGCAGCGCTGTACGACGACCCGCCCGAGGGATGGGACTACCTCACCGCCGAGAGCCGGGCGTCATTCCGCGAGACGAACGTCCCGGCCGCCACGGATCGGAATCCCCTGGTAATCAGGCTACGAGAGTCGCTCGTGGATGTCGGAAAGGTGCTCGTCGGTTTGCTCTACGAGGCGGGCGCGCCCATCGGCACCGGGACGGACTTCGCCGGGCCAGGCGTGGTCCCCGGATTCGGCATCCATCGCGAGCTGGAGCTTCTCGTGGAGGGGGGAATGCCGGAGCACGCGGCGATCTGGGCCTCGGCACGAGGTCCGGGTGAACGAGCGGGAGCCGACCCGCTGACCGGTCGGATCGAGGCGGGGGCGCCGGCCGACCTCGTGCTACTCCGCTCCAATCCGTTCGAACGGATCGATGCGGTGTCCGAGATCGAAGCTGTGGTACTGCGTGGTCGCATTCTCGATCGGGGGGAGCTGGATCGGATCCTGGCAGAGCTCGCCGCGCGGTAGCCGGAGTCCGGGCGATCGCCGGCGCAGGTCGAGGACGCCCTCGAGGCGCGCTCTCCTTCAGTCGGGGTGGGAGGTGTCGTCGCCGACCGGTTTGACGGCGCCGGCCTTCATCAAGGGGCCGAGCAGATTGGCGGCCCCGCCGTGTTCGACGATCCGACCATCGACGACCCGATCGATATTCACGGCTGTCGCCTCGATGACCTCCCCGGTGGGGCTCATACCTGCCCACTCCCCGAGGTGGGTGCCGCGCATGGTCACCCGCGACACTACCCACTCGCCTTCGGCGATCTGCTGTTCGACGGTTAAGTGCATATCCGGGTACGTCTGGCGGACGCCCAGCACGTGCTCCCTGGCTCCTTCCAGGCCGAGCGGATACCGGACGTTGTCGTGGACTTCCTCGTAGTCCGGAGAGATGAACCGCTCGATGGCTGACACGTCACCGGTGTTGAGGACTTCCTCGTAGTAGCGCCGCACGAACGCTTTGTTCTCGTCGTTGCTCATCGGCCATTCTACGCGACTGACAGCCATCGATTCAATCGAGCCTCCAGGCTACTCCGCGCGGATCGCGACCATCGGGTCGACGCGCGCCGCACGCCGTGCCGGGAGGTAACTCGCCAGCAGGGCCACGAGCGCCAGCACGACCGCGACGACCGCATAGGTCATCGGGTCGACCGGGCTCACGCCGTAGAGCAGCCCGGCCATGAGCCGCGTCACGACCACGCTCGCCACGAGGCCGACGAACACGCCGACCACGACGAGCCTCAGCCCCTGCCCGAGCACCATCCGTCGGACCATCCCGCTGTCCGCGCCAAGCACGACGCGGACGCCGATCTCGCGGCTGCGCTGGCTGACCACGTAGGAGATGACTCCGTAGACTCCGACCGCGCCGAGGAGAAGCGCCATCCCGGCTGCGATCGCGAGCATGACCAGGGTGAACGAGGTGCGCGCCATCGACGCTCGCACATCTACCTCGAGCGACCTCGGGTTGGCGAGTGGCAGACTCGGATTCACCGAGCCGACCGCCGCCCGAACCTCATTCATGAAACCGGACGTGTCGATTCGGTCGCTTCGGATCGCGTACTCGAGCCGGCGAGGAACGAAGAGGCTCAGGTCGAGCATCGCCGAGGCCTCCGCTCCGTAGAGATTGACCGAAACCATGGGCCAGTACACGGTTGGCACGACCGGCTGCGAGAGACCGTCGTCGCGCACGTCGCCCACGACTCCGATGATCTCTCTCCACGTGTCGCCGGTAACCGTACGAATCCGTTTTCCGACCGCGGCGTTCGGGTCGCCCCAAAACTCGACGGCAACGGCGCTCGATACGATCGTGAGCTCGGACCGGTTGCGAACGTCGTCCCAGGTGTAGTCCCGTCCCGCCAGGACCGGCACCCCGATGGTCTCGAAGTACCCCGGACCGATCCACTTGAACCGACGCAACGGTGGCATCTGCCCCTCGGGGAGCGGGAAGTCTTCCGCCCAGATCGGGTCAAAGCCGCCGCGACCATCCATGGGGACGGAGGTCGTGAGCCCGATGTCCTGGACGCCCATCACCTGCTCGAGACGCTGTGCGATCGCCTCGTGCTGCCGCGCCACGGCGTCCAGCTCGGGCACCTCGGCCTCGGGGATGCTGATCCCGAAGACCAGCACCTCCCCAGGCTCGGCGAACCCGGGATCGACCTGGCGGAGGTTCTGGAAGCTCCGGATGAGGAGCCCGGAGCCGATGAGAAGCACCAGTGCCATCGCCATCTGCGCGACGACGAGCGTGTTCCGCGTGCGATGACGTTCCTTGCCGGCTCCGGCTCCGCGTCCGCCCTCCTTGAGTGCCCCCATGGGATTCAGATGGCGATACCGCAGCATCGGGAACAAGCCGAACAACACCCCCGACCACCGCGACACCAGGACCGCGAAGAGCAGCACGGTTCCGTCGACCCCGATCTCGTTCAAGCGGGGAAGGTCGGCCGGAGCGATCGCGACGAGCAGCCGAAGCCCGGCGACAGCGAGCCATGTCCCGATCACGCCCCCGGCCAGACCGAGCAGGAGGCTCTCCATCAGGAACTCGCCGGAGATCTGCCGCCCTCCGGCCCCGAGCGCCGCCCTGACGGCGAGCTCGCGTTCCCGCGACTCGGCCCTCACGAGAAAGATGTTCGCGACGTTGGCACATGCGATCAGGAGAATGACCGCGACTCCTCCGAACAGGAGCCACAGCGTGTCGCCGATGTCTCCGATGACGTCGTCACGCAGCGGACTGACCAGGGCCGCGGCTCCGGCCTGTTCGAACTGCTCGACCGTCAGCGGGCCCGGGAACCGATCGAGCGAGAGACGCATCAGCCGGCTCAGGTCGGCCTGAGTCTGCTCGATGGAAGAACCTGGGCGCAGACGTCCAAGGCTGCGGAACGAGAAGTTTCCGACGAAGAGACTCGCCCGCTCCATCTCGAACGGCAGCAATAGCGCGGGCTCGATGTCGAAGACGTGCAGATCGCCAGGCAGGACCCCGATGATCTCGCGATCGACTCCGTTCACGGTCAGCGTCTGGCCAACCACGTTCGGGTCGCCCCCGTGGCGGGACATCCAGTACGAGTGGCCCAGCATTACCGTGCTGGCGGTGCCTGTGAAGTCTTCGTCGGGCAGAAACCTCCGGCCGTGTCGGGCATCGATCCGAAGAGCGCGGAGGACGCCCGAAGTCATGGACGAGGCCTCGACCCGGTCCGGGCCCGCCGCCGTGAGGATCGTCACCTCGTTCTCGAACCAGATTCCGACACTCTCGAGGTGTTGGGATTCCTCTTCGTATGTCACGTGCACCGCCGGCGACTGCGGCAAGATGTCCTGGTCCATCCCGGGGGCCGTCGCCCAGACGGAGACGAGGTCCTGCGCCTCGTCGAACGGGAGCGGCTTGAGCAGGATGCCGTTGATGACGCTGAAGATCGCCGTGTTCGCACCGATGGCGACGGCCAGTGTCACGAGGACGACGAGGCTAAACCCGGGCGCGCGTCGAAGCCTGCGGCTGGACAGGCGTAGAGAATGGAGTGCGTCGGCGATCGCGGCGCCCCCACCGCCCCGGTTTCTCAGATAGGCCTCGGCCGACTCCATACGCCGATCTGCTACCATGGCGCCGGACCGGCCGCGCTCACGGTGGATCGAATCGGCCAGCGAGCCCCAATCGGAGATCTCCGCCTCGGCTAGCTGTCGGGCCTCGTCCTCCAGCCGACCGGCGGCCAGGGCGGCCTCGTAACGCTCTTCGAGCTGAGTCGCGACATCGTCGATGATGTCGGCCTGTCGCCCCGCTTCGAGGTCCGAGAGGTCGAGCCTCTCCCGCACGAATCGTGTCCAGTCAGCCATGGGACGGCTCCACGACGAGGTTTACTGCCCGCTGATACTCCCGCCACGTGCGGCGCTCCGCCGCGAGCGCCTTCACGCCCTTCGCCGTCAGCCGGTAGTAGCGGCGTCTCCGCTCGCCGTCCTTCTCGACCCAGCGGCCGGTGACCCAGCCGCGTTCGTCGAGACGGCAGAGAATCGGATAGAGCGACGAGACGCGGAACTCGAGCAACCCGCCTGAACGATGCTCGATCCGACGGGCGATCTCGTATCCGTGAAGCGGCTCATCCTCGAGAAGGGAGAGGATGAGAAGCTCGGCGCTGCCTTTCTTGAGGACTGGGCTGAACACACGGCCTCCGTGAGGGATATGGGGCAGTACCACATATGTCGTATCGCCGCATATACGGAGGGCCGCCGAGGTCGGTTTCGATCGCTTCGGGCGAACTCAGGCCACGTCGCGGGTCGTTCCGGGGATCTCTATGCCGTTTCGTGACAGGATGGTCTCGAACTCCGACTTGTCCACCGCGTTCCAGTACGCCTCTTGCGCCTCGACGACCCCCTGCTGGACGAGGTCGAGCAGCGCATCGTTGAGCGTGTTCATGCCCTGGCTCTTCCCGGTCTGCATCGCCGACGGGATCTGGAACGCCTTGTCCTCGCGGATGAGGTTCGCCACCGCGTTGTTGACCATGAGGACTTCGAGCGCGGCGATCCGGCCGCCCGCCTTCTTGCGGCAGAGTGTCTGTGCGACCACCGCCTTCAGCGTGTCCGCGAGCATCGTGCGGATCTGTGCCTGCTGGCCCGAAGGGAACTGGTCGATCAGCCGGCTGACGGTGCCCGGCGCGGTGTTCGTATGCAGCGTGGCGAACACGAGGTGACCGGTCTCCGCGGTTTCCAACGCGATCTCGACCGTCTCCAGGTCCCGCAGCTCACCCACCAACACGATGTCCGGATCCTCACGCAGGGCAGCCCGAAGCGCGACCTTGAAGCTCGCCGTGTGCTCGCCCACCTCGCGCTGGTTGATCAGGCACTTCCGGTTCTCGTGGACGAATTCGATCGGGTCCTCGATCGTGATGATGTGGTCTTCACGAGTCCGATTGATGTGGTCGATCAGCGCCGCGAGCGTCGTCGATTTTCCCGAGCCGGTGGGCCCGGTGACGAGGATGAGCCCCTTCTTGAGCTGACAGAGCTCGAGCAGGCGTGGCTGCAGTCCGAGATCCTGGGCCGTCAGGATCTCGGTTGGGATCTGGCGGAAGACTCCGCCCGCCCCTTTCCGATCGCGGAACAGGTTGCAGCGGAACCGAGAGACCCCGGGTATCTCGTATGCGAAATCGGTGTCGTGCCGTTCCTCGAACTGCTTCCGGAAGCGCTCTGGCGTGATCCCCATGAGGAGGGACTCGCTGTCCCTGGGCGATAGGACCGGCTCGCCTCCGAGATCCGTGATGCGCCCGTCTTTCCTGAACAAGGGAGCGCTTCCGGCCGAAACGTGGAGATCCGAGCACCCCCCCTCGACCATCTTGAGGAAGAGGCGCTCCATCGCGGGGGCATCTTCCCGCGACTCGAGGGCCTGGCGCGGGGCTTCATCGGCTGACGGGGCCTCATCGACTGACGGGAGATGGGCATCTGGCGGAGCGAGGTCGGAGACGAGTTGCACGGGCTCGACCACCCGTGAATCGGGCTCGGCGTCCAGCAGCGGGAGACCCTCGAGCACGAGATCGCCAGCGGTAGCTTCGGCTGTCGCCTGGAACCCCTCCGGGGGCGTCGCCCCTTCGAAATCGGCGGACAGAACCGACGGGTCGAACCACTCGGCTTCCCGTTCGGCACTCTCAGGCTCCGGGCCGAACTGCTGCACCTCGACGCCGAATGCATAGTTCTGCTGGGCGTCGAAGGAGCCTTCATCGACGGGGGGCTCGGTCCCTGATCCGTTCGACGCCGGATCGAAGGTGCTGGCCGCTTCCGGCCCGGCGAAGGCCAGCTCCTCCGGCTCGGCGGCGACGGGAGCCTCGACCGAGATCGTCTCAGCGAGCGCTTCACGCGAAGCATGTACGATGATCACCTGGATGAGCCGTTCGGTGATACGCGCCGTGACCTCGACGACTCCGCCGGGGGTCTCGTAGAGGAACTGACGCTGGCCCGGTTCCGCATCATCGCCCATGAGCAGAATCATCCCCTCGACACCCACCCGGTCGATTTCCTCTCCGATGGGCGCAGACTCGCCATTCGCGGTCAGGACCGGCTGTTTGCCCGACACGAGAACGAGGCGTTCCGCCCCCGGCTGGTGAAGCCTGGCGATAATCTCATCGATGGTAGACACAAGTCTCTCCCGGACTTAGCAGACGGAGAGAAGCAGGTCGAGAGCCTCTCCCACTCGAAGGCCGACGCGTTACGGGCCGGACGCAAACCGACCGCGGCCGGAGGAGGGCAAGTCCCGAGCCGACGAGCCGTCTGACCTCGATCCGCGGCCATCCCGCGCGGAGCGTTGCCCCGTTGCACCGAGGTCCCAGATTCTCCCGAGAACCCAGAGGACTGGATCGGAACATGGCAGACTCCGGGCAGGAGCCCGTCGAGGAAGAGCGGTTTGAGCGGACGCTAGAGGCGCTGCGCAGTTGGCTGGATCGGATCCGGCGGATTCCGGTCGTGCTGACCGTGGTCCTGTGGAGCTCGGTCGCGGCAGGGCTCATCATCGCATGGCTGTGGTTCCTGACCAGCGACTTCGTTTGGATCCGTTGGCTCGGTTTGCCCTGGCTGGCGATCATCGCGGTCCCCCAGGTCGGCCTGTGGATCCTCGCGAGCTCCGTGCGAGAGCTGTTCGAGCTCCCGGAGCGCCTTCGGGCGATCAAATCGGGAGTCGCCGACGGCGGAGTCCGCGCGCTCGAGACATTGCGTCGCGAGGAACAGGCGCATCTTCGGAAGCGAGGGTTTCTGCGGACCCTGCGCGACGCCTACGCTCTCCACGGGGAGGTGGGAAAGGTCGTCGCCACGAGGGCGATACTCCATCGATTCACCGGTCCGATCGCCGTCTTCATCGGACCGGTTTCCTTCGTCGCCAACTGCGCGGTCATAGTCCTGGCGGTAGCGACCCTGATTCTGGCGGCGCCATGAGCGCTTCGGACTCTTCAGCCGGGCGGCCGAGGCCGTGGGCTACCCGCGGTCAGCCTTCGGCGCGCGTCCCGGTGAAGTCGAGCGAACCGATGATCTGGGAGCCCCAGGTGCCGCTGATCGAGTCGCCGTCCATCGTCCCTTCCCAGGCGATCGCCATGATCTGTCCGTCGCCGTTGTTGACGTTCATCGCGAAGGAAAAGGTCGAGCCCTCCGCTTTGCCGTCCTCGATCGGAGTCTGGTTGTTGCCTTCGATGAGGCCGGTCAACTCACAGTCCGTCTGCTCGAGCGTGAGCTTCACGTCCTGAGATGTGCCGTCCGGGAGACTGATGGTCACGGCCCAAACTCCCGACACGTCTTCGCAGTCGGTCTGCGCATGAAGCGCAGGTGCGGAGAATCCCGTCAGAGACAGGAGGACGCCTAGGGCCGAGCCGCGAACAAGCCGGCGGGCCATGGAAGTGCGTTTCACGGATTCGCTGCGTGTCATAAGTCTGCTCTCCAGAAGTGTCTTGTCGTGAGCCGAGGCTCCACCGGGGACGTGTTTCATCCTGACACGTCCGAATCGGGTTGGAATACGTCCGCGTCGCCTGTCTCCCCAGTCTCGACCTCCGCCATCTCGTACTCGAAGACTTCATCCCCCTGGACGAAGCGGGCGGCCATGGGCAGACGGACATCGCCGCGGCGCTGCCAGTCGAGGAACAATGTAGTGACTGGACCTGCGCCACGGAGATGATCCAGGAGTCGGAACCCGAGGGGAAGCGTGTCCGCCCGCGAATAGTAGAACTCGATCGGGGCGCCGAGTGCGTCGACCCCGTCCAGTCGAAAGGCTTCGACCTCTACGAACGTCCGTTCGCCGATGAGCCGTAGAGGCCCGTAACGGGTCTCCGGATGAAGTGCGTTCATCAGCAGATCGTGTCCGCGGACGAAGGTCTCGAGCGTATCGGTCAGTGAGGCGATTGGCTCGCCAGGTCCGAAGCGAACCCACCCGTCGTCCGAGGTCGCCGACCCGGAGAACCCCAACGAGAAATCCAGCCTCACATCGCCCTCGGCGTTGGCGTGCACCGTTACTTCATACCCACCCTCCGGTCCCGTGGCGGCAGCCCGAAAGCGGGCGAACCCGATGCCGCGCGCCGCGCTCTCGCCGCCCATCGCCCGTCGCGAGCCCCGAAGGACTTCATCCGCGGGCGTCGCCGGTTCGTCTCCTTCGGGCGAACATGAGACGAGTGCCACAAGCGACACTGCCGCGATGGCGAATCGTCCTTTCCTCATGTAGCCAGCCTCCGTCACCGAACGCGCATCCGGATGAGTCTACACCAGGGTTGTTGGAGAGATGTGAAGACGGCGTCGGCTTCCTTGCCCGCCGACAACCCGAGACCCAACGTGTGATCGAGTTCGGCCACCTCCTGCCAGCGAGAACATCATGCGTTGCCCTCGACCTCCGCGTTCTCTTCGACGCTCGACACGGGCCCTCCTGATCATCGCGTTGCTTCTCGGGGTCGCTGCTCCAGGCTGGACGCAGGAGGTCACCGCCGTCCGCGCCGGACGGCTGATCGACGGAACCGGTGCGCAACCCGTC
>Ga0224508_10004822_pt1 | contig 10938 bp, 15 predicted proteins | sample SF_Jan12_sed_USG_4_FD_170157 | JGI IMG/M metagenome (GOLD analysis project Ga0224508, IMG submission 170157) | Sediment microbial communities from San Francisco Bay, California, United States - SF_Jan12_sed_USGS_21 | ecosystem: Environmental > Aquatic > Marine > Sediment | place: USA... | reverse complement strand
CATTTTTTCATAATTTCTCAAATCATTTAGGCATAGGCTGAATACAAGCAACAACGTTACAATGTGATGTCAAAATTATCATTTGAAAATACATTACATTGGGAATCTGCAAGCAAATACATTCTGGCTTTACCAGAAATCAGGTTTGTTGGAGTCATAAACAACATGGGTCACCTTGTCATAGGAGACTACAAAAAAGGAATTGTTCCAATAGCTGAGATAGAACAGTACAAGATGTGCATGGAGCATGCACTTGAACTATTCATGAAAAAAGATCTTGATAGCACCTTGGGACCACTGGATTACATTGTATCAAAAAGAAAGAACGTAAAGATAATTACAGTTCCGGTGAGTAATTATCTTGTATTAATATCTACAGAATCTAGTGCAAAGATTGAACCTATCATTGATGAGATAATTCAATCTTTAAAGTATATGCAACATAACAATTAAAGTAGAAAACATGTGTAAAAAAATTTAATTTGCTTAGTACTGGCAATGTGAAAACCCATAAAGCAAATTCGTCATACTCTGGCAGATTCAGATCATGTTATATCTTCAATATTATTTCATAATTTTTGTCAGGTCCCAAGGAAATAATTCATCAGATGTAACAACTTTCAATCAATCAATGCTTTAACATAACAAAAATTCTAATCAAAAAATAATAACAGAATTTTATTTTCATTATCTTTATCTACTTTGAATATAATTTAGTATACGCAAGCATACATTCTCATCAAATGCAACACCGGAAGTGAATCTAAGTATCATTTCGGAATTCAAAGAACTACCCGAAGTAAATGAAATCAACGGAGTTTGGAGAAAACACGGTATATTTCTAAAGGTTTTGACCTATGATCCTCAAGGTATAGATAACATCATCAAAAGACTACGAAATCATCCTGATGTTACTGATACGTACACTATGCATGTGTTATATGTACAAGGAGGGAACATAGACGAAGAAAAAGACGCTTGAGTTTTCTTTTTTGTATTTGTACTTGATAATGTATGAAAAAACCTAGAGCAAAAAGGATTAACAATCAGTTGCCTGTAACCAAATCCCAGATAAATCCAAAGAATTCTCTTATCATATCCATTCATTTTCAAAAAAAGTAGTTAATTTCAGATCTGAAGATTCATTGACCCAGATCAAACAAAACTTCAATCAAACAATTCTAATTTAATTTCAAATTATTCACTGTTCCATGACAGGATTATGCTCAAAATGCTATTCCTCAGGAGTTTCCCTTGTATTAAATGAAGAAACCTTTGAGGCAGTATGCGACAAGTGCAGAAATTAAAAGTGTCCATTGCCAAACAAGCGTGCACTTTCTTGCCGGATAGACAAGAATAATTGTAATTTGTCCATCTATATTCTTTTTACCTGTTGCAGCACCATCAGCCGGTGCCTTGTCTGCGTGCCTTTGGGTTTTGTTCTCAGTACAAATCCACGGCATGGACAGTGTTTACCATCCCAATTCATGAAAATCTCACAAACTGAGCATCTTTTCTGGCCCAACTTATACCTGCTGTTTATTCCAAATGGTTTGTTTGCCTTGTATCTGATGCATGTTCCCTTGCAGACCACATCTGAATTTAAAATCAGGAATTTATGAATCTAGAGAACCATCATGCTAATGAAAAATAACTAGAACTAAAGTCTGATTTCAGTTTGTTAAACAAGACATTTGACTCATTGCAAGAATCGTGGTACTTTTTTTGAAGATTTATTTTGGCACGTTCAGTCCTCTTTCTTGCATTATGAATATCAATTTTTATTGTCATGATCCTATAATCTCCAATTTTATTTAAGCGACAAATTTTGTTCATTGCGGGTTATCATTAACAAGAGAAGCGCAGAGAGAGGGATTTGAACCCCCGTATGCTTGCGCACACAGGCTCTCAAGGCCCGCGCCCTACCGAGCTAGGCGACCTCTGCAAAAATTGTTGGATAATGGTGATTAAAATTTGTTGATATAAAATAGAAAAATAAGAAAAAAGAAAAAATTTCTTTAATCGTGTGCGTGTGGGTTTACAGAAGTTGATGCCATTTTGACAAATGTGCCTGCTGCTTTCTCATGCCACTCTTGGTTAGCTGCTTCGATACGAATAGCTCCTTGAGGACAGATTTCTTGACAGGCCATACAAATCGTACAATCATGTTCTCTGATTGGTTGTGATTTGTCTGTATAGTCTAATCTTTCATCTTGTTCTGTAAGACCAGTTCCATCGAAGGTTTCACCAAGACAGTCTGCTGCAGGGATATCCTTTTCGGTTCTATACCATTGAAATGTTTGAACCGGACATACACTGAAACATGAACCAGCTGCAATACAGGAATCCCAATCAACTGCAACAGTTGTTCCGTGAATTCCTAGAGGAACTATTTCTTCCCCATGGGATTCATAAGCTGCCTTCACATCATCGTTTTCAGATGCTAATGGTTTTTCCGAGTTTGGATTAGTCCATATCCAGTGGAAATTCTCACCATCTGAATGGCTTGTTTTACCTAACGGTTTAATTTCGTCACTAGTACAGAAATCTTCGGGTATAACTAGATCTACCATATAGAGATTATTTTGAAATATTATTTAAAGATAAACAAAGTTAGTTGAGACTAAAGATCATTTATATAAAAAAAATAATTTCTTTGAGTTTGTGAGAATTGGGGAATTTACAGTTCTAGAGCGGCACTTTCATGTTTTTCAACGTTTGATTGGTCAACCTTGATTGCCTGAGGAGGACAAACTGATACGCATGCCATACACCAAATGCAATCATGTTCTCTGATTGGATCTGCCTTGTCAGTTAGGTCTTTGCGCTCGTCTTTGACTGAGCTTCCGGTTCCTTGGAATGTTTGTCCAACTACATCTTTTGCCGGAATGTCTTTTTCGGTTCTATACCATTGGAATACCTGTACTGGGCAGGCCTCAATACATGCGCCATCTGCAATACAAGAGTCCCAGTCAACTGCGACCATAGTACCGCTTACACCTAAAGGAACCTGTGTTTCTCCTCTAGCTGCATATGCTGCAACTACATCTGCATCTGCTAACATTTCAGCTTGTGAGCCGTCTGTGTTTTTCTCTTTACCCGGACCCCACATGATGTGAAAGTTTCCATCTGGATCTGAAATCTTTCCTAGTGGTTTTAGGCCTTCAGGAAAATTTTCTGCTATTGGCATGAATCACCTGAATTTTAGATATTATTTAAAGCTAGAGAAGGCATAGTGTGAGTGTATCAGTAAATGTAAGATCAATTACGAATAGATCCCTTACGTTCATAACGTTGTACGATCAATTTTGTGGATATGGATATTATCAAGTATGATGTGTATCGGGGACCGAACCTCGGAGTCTACATTAGTGTAAATGATAGTATAGTTTTGCTTCCAATGGGTTTTGCAGAATCAAAAGCACAAAAACTTGCAAAATATCTTAAAGTAGATTATCATTTTACTGCAATTGCAAATACTAGACTAATTGGTGCATTATCTGTAATGAACAATAAAGGAGTATTACTTCCAAAAACTGCATATCAAAACGAATATGATTTCTTGAAAAAAGAGACCGACTTGGAAGTAGGAGTTTTGGATTCAAAGTTTACAGCTTTGGGCAATGTAATCTGTGCAAACGACAAGGGAGCAGTTGTTTCTCCGTGGTTGTCCAATGATGATTGCCAGACAATTTCTGATGTTTTGGGAGTCGAGGTAATTCAGAAAAGAATTGCAGGATTTAATCAAACAGGAGTTGTATTGGTTGCAAACAATACTGGTGCTGCAATTCATCCAGAAGCAGACGAGGAAGACATGAAGACTTTTGCCAATCTCCTAGGCGTAAAAATCGAGCAGAGTTCAATTAACAATGGAATTCCGTATGTGTCTTCAGGAATTCTGGCAAACAATAACACCGTAGTTGTAGGATCCCTAACTACAGGTCCTGAGATTATGATGTTAACTAGAGCCTTTCTAAATTAAGAACAGAATTTGGATCTTCTGTAAGCTTTTCAATTGGGATAGTTCCTTCTTTTCCATCTTTCATGTCATGTAACACAACATTTCCTTGCTCTAGCTCTTGTGGTCCAACAATAATTGAGAATCGTGCATTGTTTGATTGCTCCATCTGTTTTTTCAGATTACGTCCTAGTAAATCAATGTCAGTTGGAATGTTGTTTAGACGTAACAGTGATGCAATTGACATTGCAACTTTTTGCATCTCATCGTTAATGTAAAGTACTGCAATTCTGTTTTGTTTTGTTTCAGGAATAATTCCTTGCTCTTGCATTGTAAGAATAATTCTTTCAACACCACCTGCAACTCCTGTTGCACCAATGTCTTCTCTACCAAATGCTTTAGTTAATGAATCATATCGTCCTCCACCAGCAAGTGCTCCCAGTGTAGAGTTTTTATCAAATACTTCAAAGACCATTCCTGAATAGTAATCAAGTCCTCGAACTATTCCGAAATTAATTCTAACATTTGATACTCCTCTATTCTCTAATGAATCAAACAAGGCCTTTAGCTCATCCCAAGACTCTAGCTGTGTTGTGTCAAATGATTTTTCAACTTCTGATATTGTTCCTTTGATCTGTGAGAACTCTAGAATCTTTTCTAGCTTGTCAATATCATATCTGTCTTTGAATTCATTTAGGATTTGCTCTTTAGATTTTTTTTGTATCTTATCTACTGCTCGTAAAATATCAGCTACTAGCTGTGAGTCTTTTGAATCAAATAATTTGTTAATGTAAGATTCTACCAAATTTCTGTGACTAATGTCAATTGTGATATCTTGGAGAAATAACGAATCAAATAGTCGAGATGTCAATTCAATGATTTCAGACTCTGATTCAAGGGTAGCTTTTCCGTAAATTTCTATATCCCACTGGTGAAAGTAGCGATATCTTCCCTTTTGAGGCTCATCATATCGAAATACTCCTCCAAAGCTTGAGATTTTGGCTGGAAGCCTCATTGATTTTTGTGCTGCGGCATATCTTGTCAGGCCAACCGTAAAGTCAAATCGTAGTGCTATTTCTCTATCTGCTTTGTCTTTGAAATAGTAGATTTCGTCTCTAATTGCAGGACCTGACTTTGTCTCTAATACGGATAAAAGTTCAATGGGGGATGGATCCATAAATGAAAAGCCATACAAATTGGATAGTTGCTTGAAATGGTACCTGATGTGTTCGATGTTTGCGTTTTCTTTTTCTTCAAAGTCTTTCATTCCTCGTGGCAATTCCAAGATGACTATTTCTCAGGTGGTTCAGATTTAGATATTTCTGTAGATGCAAAAATGGTAAATTAGATAAATACTTTGCAATCTTGTTTTTATCATGACAAAAAGTATTAGCTGTGCAGATGTAGGATCTGATTGTGGATGGTCTACAACTGCAGAATCAGAAGAAGAGTTGATGAAAAAGGTCGCAGAGCACGCCAAAGAAGAGCACAAAGACCTTGAGGTAACACCTGAAGTTGTGGCAAATATCAAATCACATATAAAAGAAATCTAGTTTGGAGTTTCGGTGTTAATTTTTTTTGTATTTAGTACAAAGTTGTGAGCTAAACATATAATGAATCAAAAATTCCACGAATGACATGGACGACTCAAAATGTGAGCATTATTGGACGCCAAACGGAGCTTATTTTTGCATACATTGTGGAGTAGACATCAACAAAGAAACATAATTTATGAAAATAATGATCATTGTTAAATATGATTTTGACGTACATACCAATAACGAGAAGTCGTCATTTTGCGTCGTAAAATGATAGTTCTGGAAAACACTTCATGTTAGATGAGCGTCCTATAGTCCAACGTGTTTTCCATGTATCTCGTTGTTTGTCAGAATAGAGAATTGCTTAGATAAATCAAACCACTCCAAATAACAGGAATTGGGCATTTGATTCTATCAAGACATGTGACTAATTCTTCTAATTTTAGTACTGTACAAAGGAGAGGTAAATAATGGATTTATCAGAATCTGAAACTCTTGCGGGTATTTGCCACTAGATGAGAGTTGGTGTTATGGTTAAATACTATTTTTGTGTATATAGTATAACGAGAATACCGTGTTCTGCGTAGTAGAACAACGGGTTTGGAAAACACAATAACGGACGTCAGAAGAGCGTGTTTTCCATGTGTCTCGTTTTAAACTAAATACTAGAATTATCTTATTATCTTTATGAGTAATCTCAAGGCTGCATCAATTGATCATGTAAACATGAAAGTCAAGGACTTGGAGCAAAGCGTAGAATTTTACAAGAATCTTTTTGGCTTTGAGATAAAGCAAGAAGAAAACCCAAACAAGATAGATGCGCCATCAAAGATTATTGGAAATGACGCAATCAAGCTTTGCATGTATGAGGTACCAGACATGTCACCAGAAGGGGGAATTGCCCACTTTGGATTTAACATTGTAAATTTTGATGAAGTAATTGCAAAATGCAAGGAATTAGGTGTGCAGGTACTTTATGGCGGTATCGTAGATTGGGAAAAGTCAAAGTCAGTATACATTGTAGATCCCAGCGGTTATGAGATAGAGTTAGGTGAAGTTGCCGGTGGCGGATTATAGAAAAATAATTTGTAATTTTAATTAATTTTAGTGTCTTTTTGGCAAGAAAGGAATTAATGCTCTTGCAAACTCCATGACATTCTTTGTTTGTATGTATACGGTTCCTGGACCTGTAATCTCAATTACTAGTGCTTCGCCTCCAAACAAAGTAGTCTTGAAACTTCCATGTTTTGTCACTCTATAACCTGCAGTAGAGCTCAATGCAACTAGCTGATAGTTATCAATAATCATTTTTTCTCCTGCTTTAAGTTTAGTTTCAATAATGCCACCCCATGCATTAACAAACATGTCACCTTTGCCTACTGTTTTTAACATGAACATATTGCTACCAAAGATTCCCTTTGTGAATCCCTGCCATTTAGTATCAAGGGTTAGCTCACCAGTAGATCCTACAAATGCACCTGATTGAACAATAAATTCTTCATCTACTGAAATTACTTCTATATCTCCAAGCATATTTCCAGTAAGGCCTAGCTTGCAGTTGTCTTCTTGTGCAATGAATTCATTTACAAAAAATGATTCACCGCCTAGAGCTGCTGCCTTTAGTGATTTGAGAAAACCACCCTTTCTCATTTTGGTTTCAGTGATTATGTCGCCTCTGATGAATACCATAGCTGCAGCTTCTGCTGTTACTTTATCATCTTTGTTCATTGAAAATTCAATTAATCCCATTGGATTTTTTAGAATCTCATATTGCAATGATTTCTTGTGGAATAGTCATGATTTAGATATTTCTGTAACAAATATGCAGAACTAGGCAGTTTTTGAAAATGGATTGATTTGGTATTGAGTAATGGTCAGCTTTTTGTTGTACAGATCCAGTAAATGAATCAAGGACATAATAGAATAGTGGCACTAGTTCAAGAAAAGAAAGGAGGACCATATTCCAAAGATGAACGTGAAAAGCGTCAAAAAGAAGTTTTTAGACTCCATTTTGAGTACGGATATTATGCAACAAGGATTGCAGATTTGATGAAGATTAAAAGGTCAAAAAAGTCATTTTCTAACTGTTAACGGTCATTAGTTTAACGTTCTCAGTTACGAATCTGTTAAGGTCCAGACCTTTTTTTCATACATTTGTAGTCCTTCTCATAGAGATTTATCATTCTAGTTCAAATTTCTAAAAATAAAAAAGAAAAGATTAGTTTGCAGGAATTACAATTCCTCTATCTATCATCTCAAGTGCAGTATCTGCTTTAAGACACATTGCTACACCGTTTGATGCTTTCATTACAAGGCTAAATCCCTCACGACATTCAACTTCTGCAGCATCAACGCCAGCAGTCATTTGAGTACGTGGAGTAATCCATGCTAGTTGCAAGTCTTTTGCCTTTTCAATGAATTCTTCTCTAAGTTCTTGTTTTTGCTCGTCAGTCATGTCAGTTGATTTCTCGCGGAGTTCTGCCTTGAAGGCCTTCATCTCAGCTAGTCTATCATGAATCATAGATTTGCGCTCATCAGTCATTTCAAACTTCATTGAAGCCATGTGATTTTTGAACTTCATTTTGATTTCTGATTTGTGCTCATCAGAGAGATCACCGTATTTTTCACGATACTTTATCTTGATTTCTTCTATTTTCTCATCAGAAATGTCATATTTGCTCTTGATCATTGCTTTGAGACGATCGGATTTATCAGATAATTTTGTCATTTTGTCATGATGTTTGTCTGATATCTTGTCCATTTTCTCATGCATCTTGTCTTTAGAATCGTAATGTTCTTCCTTGTAGTCTTCTCGCTCTTCAGGTGTCATGTTACACCAATTGGAAATTCTATCAAGTTTTTCTGAATCATCAATCTCTGCTGCACGGTCAGATTCTGTCATGGAACATAGTCTATCATAATCCATGTGTTTATCAGTCATCTTGTAATGCATCTTGTCTTTCATGTGATCTTTGTATTCGTCTCTGTGTTCAGAAATGAAATCTCGTTTAGCATCTTCATCTAATTCACAATATCTATTCATCTTGTCTGCATGATCTTCTGCTGCATCATGTTCGGACAAGTATTTTCTCTTGTCCTCAGCGGACATCTCACAGTATCGCTCTAGATGTTTTCTCATGTCTTTATCATGCATACGATAATCATCGGCATACTTTTTGATTTCATGTCTTATCTTGTCTTCATGTTCTTCAAGAAAGTCCTTAACTGCATCTTGTTCATCTTCGGACAAATCACAATAGTTTGCTAATCTGTCTGAAAATTGTGCAAGTCTTGGATGATCTGCTAATAATTGACGTTTATCTTCATCATTCATCTCACAGTATCTGTCAAGCATGTCATCAATATCATAATCATCAAGTTCTCTTTCTCCAGGAAAATTCTCTTCTACAAAGTCCTCAATTGCATCTTCTCTTTCATCTTCAGATAAATTACAGTATTCTGCTAGTCTGTCTGAATATTCTGTAATTCTTGGATGGTCTGCATAGAGTCTGTCTTTTTCCTCAACAGACATTTCACAGAAATGCTCTAGTCTGTCTTCAAGGGAATCATGTCTATCATATTTGTCATAATCTTCGTCTTTGTCATCGTCATAGTCTTCTTCTCTGTCATCTTCAACATAATCTCTGACTTCTGGAGTAACCTCATCAATTAGTGCATCAAGTGCATCTTCGCGTTCATCTTCATCTTGTATCTCACAAATGGCTGCAAGTTCTTCTGCATAACCATCTAGGCCATATTCTGATAAGATTTGGCTTTGCTCATCTGTTGTCATTTCACAAAAGTCTTCAAGTGTGTCTTCAAGTTCATCTGAATCAGCAAATGCTGCACTACCAGCAGTAACACCAGTAAACATAATCAGAGATAAAACAATACTTAGAAGTTGTGTACTTTTCATTGAAATTTTTAGAGATTTTTGCATATAAAGAATAACGGATCAGATCGTCGTAATCATTAATAGTGATGAGTCAATTTTTGGCAGATTCACGCAAGCGTCAATCAAACCATTTGAAAATGACAATTAATGCTACTATTCCTAGCATTACTGGCACAAAAAACCACGGAATATTCCTAGGTTTCTCTGAAGAAAAAATAGAACCTTCTGTAGAATCAGGATTCATAATACAGTAACGTAAGCATAATCTTTAACGATTTCTAGAATCTTTTCTTCTCTGGCTTTAAATACAATAATTTACTATTTTTTATTGTGACTAGATATCACAACAAGTCTGTCGGCCTGACAGCCATAATGGCACTAATTGTCTTAATGGCAATGGGCGTCAATGATGTCTTTGGCGACAATGAGGCAGACATACTAGTTCACGAGTTCGGAGAGCTTCTAGAAGGTGTTGAAGCTGAGATTCTTGCAATCCCAGACAATACAGAACCAACTGTTGACACAACTGACACAATGCAAACTGAAAAAATTCTATCAGATATTGCATACATTCAATCCTTTGATGAAGTAATTAGAAAACAGATTCTCTAAAGTACTCGGTAGTTTCCTAGTGGAAACTAAATTTTGAATACTTGGTTTTACACTTTATTTGTAGACAGTATTCTAACCCAAATTTTTTTTTCTGAACAATAGATAAGTTTGTAGTAATTTCTTTTATGGAATAAATGATAGATGATTCATGTTTACACAAAAAGACAATGATCTAATAGAAGAGTTTGCTAGATGGGCACAATCAATTGGAATTAACTTAGACAGAGATCCCGAACAGTTGTAGTTAGGAAAAAAAGAAAAACCAGATTAGTTCAAAGAACTATCTATCATGGTTTTGAATGATTCTTTTGTAGCAGCTCCCATTTTTTGTGAGACAATCTCACCATTTTTGAAGATGGCAAGCGTTGGAATACTAAAGACGTTGTATTTTTGTGCAAGCTCGTCATTTTCATCAACGTTGATCTTGACAAAATTTACCTTGTCACCATATTCACTTGAGAGCTCCTCGACAACAGGGGATACGGCCCTGCATGGACCACACCACTCTGCCCAAAAGTCAACAAAGACTGGATTGGCAGAGTTTAGAACCTCTTGTTCAAATTGCTGTGAATTTTTTATTTCGTTCACCATAATTTTTTCCTCTTTAGATTTTCCTCACAAGAATTATTTGTGTATCCTCTGCAGATTGGAATTCTATATCATTTCCACGAATTAAATCACCGTTGGAGACTTTTTCTCCATTTAATTTTCCACTTCCTCGAGTAACATATGCAATAAACTCCCCATCAAAAGTGATCTTTTGATTTGTTTTGAGTAATCCAACATCAAGTATAGTCCGGCTAGGAAAGGTTTCATCTTGGTTATCAGATCCACCATAAACACGAGTAGTTTTTCCTTGTTGCAAAGTATACAGTTTGTATCCTGCTGGTTCTCCTGCTTTTTCAGGTGTTATCCACATCTGAATCATTCTGTTC
>Ga0224508_10004821_pt1 | contig 10939 bp, 10 predicted proteins | sample SF_Jan12_sed_USG_4_FD_170157 | JGI IMG/M metagenome (GOLD analysis project Ga0224508, IMG submission 170157) | Sediment microbial communities from San Francisco Bay, California, United States - SF_Jan12_sed_USGS_21 | ecosystem: Environmental > Aquatic > Marine > Sediment | place: USA... | reverse complement strand
CATATGGAGGGTGCCAAGTGTTGTGCGATTCGAGCGCTTTGACCATAAGGATATAGGTGAAGGGACGATGCAATAATAGTAAAAACAAACGGTAATAATAGAATCGCAAGGAAATAATACTGACGTTTTTGTGTTAGAGACAAAATACCAACTAAAAATGCTAAAAAAGTCAGACTACTTCCGTAGTTATTTGACCCAATCGGGTAGGCCATAATTCGACCAGTTGATTGTTTAATCAACCAGCCTGGAAAAGCCCATACGTCAGCAGGAGGAAACGCATCTCGCCATTTGATAAATAAGATGTTATTGGCCGATGAGTGTGGCTGAATATAAAAAACATAATACATAGCGAATATGCATACTGCGACTAAACCTGACAATGTCGCAAAAATTAATTGTGACTTATTACTATTTAACAGACCGTCCAAAATTAACGCGGCTAAACAGCCCGTAATTACAAAAACAGAAGGATAGGAGAAAAAGGGCGCAAGACAAATACTGATTGCAAAGAGTACTCGTATCGATGTCAATTGAGGCCGTAATTTGACTTCAAACGCCAGAATCAAAAGTAAGAGTGCAACAAGAAGATCCGTTGAATAGGGTTTAAACTCTGCACCATGTCGAAGCGAGTAATAGGACACGGCGAGCATGGACACAACCGCCAGCATCTGCGGTTGTTCAAATCTCTTTGACGCAAACCGATACAACAATATCAGTGCGGTAATACTCGCAATTGTGGCCGGGAAGCGAAGGACCCATTCGCTAAATCCGGCAAACGTCATCAATATCCAACTCACTGCCAAATAGGCGATTGGAAGGACTTGGCCATTTTTGAGCGGCTCGAAAAGCATCTCCCAATCCCGTTCCAGGAAATTAACCGCCAACATGGCTTCATCTCCCCAAATTGGTATCCGCACTGCATAACGAATCAATCGATAAAATACTCCAATGAGTAATACCAATAGGGTCCACTGCTGAGTGGACATGTGCCTAAGACTCCGAATTGAACCCGGGAGCGTTAGCATGCAGAAAAAGCCTTTTCCTGTTGAGCGTGGTCGCATTCTAAACTGAAATCTGCTTTTAACAAGCAGATGGTTGAGCTGATTAGGTTTAGTCTTATAAGTTAGTTATCGTAGTGAATTCGATTGATTTTCTCTAAACTGATTGGAGTCTCTACTAGCCAGGTCGACTATTTGGTGTGGGACCATGTAATTTGAGGGTCGACGCTACTTTATTAAGATAACTAAAAACGCAAACACCTTGCGAGGCGGCTGTTCTAACGTAACCGTTCCGCGGTTTGTGGCAATTAGTTATAAACTGTACTCTTATAAATCTGGATTCCGAAGATGATTAATACACCAAAACTCAAGTCGCGATTTTTAGATAACGAAAAATTCACCGCCTGCTGGCTGGAGACGTTCAGTTCTATCGTGGCGGAGGTTATGGCTCATGCCGGTTACGATATTGCCATGATTGATCTGGAACATGGACCGGGTTCGGTGCTGGATGCGATTAGCATAATGCAGGCGATTCAAGGCACAGATTGCTTGCCCGTAATTCGTGCGACAGATAGCAATGCCGCGACGATCAAACGAATTATGGATATCGGCCCGGCTGGCATCATGGTGCCAAGCATTCGCAATGTTAAAGAAGCACGTGATGTGGTGAAGGCATGCCGTTATGGCCCGGCCGGAAATCGTGGTGCAGCGCCCCCAATTTTGCGGGCATCGGGGTACGGAAAAGACGTTGAAGGTTATCTAAATTGGTTGGAGTCGGAGTTCTTGTTAATAGGTCAAGTTGAATCAAAGACCGCGGTCGAACAAATTGATGAGATAACAGCCGTCGGTGGCCTCGACATGATTTTCATCGGGCCAACGGATTTGTCCGCATCTCTTGGGAAGCTGGGTGACTTCTCATCGGATGATTTTAAAGATGCGATGAGAAAAATCGAAAAAGCAGTGCTCAATGCTGGCAAGTTGTTAGGTTGCATTCCATTTCCAGGTTACTCCTCTAAGTATTTATATCAATCCGGTTATTCTTTTGTTGTTGCGGGCGCGGATAATATGTTGTTGCTCGAAGCAGCGAAGAATGATGTGCAGGCATTACATGATGCTATGGCAGGAACGTGACCACAGCCGTCCATAATAATCTTTTACCAGACTGTTAGTCGGTACAAAGCGTATGAAAATTGTTACCTATAATATTCACTACGCTATCGGCAAGGACGGGCAATACGATCTTAAACGTATCGTGGATGCCGTTAGGGGCGCCGATATAATCGCTCTGCAAGAAGTTGAACGAAACTATGGGCCACTCGACGGGCCATCGCAACCAGAAAATATCGGAGCACTATTGCTGGAGTATTACTGGATTTATGACGCTGCGTTCGATATCGATGGCAGCGAACGCCGTTGTGACGGAACTATAGTTAATCGCAGAATTCAACACGGCCAGATGTTGCTCAGTCGTTGGCCGATTTTAAGCAAGCGGTATTATCCGTTGCCGCGTTTAAATATCGAATATGAATTCAATATGCAGATGGGCGTGTTGGAAGGTGTGTTAGATACGCCGACTGGAGCGTTGCGGATTTATGTTGTTCATTTCGGCTCTGCTTCAAGCGAAGAACGTCAGCGTCAAGCGGAGTTTGTTTTAAAGTTAGTGCGAGATGCACCTGGCGAAGGCGGTGCCTGGACCGGGCCGGCCAGCGAACATCCTGATCGGGATTGGTCCGCTGGTATAGACCAACCACCAATGCCGAACAATGCGGTTGTGTTGGGCGACTTTAATATGGAAGCGGATAGTCCAGAGTATGAAACTATCGCGTCGACGGTTACCAAGAATAATGTCGCATATTTGACGGATACTTGGGCGCGCAAGAATCCAGGGCGTAAAGTACTGACCTGGCATCCAAAACCGAACCGCTCGGACAATAGACAATGTGGCATGCTCGACTACTGCTTTTTAACACAGGGACTCGTCAGCCGTGCTATATCATCGTGGGTAGACGAACACGCCGATGGTTCAGACCATCAACCGGTATGGGTGGAGTTTAAACACCAGAAGTAGTTGCTACAACGTGTGACATGCGTATCAATTAGATTCATCAAAAACACTACAGACCAACCTAGAACAAGCCCAATGACAATAGCCATTAGCCTGCATATTCTTTCCGCAATCGTTTGGATCGGCGGCATGTTTTTCGCCATCATGGTGTTACGACTCGCCGCGGGTGATCTCGAACCGAAAGACCGCCTGCCCTTGTGGGGACGTACATTCAAGAAATTCTTTCCCTGGGTGTGGATGGCTATCTTGATACTGCTGATCACAGGTTATTGGATGGTGTTTGGCGTGTGGCGCGGATTTTCTCATTTGCCAATTCATACTCACATCATGCATGGCCTTGGATGGGTAATGGTGCTCATTTATTTGCATCTTTGGTTTGTACCCTATCGCCGATTTAAACAAGCACTCGCGGAAAATAATATTCCGGGTGGCGCGAAATATTTGAATCAGATCAGACTCATCGTGACAACAAATCTCGTCCTGGGATTGATAATTGCCGTGGTCGGTGCATCGGGTGGTTACTGGTAAGTCTTTACTGAGTCAACGTTGCAGATTTCGCTCAGGCGATGTGTTAAGCCTTGTTAAATCGAATTTAGGGTGCATGGTAAATGCTAAAATTCGCCGTTCTTTGGAGGGGTTAATTTAATTCAGTCGAACGAAAAGGAAGGGAATACTCATGTCACTCTATGCGCAAGAACCACAAACCGTTGGTAAAGTCCTCGACAACGCATTTCATTTGTTTAAATTAAGCTTCAAGAAAGTTGTAATGTTTTCTATCATTTATTCCATCATCGTGACATTGCCTGTGCTGGTTATTGATTTAGCAATCAAAAGTATCGAAGAAACTTCAATGACACCGTATATTGTCCTAGGTGTCGTTTCAGTGCTTCTGATAATCCCGGCGCTAATATTCACAAACGGGATGACTTATCGTATGCATACCTTGGCGATAGAAGACGATTGCGGTTTTAGTAAAGCGCTAAAAACCGGTCTAATGAAATTACTTCCAGTTTTAGTCGCCCTCATAATATATTTTCTTGCTGTTGCTTTGGGAATGATATTGCTTATTGTTCCAGGGTTTATTCTGATGTTGAGTTTATTTCTCTACGGCGTTTTGATTATTGTGGACGATGAAAAAATAATCGCATCGTTAAAAAAGAGTCACGGTTTAGTATGGAAAAACTGGTGGCGTACATCGCTGGTATTAATAGTACCCGTACTTGTGATGATGAGTATATCGGCAGTGTTAGGGATGATTGTGTTGGCTGGCGGATTCTTAGCTGGCGGTATGACCGATCTCACGTTCTTTGAATCTACTGCATTCATTGTCTTATCGAATCTAATAAATATTCCACTTTATGCCGTGACAATGCCATTGTTTATGGCGGTTACGCTAGTTCAGGTTCACGATCTCAAACTACGCAAACACGGAACGGATTTAGAAGACCGTATGGCGGTGTAAATTGTGATGGTGGTCAGGACAGGCTTGCTGTTTCTTATTCTGGTAACAGCACCTGTTCAAGTCTTTGCGGTCAATCCTGACAAGGAGTTGTTACGGGCAGTCCAGGGTTGTGTGGTGTTACTGGATGATCGAGAAACGGACGCTTCTTCAGCGGTCAATGTATTCTGCCCACAACTCGAAGAGCAGTTACGAAATTCCTTTTTGGGATCAGTCTCGGTCGATGATCGATTCACTATTTTAACGTATGGTGAATTGCAGGACATTCAAAATGTTATGGTTGCGAAACTAAACCCCACGCCATCACGTGTGTCAATTTCATTCGCTGATCTGGATCAAATATTATCGGACACGTTGGTAGTCGATGCGAGTGCAAAGAACAAACTCGGTTGGTGGAATAAATTTCTTGCCTGGCTGGAGGAGAAACTGCGCAAAAAAAACGACGTCGATCTGAAATGGCTTGAAGATATCTTGAAGGCGCTTTCTTTCTCCGAAGAAACCCGAAAATTTATTATGTATGGCAGCTTTGCTACCATTATTTTATTGGCGTTGATTATTGTGACAAACGAACTTAAAGCGGGTGGATTATATCGTCGCCGCACCCGGACTAAACGTTCAGCCGATGTGTTGACAAGTGCGGCGTTGGGGAATACGAGTTCGGAGCTATTGACGCCAGACAGTATCCGAAAACTGCCACAACAGGTGCAGCCCCAGGCATTACTCAGTTCTTGTATCAATCATTTCATTCGTAGCGGGAAGTTACCCGATGATCGCAGCCGCACTAATCGGGAATTTCTAAAGTTGTTCGGAAACAGCAATAATCAAAATGCGGTGCAGAGTTTTCGTGAGTTAGTTGAGCGTGCGGAACGCAGTGTTTATGGTGGTGAGCAGTTGAGTTCAGAGGTCTTGTCTGAGTGTTTTGACGAATCACGCCGGTTGTTGGGTACTCCAGCAACTTTATAGACGCAACAGAAAATGAAAGACAGATCGATTACATTCATTGGAGCGTTGTTGTCAGTTCTGGTAGTGGTCATGTTAATCATGCCGCCAACAGACCCCAGCAAAGCCAGGGTGTCAAAACCGACCAGTACTGACCGTGGTGAATTCGGTCTGAAAGGGTTAAAGACCTGGGCGGACGCGAATCAAATCCCGACGTTGAGTTTGCGAAAACGGTTTGATGCGTTTGTAGATGAACAAACGACTTCTCCAACAGGCAATCTTTTAATTACCAGTTTGCCGCATAAAGACAAACGTAATGATGATGAATTTGATGCGCTGTCACAGTGGCTGGAAGACGGCAATTTCATCTTGGTCATGGCCGCGCATGACGACAGACCGGATTGGGCGTTTATTAACCAGGGTTCATTTTACGGTTTGGAAGAAGTGGGAATGGACTTTGAAGAGTTTGAGCCGGAGTCCGAGTACATCGATGAGTCGGCGGTTACTACGGACAACGAAAGTGATGATAAAGAAAACAAGCTCGATATTGCTGAAACCATTCGTGAAATGCGTGAACTGACAAAAGAACGTGAATCCATATCATTCAAGTCGGCTAACCCGCATCCACTGCTGCGAAATGTAGACCGCGTTGAAACCACCTACCATGATCGCTGGCCGGTGGAGAATACGATACTTAAAGGTATGGAAGAAAATCGATTCGCCTTACCGTTACTACAACAAGAAGGCGAAAAAGAAAATGTGTTTTGGGAAGTACGACAAGGTAAGGGCGGCGCCTGGGTGAGCAGCTACCCGGATTTATTCGGCAATGTGACGCTGGGTAAGGCCGACAACGCGCGATTGTTTGCGAACATTGTAAATGTCGCATTGGGTGACAATGGCACAATAATTTTTGAAGACTTTCGATTCGGTTTATCTGAGTTATATAACCCGGATGCATTTTTCGCTGACCGGCGTTTACACTACACACTGTTTTTTCTCGGTGCGTTATGGATAGTCTACGCGCTTGGCAGAACAAATCGGTTAGCGCCGGTCGTGGAGCAAGAACGTAAAACACAGGCAGCGGATTTTGTCGGTGCGATGGCGGGGTTACATGCACGTCGTTCCGACCGGCGTTCGATTCGCCAGGGCTTACTGAAACAATTTTTTAATCGCGTACGGCAACGCTACAACCTGCCACGTAACGGTGAACAGGTTTGGGATTTATTAAACCAACATGCCGGCGTCGCAAATGGCGATGTATCTCGTTTGCGCAAATTGGCAGAAAAGACCGGACGCTTTAGTCATCGCGAGTTACAAAAACTTTCTTCACGAATTCAACACATGCAATCAAAACTATCATGACTTCACCTGCATACGAACTGGAAAAACATTTACAAAATAATATTGGCCAGACCCTGTTTGGTATGAATGAAGTAATACATGGTTTATGTATCGGGTTGGTAGCCAAGGGTCACACACTGGTCGAGGGTGTGCCGGGTTTGGGTAAAACGCTAGTGGCTAAAACTTTGTCGCGACACCTGCGCGGTGAATTTAAACGTATTCAATGTACCGCAGACATGATGCCGTCAGATTTGACCGGTATTCACGTTTACAATGCAGACACGCGTTCGTTTGAATTGTTGGAAGGCCCGTTGTTTGCCGATGTGGTGCTGGTGGATGAGATTAATCGTACCGGACCGAAGACGCAGTCGGCGTTGCTACAGGCGATGGAAGAGGGAGGTATTACCCTGGACAGAAAAACCTATTCTTTGCCTGAAGAGTTTTTTGTTATCGCATCGCAAAACCCCCATGAGTTCGAAGGAACTTATCCGTTGCTCGAATCGCAACTGGATCGTTTTCTTATTAAAATCAAGATCGATTATCCAGATGCGGAAACCGAAAAGCAGGTGTTGCGGGCTTACGATCATCCGGGTGGTGGGCATGATAATGTAACGCACGGTAGTGAGGCTTTGCCGGAAAATATTCTTAAGGATGCACGTGACCAGGCAGCAACAGTGTATGTTTCGGATACGATTTACAATTACTGCCTCGCACTCGCGCAGGCAACGCGTTCGCACCAAAACGTTAGCCTTGGTATGTCGACACGTGGTGCACTCGCATTGATGCGTTGCGCACGGGTTGAGGCTGCTACACGCAATGGCGACTTTGTCACACCGGACGATATAAAAACTGTTGCGCGCATGGTCATGTCTCATCGTCTCATACTGACACCGGATGCACTGCTTGAAGGGAAAACGGGTGAACAGATGACGACCTCGATTCTGGATCAAATTGAAGTGCCACGTCTTGAGGATTTGAACAAACCGGCAAGCAGCTAAAAACATTACACATCATGTCGTTGTCGGGCCGATCTTATCTCCTGATTACGTTCATCGTATTACTCGGTGTTGTTGGTCAATGGGTAGGCGATGGCGTTGAATATGCCTGGCGCTTGCCAGCTGCTGCGTATCTATTAGCATTCACGCTTGAAGGTGTGTTGAGCCGACTACAACCGGGTTTTGAATTGCGGCGAGAGTGGCCTGCACAAATACCTTTGGGCGCTAACGCATACTGGCAAACGACTGTTCAAAACCTGTCTGGACGAAATTTGCAAATTGAGAGTCAGTTCGCGACCGTGGAAAATTTGTTAAGCGACCCCACTTTGGTACGATGGCGTGTGCCCGCGGATGCACAACAAAGTAAGACGTTCAAGATAATCGGGCTGCGTCTTGGTTATGTACAACCAGGAACGATTTACACTCGTATGCTTGGACGATTTGGTTTGGCCTGGTGGTCGAAGAAGATAAAACACGACGATAACGTCGAAGTGGTGCCAAAGACATTGGCCAATCAGGCGTCACTGGTTGGCAGCGAGCGTACTGGTGACCGGCGTAACAAGCGTGATTACAGTGCCAGTGGTGATTTTGCTTTTATGCGTGATTACCGTATTGGTGATCCGTTACACACCATTGACTGGAAGGCGACCGCACGCAGTCAGCGCACCACAGTGCGGGTTTTCACCGAGGATCGACACATGGAGTTGATGCTGGTAGTGGATGCGGGGCGTAGCAGTAAAATGTTTGCGGGCTCGTTAACCCGTTTACATCACTATGTAAATGTCGCGGCGCGGGTTGCAGAGCTTGGTATTCAACAAGGCCATCGGGTTGGGTTACTGGCGTTCGCGCACGAACTGGTTTGCTCAGTTCCGATGGGTTCTGGGCTAAACAATTTGCGGCGGATTCGTGGTGAGTTAACGGAACTTCGAACTCACGACACCGAGTCTAATCCGCTCGCCGCTTCCTTGCGTTTACGCAAAATGTTGAATCATCGTTCGCTGGTCGTATTTTTAACCGAGTTGGAGGAGATCGAGGCCGCGAGTCAGTTGCGAAAAGCAGTATCGTTGTTACTACCCAAACACAATCCATTGATTGCCGGCTTGATCGATACGGATGTCGTCGCAATGCAAACACAAAACGCTGACGATTGGTTAGACCCTTATCGTAACTATGCCGCAAGCGAGTACATGAATTCCGTCGAACGAACAGCGATGACGTTACGTCGCATGGGTGCCAGTGTTGTTTTAGCTAAACCGGACCGGTTGGATCCGGCGGTGTTTGAATACTACCGTTATGCCTTGGAATCAAGACGCGTTTGATAATTCCTTAACGCCATTTCGCTCGAAGCGTGACACCCATCCCGTAATAGTTATCCAGAACAGAATTCCGAATCCAATTCCAATGGCGGTTTTCGTTAACAAACTAAAAGACGGGTCGGGCGAAATATAGCCTTCGATAACACCCGCGCCAATCAAAAACGGAATCGAGATGGCCAGTAGTTTGCTTGCGCGGGATACTGCTTCACGAAATGCCGCGCTGCGTGTACGCGCACCCGGTCGGATTAACGCCTCCCCTAAACCGACGCCAGCTGCACCGGCCAGGCAAATCACGCTGAGTTCTACAACGCCATGAGCAATAACAAACTCGAACAAGCGCACATGTAAATTGTAGTGCGCGGTGTAGGCAAACACCCCCCCCAGCATCAAACCGTTGAGCGAAATGATATAAATCGTACCGAGGCCATATAGTGCGCCGAGCGCGAATGCGAATAACGTAACCATGACATTATTCGTGGCAATCGAGAACGCAAGAAAAGACGACGGAATAATATTGAGTAAATCATCCGTCCATAGTCCACCACTCTGAACTTCATCAATCATAGGTTGGGATAAAAACAACGGAGCCAGTTCAGTGTAGTTCGCAATTAGTAACCAACCGGCTACCCCACTCAAAATAAACAACGTAATTGCCGCAACAATCGTCCACTTAAGTTGCGCAACGATGCGCGGGCCGTCTTTGATGTATAACTGATGCAAGGCTCGCCACACACTACCCGGTGGTCGGTGTACGGTTTCATGGCCTTGTAGAAGCAGACCTTCAAGAAATTGCGTTATACGGCTTTGTGGTAACACTTGGCGTGCCAGCGCCAAATCTTGTGCAGCTCCGCGTACCCCATCAATCAATTCGTTCGTCTGCGCTACGTCATACGTTTTTTTGTCCGAGCTTTGTTTTAAATCCTTTTCCAAAGATTCCCAGCGATCAATACGGCCTTGCAACCACTGTGCAAGCGCCTGTTTTGATCGGTTCGCGGCGCTCATTGTCCTGCTAACTCGCGAAGCTGCTTCTCCAATAATTTTTCGTCCAGATATTTGCGTTCGACACCAACACGACGCAAAAATTGCTGGGCCAGCGATACACGGGTTTTTGAGTTGAGTTGTTTCCAGCGTTCAAGCAGTTCAACTAATAGTTCCTGGTCTTGTAAGGACATGTTCGAATCTGTAACCAGTTGACGCGCATATTTTGCAGTGCTGGTTCTGGGTTTATTGTCGAACACCAACAATGTTCCCGCTGCGAGATCGCCGATGCGCATATGATTTTTAGTAAACATGGCGAAGCAAAAACCTAACGCGTACAATGCCGGTAAACCGTCGATCAAACGAAAAACATTTCGAATAATGATCGCGCCGGTGGTCGGTGTTTCGCCCTTGGTATTGACCAGACGAATTCCGGTCATGCGTTTGCCCGGTGTGCGGCCATGCATCAAAATTTCCAGAATAGGGTGATACAAGAAATAGATTATAGTGGGCGGAAGAAAAATAATGATAGGAATCCATGTACCACTGTTTAACAGTGAAGAAAAGGATACATTATCGATAGCCAAGCCGATTACCCAAATCATCACAAACCAGGCAACAGCGAGCAGGGCGCGTATATGCCAGTCAATGACAAACGCATAACTACGGCTGCCGACGCCCGCAATCTGCAGCGAGATCGGAACCGAGCTGGCTGATGTAATATTAAGTCTGGATTGAGCGGTTTGTTCCAATTTGCCATGTCCCCCTGATCGAATCTAACAGTTTAACCCAGCGCGAGCTAAACCCACTAACCGGTGATGTTAATGAATGCAAACAAGCGGATTTAT
>Ga0224508_10004820_pt1 | contig 10940 bp, 11 predicted proteins | sample SF_Jan12_sed_USG_4_FD_170157 | JGI IMG/M metagenome (GOLD analysis project Ga0224508, IMG submission 170157) | Sediment microbial communities from San Francisco Bay, California, United States - SF_Jan12_sed_USGS_21 | ecosystem: Environmental > Aquatic > Marine > Sediment | place: USA... | reverse complement strand
TATAGTTGAAATTGATAGCAGCAGCTATGGCGTGTTCGCGTACACGTGTAGTGTCGATTTCTAATAGAAGTGTATCAAAGAAGTTATCATTTAATTGACGAATACCTAAAGAAGCAAGGGCCGAATTAACAAGTGTTGCTTTGTGATGCACAGTATTTGCGATATGCTTTAGGCCATCCGGTCCGTGGTATACGGCATAGGCACCGGCCATTACAGCAAGAAGGACTTGGGCTGTACAAATATTAGATGTGGCCTTATCGCGTTTTATATGCTGTTCTCTGGTTTGCAAAGCCATTCTATAAGCGGGTTGACCAGACACATCTTTGGTTACACCAATTATCCTTCCGGGAACACTTCTTTTGTATTCTTCCTTGGTCGCAAAGTAAGCAGCATGAGGTCCGCCATAACCCAGTGGGATCCCAAATCGCTGCGTTGTGCCAACAACTACATCTGCCCCAAATTCACCAGGTGCTTTCAAAAGCACCAGACTTAGGATATCTGCAGCTACAGCTAATTTTATATTTTCCTCCCTGGCTTTTGCACTGAAGTCATGGTAATCAAAAATTTTCCCATACTTCCCGGGGTACTGGATCAAAGCGCCATAATAGGAATCATCAAATTGTACGAGATCATGCGAACCCACATCCAGGATAATACCCAGGGGTAAAGCACGAGTATTCAATACTTCCAGCGTTTGTGGCAAGACTTCTTCCGAAACAAAGAATTTGTTCGCACCGGCCTTCTTTTGTTCCCTGCTTCGCACGTCATAAAGCATGGTCATAGCCTCTGCCGCTGCTGTACCTTCATCAAGTAAGGAAGCATTTGCCAATGGCATACCTGTTAGATCACATATCATCGTTTGAAAGTTGATGAGTGCTTCTAATCTTCCCTGGGCAATTTCGGCCTGGTAGGGAGTGTAGGCAGTATACCAGCCCGGATTTTCCAAAATATTTCGCTGGATAACCGCTGGCAGTATGCTGGGATGATAGCCCAGACCTATATAATTCTTAAAGACCATATTTTTTTGAGAAAGCGCGTGAATATGCTGCTGGAATTCATATTCGCTCATAGCGGGATCCAATTGCAATGGCTCTTGTGATCTAATATCTTCGGGAATCGTTTGGTCGATAAGTGTTTCAAGAGATCTCACACCAATGGACGATAGCATCTTCGGGAGATCATTATCTGTAATACCTATATGTCGGGATGAAAACACATCTGTATTCATAGTTTATTGCTAATATGGGCGTTTTAAGTGCACAAAATTAGGCATTAATTCTCGTATCTGCATCACTTTTTAGTTGAATGAGTTACATCTTGTCATCTCCCAAGAATACAAGCCTAGCTGGTGTTTTCTTACTTTTGTTTAATGCGCATTTTTAAAGTATTATTTGATTTTTACCTGGATGCCAGTATTCATGTAGCTTTTGCCGCCATTAGCCTGGTAGGGATCAGTTGCATAAGCTTAAACATTCCAATTGATTCACATCTCCTTATTTTCGTTTTTGCAGGTTCCGTCGCCGTATATAATTTCATAAAATATGGGGTGAAGGCAGAGAAATATCTTAAAGTCACCAATACCTATCACAAGCGCATACAATTTATCAGCATCGCATTTCTTGGATTGGCTTTATATCATTTATGGTTCCTGAATCTGGGTGTCTATCTTTCGTTGCTAACCATTGCCATCCTGGTGGGTCTGTATGCATTACCTTTATTGCCAAAGGCCAGTAAACTAAGAAATTGGGGTGTTTCAAAAGTGGTCATTATTGGTGTCGTTTGGGCTATTGCTACGGTGCTATTACCAGTGATCAAAGCAGGTCATTCTTTTAGCTGGGATGTCTGGATCGTATTTTCCCAGAGGGTACTTTTTGTTCTGGCCTGGATCTTACCTTTTGAGATTAGGGATTTGAAATACGACAGTCCTGACTTACGAACGCTGCCTCAGAGTTTTGGACCACATAGAACCAAGGTCCTGGGGGCCATACTCCTGGCCATAATGTACATACTACTATTTTTCAAAGACTATATTGCACCTTACGAGATTCCTATTAGCTTGATCATTGTTGCAATATTACTCCTTTTCATTTGGGCAAGTAAACAAGAACAACGACCGTATTATGCTTCTTTTTTTGTAGAAGGGATTCCACTTTTGTGGGTTGGAATTTGGAGTTTTTTGCAGGCCAGTTAAGAATCCCGACTTAGAGTCTTTTTAATTTCAGTTTTTTCAGTATCCGTTAGTGCATGAAGCGATGCTTCTTCACATAAACCGGTGAGCTGGGTATTCTTTTTAGAAAATTTGGCACAAGCCTTGCACATCAATAAATGGAACCTCAAACTAAAGCGTTCTTGCCAGCTGGTTTCTTTATACTGGTTTTTACTGCAAATAGTCTGGGCCTCTTCACACGTGATCATACGGCAAACCAATTTTCGTTTAAGCATCCCATCAGGGACGACCGGGCTCTGAAGACCAGAACCCATAAATTAGACGGATTAATCGACAACTCATTACAGATATCTTCGGTACTCATACCATGAATGGTCTTCATGGCAAAAACTTTGGCCTGTTTAGTAGGTAATTTGGAAATGCATTCATGGATAGCCAATCCGAGCTCTTCATTTTCAATTTGGTCATTTTCGGTCTGACTCAGTGGATCTGCGATCTGTTCTTCCAGCCAGCTGCCTTCTTCTTCATCCAGTTTATAATTCATTCTAACCTCTGCCTTCCCTTTTTTGGAATTGATCTTTCTGTAATGATCGATCACTTTGCGCTTTAAAATGGCAACTAACCAAGTCCTTTCAGAGGCAGAACCTTTAAAGTTTTTTGCGGAATTCAAACCGGCAAAAAATGTTTCCTGTACCAGGTCTTTTGCCAGTTCTTCGTTATTTACACGTGAAATGGCATAATTATACAGATAATCAGCGTACAGATCTACCCAAGTATTGGGGTTGAGCTGGTGGACAGGCCTTATTTTTTCTTCTTGATCCAAAAGCAGCCGTTTTAAAAGTAAATATCGTTATTTTTAATTTCAAAAATCAACCCATGAAGAAGTTGTACCTGATTATGAGTTTCCTGTTTGTAGTTGCCTGTGGAACAAAAGAAAACATTCCGATAACTGATCTTGATGAAGATGCATTGGAAAATGCGCTGCTTATTGATGTAAGGACTCCGGAAGAATACAGTCTTGGCCATTTGGATGAGGCCGTCAATATCAATTGGTATGATACTGATTTTAAGGATAAAATAGCGGAACTAGACCGGGGCAAAACGGTATATGTTTACTGCAAAGCTGGTGGCAGAAGTGCGAAAGCAGCGGCTGTATTCCGGGAATTGGGTTTTGATGAGGTCGTTAATCTCGAAGGTGGATATGACGTCTATCTCGAGACACAAGAGTAGCTTATGCCAGGCCGGCACGTTTCAGGAGGGCATCTATCTTTGGTTTTCGTCCTCTGAATCGTTCATAGAGGATCATGGGCTCTTCTGTACCCCCTTTACTCAAAATATGTTCTTGGAATAAGTGAGCTATTTCACGATCAAAAATTCCTTTTTCCTTAAAATGCGCAAAAGCATCTGCATCCAGTACTTCCGCCCATTTATAGCTGTAATAACCGGAGGAATAGCCTCCCTGGAAAATGTGCGCAAAAGCCGTACTCATACAGGTACCTTCCGTTTCAGGAAAGAGCTGGGATTTTTGTGATGCATCTGTTTCAAAGGCTTTAATATCGGGGATCTCGCCAGGATATGAATGGTGCCAGGCCATATCCAGCATGGCATAACTCAGTTGTCTCAGCGTAGCCATGCCTTCAAGAAAATTTGAGGAATCCTTGATCTTTTGAACCAATTCCATAGGGATAATTTCCCCTGTTTCATAGTGCTTAGCAAATAGTTTCAAGGACTCTTCCTCATAACACCAGTTTTCGAGGATCTGACTCGGTAATTCTACAAAATCCCAATGCACGGATGTCCCGGATAAACTTTTATACTTAGTGTCTGCCAGCATCCCATGGAGTGCATGGCCAAATTCGTGAAATAAAGTAGTTACTTCATTAAATGTCAATAAGGAAGGATTGTTTTCCGTGGGCTTAGTGAAGTTGCATACAATAGAAACGTGTGGTCTTACTTCTTTGCCTTCATACTTATACTGCCCTCTGTACGATGTCATCCAGGCCCCATTTCTTTTGCCAGGCCGTGGATGGAAATCAGCGTAGAATAATGCCACTTCTTTCTGTTCCTGATCAAAGACCCTGAACGTTTTTACATCGGGATGATAGGTTTCAACATCACTTGTCTCTTCAAATTGTAATCCAAACAACAGTGAGGCTACCTTAAAAACTCCTCCGATCACATTTTCCAGTTGAAAGTAGGGCTTTAGTTGTTCGTCATCCAGATTAAACTTCCTGTTGCGCAATTGTTCGGAGTAAAAAGATGTATCCCACTTCTGCAATTCGGAAAGGCCATCATTTTGTCGGGCAAATTCCTGAAGTTCTGCCAGTTCTTTTTTTGCAGCCGGAAGGGCTTTCTCAAGGAGTTCATCAAGAAATTCCAATACGTTTTCAGGAGATTCGGCCATTCGTTCCTCCAGGACAAATGCGGCATGTGAATCATAGCCTAATAACGCAGCTCGCTCATAGCGCAAACGTGCGATCTCCAATACGACCTCCTTGTTGTCTCTTTCATCGCCATGAAAACCCCTGCTGCCAAAAGCGAGATACAATTCACGCCTTAATTCACGGTTTTTGGCATATTTCATAAATGGCACAAAACTTGGATAATCGAGTGTGAACACCCAACCAGCTTCTTTTTCTTTCTCCCTGGCTTTGATTGCAGCAGCTTCAATTATACTTTCAGGAAGCCCTTCCAGATCGGCTTTGTTTTGTATCCATAATTCATAGGCATTAGTCTCTGCCAGGACATGCTCTCCAAATTGTAGTTTAAGCTTGGCTAAACGCTCATCGATCTTGCGCAGCTGCTGTTTATCATTATCTGAAAGCATGGCCCCATTCCTGGAAAAACTTTTGAATTTTTTATCAAGCAATGTTTTTTGCTCCGGTGTGAGCAAGGCCTGATCCTGCTTTTCATAAACCTGTTTTACCCGATCGAATAGTGCTTGATTTAGGGTGATATCATTTTGGAATTGGGTGAGCTTGGGCGAGATTTTCTGCGCGATCTGCTGGATCTCAGGGTTGGTTTCGGCAGCATTTAGGTTGAAGAAAATACTGGAGATACGTTGTAAATGCCTTCCGGAATAGTCCAGGGCTTCGATGGTATTTTCGAAAGTAGGTTCTTCAGAATTTTCGGTAATGGCTTCAATCTCTTCCCTTGCCTGTTCAATAGCTACTTCAAAGGCTGGCGTAAAATGCTCGTTCTTAATTCTTGAAAAAGGCGCTTCTTCAAAAGGCGTAAGTAGCGGATTTTTATTCATTGTATAATTTGGGTATTAAGACAATCGAAATTTTACTCAGGATTTTTTATTCTTAAGATCATCGGCCCCTTTTTCCACTTTTATCTTGAGCTCTTTTTTATAGGATGTTATTTTTTCTTGAACGGAAGGATCAAAAGATCCAATGATCTGTGCTGCCAGGATCCCGGCATTTTTGGCGCCGTTCAAAGCTACAGTAGCAACAGGAACACCTCCGGGCATTTGCAAGATAGACAACACAGAATCCCATCCATCAATAGAGTTGCGACTCTTAATAGGAACGCCGATCACCGGCAAGGGGGATAATGACGCTACCATACCAGGTAAATGCGCAGCACCTCCGGCACCTGCTATGATAACTTTATAGCCTTCCTTATGCGCATTCTTACTAAAATCAAACAACTTTTCCGGTGTTCGATGAGCAGAGACGATATCTACATCTGCTACAATACCAAATGTTGCTAAAATATCGGCAGCTTCCTGCATTACTGGCAGATCACTCGTACTGCCCATGACTATGGCTACTTTATTCATTCTAACTTTCTTTACTGATTACGCGTATAGTTTGCTTTACTTTTTCGGCTTCGGACCGCGCCTGGTCAATAGTAGATGCAACCACAGTGACATGACCCATTTTCCGAAACGGGCGGGTTTCTTTTTTACCGTAAATATGAGGGGTAACTCCGGGAATGTTCAATATTTCTTTCATGCCCTCGTAATAAACGGGTCCGGTAAATCCTTCTTCCCCTACCAAGTTAACCATAACAGCAGGAATTTTACTGTCTGTATTGCCAAGCGGCAATCCTAAAATAGCACGCAGATGCTGTTCATACTGATTAGTAACACTGGCTTCAATACTGAAATGACCACTATTATGGGGCCTGGGAGCTACTTCATTTACTAAAAGTGTCCCCTCAGTTGTTAAAAAGAATTCCACAGCCAAAAGTCCGACATGCTGCAATTTGTCAACAAGCCGCAAAGCGATCTTTTTTGCATTTTCTGCTATATCCGAAGGGATCCTGGCCGGACAAAGTACATATTCAACTTGATTAGCTTCAGGGTGGAAATCCATTTCGACGACGGGATAGGTCCTGGTTTCGCCTTTTACAGACCTGGCTACGATCACAGCCAATTCCTTTTCAAGGGGCACCAATTCTTCAGTGATACACTCCTCATTAGCGAGCCCTACTAAGTCCTCCGGCCCCTTTACTATTTTGACACCCTGACCGTCATACCCAAAATGGGCGCTTTTCCACACAAATGGATAGTCGAGTCCGCCATGGGCAATGCTCTCAGGGATCTCACTCCCATATGCAAAACGTGAAAAAGTGGCGGTAGGGATGTCGTTATCCAAATAAAAAAGCTTTTGCTTGGCCTTATTCTGAATGATCTGCAGCACCTTACTTGAGGGGTAAACCAGGATGCCTCCCTGCTCCAGTTTTTCGAGTGCCTCTGAATTGACGTGCTCAATTTCAATGGTGAGAAGATCTGTACGCTTACCAAAAGAGTATACGGTCTCGTAATCCATTAGATCCCCAACTTCAAAAACATCACTACCCAGTCTACACGGCGCTGAAGACGACGGGTCTAATACAGCTGTTTTCAGATCCCATTTCCGGGTCTCGGTCAGCAGCATTTTTCCCAATTGTCCTCCGCCCAGGATGCCTATAATAAAATCGCTCGAAAATGTACTCATTTGGCCTATTTTAGCACCTAAATGGCTGTTTTTTGAAACGTGACAAAAATACGTTTTAAAAGCATAATCCCCCTTTTTTAGGACAAAAAAGCAAATCAAAATGCTATCTTTGCCCTCCTAGTAATTCGGAACCATTGATACAGCTTTACGACAAACGGTTTAAACTTTTTCTCAAGGAAGAAGAGATCCTGGCAGCGGTAAAAAAGATCGCCGAGGAGATCGCTGAGGACTACAAGAACCAGGTGCCAATTTTTGTAGGGGTCCTGAATGGTGCTTTTATGTTTGTATCAGATTTTTTAAAACACTACCCTTACCCCTGTGAAGTATCCTTTGTTAAACTAAGCTCATACAGGGGACTTACATCGACAGGAATTGTTGAAACCTTGTTAGATGTACCGGATAATATTGAAGGCAGAAGTGTGATCATCCTGGAAGATATTATCGATACAGGTCGCACCCTACAGGAGCTGGTGCACTTATTTAACCATACCAATGTTAAAGATTTTAAGATCGCTAGTTTATTCTACAAATCTGAGATCTATAATGGGGAATACGCGATCGATTATTTTGGAATGGAGATTCCGAATAGTTTTATTGTAGGTTATGGTTTGGATTACAAGGAGCAAGGAAGAAACCTTAGGAATGTTTATGAACTATACCCAGATCAAATGATAAATTTAGTGCTATTTGGAAAACCTGGAGCTGGCAAAGGAACACAGGCTGAATTTTTAAAAGAGGAGTATTCCCTAATACACATATCTACCGGGGATGTTTTTCGCTACAATATCAAGAATAAAACAAAACTTGGGCAATTAGCCCAATCATATATGGATAAGGGCGACCTGGTGCCTGATGAGGTAACGATCAAGATGTTACGGGATGAAGTTGAAAAGCATCCGGATAGCAAAGGGTTTATTTTTGACGGATTTCCCAGAACGGTAGCCCAGGCCCAGGCCCTGGATAATCTTATGGAATCCAAAGAGATGAAGATCAACGCTACGATCGCTTTGGATGCCGATGAAGAAATTCTCTTAGAACGCCTTATTAACCGCGGTAAGGAAAGTGGCCGGCCGGATGATCAGAATGCAGACCGTATTAGAAATCGCTTCGAAGAGTACAATACGAAAACCGCACCTCTGCAATCGTACTACGAGTCACAAAGCAAGTTCCATAGTATTGATGGCGTTGGCGCCATAGAGGAGATCACTGAACGCATAAAAGGAGTGATCGAAGGCCTGCGCCTTGTTGAGCAATAAGAAACACTTAGTTCTTCAAGTGCGGGATACCATCCTAATTAAGTAAGCAGCGATGACCGAAGGGAATTTTGTCGATTATGTAAAGATCCAAATATCCTCGGGAAAAGGGGGACAGGGCTCTGCGCATCTCAGACGTGAAAAATATGTGGCCCGTGGCGGACCTGATGGCGGTGATGGGGGAAGGGGCGGACACATAATCCTCAGAGGAAATAAAGATCTTTGGACACTCCTCACTTTTAAATTTAAACAGCATTTTAAAGCCGGCCCCGGCGAAAATGGTAGTAAGAGCAGAAGCACTGGTGCGAATGGAGCAGATGTCTATATAGATGTACCCCTTGGTACTGTCGTGAGGAATGTGGAGGATAATACCATACTTTTTGAAATTACCGAAGACAAAGAAGAGCGGATCGTATTAGAAGGCGGATTGGGCGGACGTGGGAATTGGCATTTTAAGACCAGTACAAACCAAACGCCGAGGTATGCCCAGCCAGGATTGCCAGGCCAGGAAATGAGTCTTACTCTGGAATTAAAGGTGTTGGCTGATGTGGGATTAGTGGGCTTTCCCAATGCAGGCAAGTCTACTTTGCTCTCAGTTTTAACATCGGCAAAGCCCAAAATAGCTGATTACGAGTTTACGACCCTGAAGCCTAATCTGGGGATCGTTAAATACAGGGATTTCAGAAGTTTTGTTATGGCCGATATTCCCGGGATCATTGAAGGAGCTTCAGAGGGGAAAGGGCTTGGTCATTATTTTCTCAGGCATATTGAACGCAATGCCACTTTGTTATTCCTCATTCCGGCAGATAGCAAAGATATCAGTCAGGAATATGAAATATTATTGAATGAACTTCGCGAGTACAATCCGGAAGTGTTGGACAAGAACAGGCTAATTGCCATTTCAAAAGCCGATATGCTGGACGAAGAATTGATGGAAGAAATTAGCAAAGAACTGGAGGGCGCATTCGGGGGTACACCTTTTATGTTTATTTCTTCAGTTTCGGGCTATGGCATTGATGAACTCAAAGACCGACTTTGGACACAACTTGCCGAAATACAATAAAAAAACGGATGAGGACACTCATCCGTTCTTATAGCAAATAGCTTATAATCAAGCTCTTAAAAGATCTTTATACTTATCCTTATAGCCAAAAAGTACGGCAATATTTAGGACTATCAATATAATTGCGCCCATAATAGTTCCAGGTTCCAAGGCAACGTGGAATAAGACGGCGTTGACAGAAACGCTCATTAATATTAGGGCCATTAATGCTCCATATTTGTTAAAGATCAATGCCAGGCCGGTAAGGATCTCAACAATAGCGACAAGTGTTAACGTTTGGGTGCTCATGAGTGCGCCAAAATAAGTAGCGGCATCATCTGCCGGTGCGTCCATCGGAATAAATTGGAAAAATTTATTCAATCCGAACATCAGGACAAAGAGCCCTAAAAGTATTCGGATAACCATAAAAACTTTAGAATTCATAGGTTTGCATTTTGTTGTTAGATCTTAAAAATAACAAGAAAAATGGGGAAAGACGAAACTGCCTCTTATTTTTCTGAACATAATCAGGGGGATTATATCCGCAAACGCAAGCCTACTGTGTATCTTTGCCGACAAATTTGAGCTGCTATGCGCGTACATTTTATAGCCATTGGGGGAAGCGCCATGCACAATCTGGCTTTGGCATTGCATCATAAAGGATACGATATAAGCGGTAGCGATGATGTGATCTATGAACCTTCTAAAAGCAGACTGGACAAAGTGGGTCTGTTGCCTGCGAATATGGGCTGGGATGAGGCCAATATCCATGGAGATTTAGACGCTGTAATTTTGGGCATGCACGCCAAAGCTGATAATCCGGAACTTTTAAAGGCGAAAAAACTTGGCATTCCGATGTATTCCTATCCGGAGTTCATTTATGAGCAGTCAAAAAATAAAACACGGGTCGTGATCGGCGGCAGTCATGGCAAAACCAGCATTACTTCCATGATCCTCCATGTACTGCATTATCATGGGAAAGAGGTTGATTTTATGGTTGGGGCCCAATTAGAAGGCTTTGACCGTATGGTTAAACTCAGTCATGAAAACGACTTTGTACTGTTGGAGGGCGATGAATATTTATCGTCTGCACTGGATCGCCGACCTAAATTTCATCTTTACCAGGCCAATATTGCATTGTTAAGCGGCATTGCCTGGGACCACATCAATGTATTTCCAACCTGGGAGAACTATGTTGAGCAGTTCAGGATATTTTTAGATACTATAGTGGAAGGCGGAAGCATCACATACAATGAGGAAGATCCAACGGTGAAGGAAGTAGTAGAAGCATGTGAACGCCCGATACGTAAAATTCCGTACCAAACTCCGGCCTACCAAATATCTAATGGCACGACCTACCTGGAAACTAATGAAGGTCCATTACCTATTGAGATTTTCGGGAAGCACAATATGAATAATTTGGCCGGAGCTAAATGGATCTGCCAACATATGGGAATCGATGAAGAAGGGTTTTACGAAGCCATCCCTTGTTTTAAAGGCGCGTCTAAGCGACTTGAGAAATTGGCCGA
>Ga0224508_10004819_pt1 | contig 10940 bp, 22 predicted proteins | sample SF_Jan12_sed_USG_4_FD_170157 | JGI IMG/M metagenome (GOLD analysis project Ga0224508, IMG submission 170157) | Sediment microbial communities from San Francisco Bay, California, United States - SF_Jan12_sed_USGS_21 | ecosystem: Environmental > Aquatic > Marine > Sediment | place: USA... | reverse complement strand
AAAGAAGGCCAGTGCTGGCCCCGTGCCCCCCTTCCGCAAGTAACTTGTCGACCAGTAATGACAAGAATCCTGTCAGTCAACTAAATTGATTGACAAATGGCTTGACGTTCTGAATCCGTCAAGGTACCTGTCACTCAAGTATCTTGTCAATCAAATAACCTGACTGTCAACTTCATTGCCTATCATACCTAGTCTAACTGTCAAGTAAGTTACTAGTCCGGACTATCAAGTAGTTTGACAGTCAATTTGCCTGTCTAACAAGTAACTTGCTGCACCACTTTGGTGCGTGCGATGCCCTGTTATGGTGCGTGCGTTCGCTTGTCATTGTGCAGTGCACAAGCTTGTTTGTTGCAGTGCACAAATAACAAGTTATAACACATGGCTGTGCTTATAACCAGATCGAATAAGCGAAACCTGGCACGGTTCTTGCATGGCGATGACAAAAATGGTCACATTGTGACGTTGCGCGTCATAAAGTGACGGCCTAGGCGGTCACCATGCAAGTTCCGTGCCAATCAAAAACTTCAACAAAATCAACGACTTACGGCCGAAAGCTAGACTGGCACGCAACTTGCAACTACCTCGTTGCCGGCGGCGCTTCCGCTCTCCGGCTGGGTGGTGACCACAACCGAGATCCGTCATAGTCAAAAAGACTGCCTATGTCTGATCGACAGGCTCACTGCCTATTCTTTTTCTCATACAGATTCTGGAGAATACTATGGAATACGGTAATGGTGTCAACGTCGAAGTGTCTCAGGACAATAAGATTCTCATAGAGATCGATCCGTCCAAAGACTACGGTCTGTCCAGTACTGGGAAGAGCATGCAAATTGCGTCCTCCCAGGGAAACAAGGACATTACCTTGCCTAACGGCGACGTTGTCAAGCTGGGTGTCAATTGCTTCATCCCTGTGAAGAAGTAAAGTACCCTGACTAGGCCCCTTCGGGGGCCTTTGTCAAGCCTCTTGCGCTTAGCTATGCGCTGGGAGAGAGTAAGTCCTTACCCCTGAGAAGGGGCTTTGTGAAGGCTGCCCCACCATAGAAACCCTACGCAAGGGGCTTGTCAAAGGCTCTCACTGAGAGAGAGTGAGATTAACTGTACCTGAGAGAGGGTTCAGAGTATGCGAGTACACAACCATCGTGCTGGGGACTATGATGCCCAGCGTGAGAGAGAGTGGAACTGGTGGAGACCCAGAGGGGTAGCCAACAGACAGATGGGTGGCTACCCAGTACACCACAGTGTGTGCAATGGTGAGCTGAACAGTCCTCAGGCTAAGCTTGAGGCTATGCGTGAGAGACGGAGGGCACTGTATGCCTAGAGAATATGCGCTGTATCAGCGCCAACGGGATACCCGACTGTGGTTCAGGGTCAGTGTGCATGGGACCGACCGTGCTCTGCCCAGTGGATCAGTGACATGGTGTCGCAGAGTCTATCAAGACAAGTTGATTGACAATGCGATGGGCAGTTACCTTGTCGGGTATGAATTGAGACTAAGACCAGTGAGGTAGACTGACATGGTGATTCAGCTAGTCTGGGTTGAGCACTGTGGGATTGGCCGTGAACTCATACATCGTGAGTTCACTGGCTACACCTATGGTGGGTACATCTTCTGGCTTGACGGAGACAGAGGTAGACTGATCCTTGATTGAGTTGAGGACAGTCAGAGATGGGTGCCAGTAGTAGTGCCCAGTGGTAGTGAACTCCCCCCTGTTCTACCACACTCTGACTGTCCTCACCTGAGTTAAGGTAGAGGTATTACTGAGGCAGAGAAAGGGCTAATTGAAATGGCTAAGATGTACGGTAAGAAACGTACTAGCACAGCCTGTAAGCACTACATCAATGGTCATTACTATACTGACTATGAAGTAGGGCACATGCTGTGGCAGTGCAAGCGTTCCTTGCCTCTGACTGCGCCTCGCAACATGCAACAGGGTTATGTCAACGCTGCGAAAGAGCAAGACATGAGCCTAGTTGCATCGATGCGACACGCAGAGAGGAAAGGATTGTTCATCTTCTTGCCCAAGTATGAGTGGCACATGTCCTATCAGAGTGGACATGAACTCAGCTGGGGTCAGAAGGGTAGGTATCTTGTCAAGCGTGCGAGAGTGCAGCAAGACAGGTGTATCTCAGCTCAGAACTAGGAGGTTTATGAAACTACATCAAGCACCCAATGGGTGTAACATCAGAGTGTGTGAGACATGCAGAGTACCGCCCGGTGCACCTCAAGTGGTGCAGGGTACGGTACTGTGGTTCTGTCATCTTGATGGCATGTACTCACTCTGTAAGGACAGTGAAGGGAACTACTGTCACATAGCTGCGTGGACTGAAGTGGAGTTGGTTGATAGCGCAGCCTAGTCAGACGGGGCAGTAGGGCATAGCCTCTGAGTCTGTGAGTGTGTCAACCTGGCCGTAGCCAGGCTCACCAGTACAGACACATGCTATGTCCTGCTGGCCCGACCTTAACGATAGGAGTAGTGTGCATGAGTAGACCAGTGGTGATACTGAGTAGGCGCAACCTCTTGACGCTACTATCCAAGCTGGATAGACGGAGAGAGGGGCAAGGCACACTGTGTGCTATGCTTAAGGAAGAGCCTGAGTCTGTGCTTGTCATCGCAGCTGAGGACAGTGAGGTGTATGCAGACAGGGAACCAGGCAAGGTACTGCCTGTTGATGAGCCTGAGTACACTGGACCCAGAAGGAGGAAGAATAGAGACAATGACAGTACCGTGTGAAGTATGGGCTGCCACCTATCGGAAGAGGTGGAGAGACTGGAGACTGCTGTGTGTAGGCATGTTCCTACATGAGGCAGGTGTGTTCGTTAGACAGTAGACGTCTAGTGTGTGGCATATCTATGCCAAGCTAAACGCTGGTGGGTAGAATACCCCGACCGTGTACCTATGCACGAGAGTGGACACTACCCCGTCGCCAGTAGTAGTGAGGTCAGGTACGCTGACATGGCTGCGTAGTGGCTGTCCGGATGTGTCGTGATAGTCCGGACTAGGCGAGCGGCGTGGGTATCACGTCATGTCGTTTGTCACACGCTAGACGTGTGCTGTCTGAGTAAGGAGAATGCACATGAATAGTAGACAAGCTTTAGCTTTGTGGGTGATAGCTATGCTACTGATATCATTCAACACTATCTTGACTATGACGGTAGTGCGGAGTGAGTCAGATGCTATCATCAACCAGTGTCTTGACTACCAGAAGTTGGAAGATGAGATCAATGGATTGCAACGAGGTATGCCTGAAGAACAGCAGGCATAGGGCTAACAGTTTAGCGGGACAGGGCAGACACCCCACCTCAATGCCATGATGCCCCGTCTGTCCTGTCCCGCTCTTTAATAGTGGGGATAACTATGGAAGTAGGTATCATCATGTATGTGTTGATGTTGGGTGGTCAGTGGACTACTCATCACGACCCCAAGGTGACTGACATGCCGTCATGTTGGTCCCGAGGGAATGAGCTGGTGAATATGCAACCGACCGTGAAGACGTTCGTATGTGTAGATCGTCGGCCCGATGGTGTCTGGACTGCTCAACCTCAGCCTGGTTCAGTCAGGTTGATTGAGCAAGAGGACTAACACTAACCGTCCTAACATAGGAGTACTGTGCAATGGGACAAAAGCATACTGACCAGAACCTGACGTTCCGGAGGGTCATGACTGATGCAGTCAAGGCTCAACGTGCGATGGGTGGTGTCAGCTCGAAGCTCTTCACCTTGGCACGCAAGTGTCAAGATGCTGAACACTTCCTGGCTCTGTGCCTGGTTGAAGAAGAGTGGGTAATGTCCGACAGAGCAGGGCAGATGCAGGTGACTGAGCTACCTGCCTGTTGGACGCAAGCCAAGTCTGATGTGAAGACATCACTCAAGGCTGGTGTTGATCTCAACAAGGTTACCTCTTATCACAAGATGAAGGAAGCTAAGACTGAGATCAATAAGGGCAAGCGTGGCAAGGGTGGTGGTGCCCCTGTCCAGCGTGAGGCTGAGCCTGCCCCTGTCACCACTGTCGAAGAGGCACTAGCAACAGGCGATGTGCTTGATGCCAAGGGTGTCATCCTTCTCCCTCCTGAACTGATGGAGTTGGTTAAGTACCTTGACAAACTGCCTGAGCTGGACCGTGCTCGTGCTGTCAAGGTGTGTACCAAGGTAGCGAAGGACTGCTGGGATACGTACTGCCAGAACACAGCCAAGGGTCAGCGAGACAAGGCTAAGCCTCCTGTCCGTGGCAGCAGTAGTATCAAGGACAAGCTGGATGCAGTCCGTGCCTCTGGTTAGGCGTTGGTACTTCCGATGGGTGGTCTGCCCTCTAGCATTCATGATTGGTGTGCTGGGTGGGTCGGCCTTAACTATAGCACTGACATAAAGGAGAGCCTATGTGGTTCACTTCCTTCTGTGGCTTTGTTGGACGGGTAGTCGTGGGAACAGTGATCGCAGTCATCACACTGATGATACTGTGGTTCGTCGGATTCCACCTTGCCCTGGAGTTGACAGGCGTAAGCGGCGTCCTCGGATGAGCGCACGCCGAGAGATGAGAGCAACATTGCTAGGAGTACTACTCATATGCCTTGTTGTTCTCTTGTTCATAGCATAGGTGTGCGTCGCTGGTCCGGGTAGTCCGGACTAGTTCGCACCCGCACACACAACGGAGGACATCATGTCCAAGATGAATGAGCTTAAGGATCTCAACCTTGAGCTGCGGTCAGCGTTGAATAAACGTGACCACTACCAGCGGCACAAGTCGAAGCACGAGGGCAACGTCGATCACAAGGGGAAGAAGATCAAGCAACTTACCAAGTCACTGGCTGAAGAGACAGTGAAGGTGGGTGCCAAGATCGAACGACTCCAAGCAGAGATTGAGTTGGATAAGGAGTACTCTATCAAGGCAGATGAGTACCTTACCAAGCATCAAGCTGTGGTTGACAAGCTTCTCAAGGATGCGGAGGCTGCGTGATGAGTGACCCTCTCATACCTTGCCAACCAGGTGCGCTGTTGTTAGAGCATGAAACTTACAAGTCAGAGATGATGAGTGACATGAGTGTAGCAGCAGAGCTGAACAGCTGTGGTTTTGCAAGGTGTGGGAGGGAGACTTACGATCTGTTAGTAGAAGAGGTGGACTACATCATACTAGAAGTCATTCATAGATTCGAGTGACTTGTAGTATGGTAGGCAGAACGCCTCATCGTTGGCTAGTACCCACCATATACCACGGACACAGGCACGACTGGATGTTGTAGGTTCGAGTCCTACCCTGTGTATACACACCGTGCAGCTACCGAAAGGGTAGCACGACATCGGTACATCGGGGACAACCAGTGGTATGGGCTACCACTGAGGTGCTGGTTCGAGTCCAGCTATCAAACAGGAACCGATGAGCCCGGGCACCATGTATTGTGACGTGCCATCCTCGACATTAGGTAGACAGGGTGGAGTGCAGTAGCGTCATAGCAGGCTGGCATACCTGTGCAAATGCATGGATGAATGGCAATCTTCAAGGAAACTATATGAAATACATCTCTTGGCTATTGGCTAAGGTCTTGAGGTACACGGGTCTTACCGTGTGCACCCTGGCCGTGGTCATTGCGTTGGGGTATGGGTCAAACTATGCCTTCGATGCATTCGTCCGCACGTATGACAATCATTGTCTTGTGTTGGATGAGGATGCACGTATGTGTATCAAGAAGTCTGCTCCACCCTAGACTACTAGTCTGTGTTGGAGTACGAGTGTGACAATACGTGGTATGTATTGTACTAGATCTACCATCATGCGTAGAACCATACTCTGTATAGGTGAGGCTTGTACCCTCTTTAGACAGAGAGCAGCAGCCAGTATGATACTCTACCTAACACGTGGAGGGGATGCTGATCAGTCTGTATGCTTGCATCACTATGAGAGTGGGAAGAAACCATGGAACTATATGGATAGGTGCGCTCGAAACAATCGGTAGTCCGGACTAGTGCCGGACGTTACATTCATCCCTGATATAAGGAGACTGCCTATGGTAGTCACTGATCTCTATCAGGATGGAAAGGCACCCAAGTCAGCCCGGCAGCACCCCATGCGGAGTGTTGTTAAGGATGAAGGCGGTTTGTATGATGTACACACCCCCATCCACGGTCCACTGACTCAGGACCAGACCGTCCAAGAGCTCAGACTGAAGGTGAATGCGCTTGAGTTGAACCAATCAATTCTTGCTCGTGAACTCGCAGTCATCAGGGGATACGGCTCTCCGTTCAACGGAGCTGTTGTACCTGCCACTGTTAGTGAAGCGGTCGCCGCTGCTAACAGTAACGTCATCCCTATGAGGGAAGGTAGGTTGAAGCAACATCCTAGCGGAGCAAAGAGTAGGGCAGCTCAAGCACTGGTTGTCACAGGTAACGAGGCGGAAGCCTTGGAACCTGAACCAGTCCTTGCCTTGCCAGCTCCGCCGTCAGAGGTAGACGATAAGCCTCCTGCTTTGAAGCTCGCTGACACACAGCCGAAGCACATCCCTCATCCTAGTGCAAGTGACACGCTCGCTGCTAACGATGAGGATGTGCATCCCCCTGAAACCAAGGCCAAACTCGCAGAGTTTTCGGATGTCGATCCGGATACGCTCGCTAACCTGGCCTTCCAGTACGGCATGGACCTTGTCGAAGCGTCGGAGATTCTGTTCAAAGAATACAGCCGACGTGAAGTCCATTGCTACAACACACACGACAAGGCACGTGACGACGTGCAACTCAGTCGACTGATACGACAGAAAGGCATCGTTCAAGGTGCCTACTACAAGTCCGAAGACACCCTGTTCCAAGGGTGGTTCGCCGAGACTCAGGCATTGATGCCTATGCTTCATCTCCGTGCCATGGGGAGTAAGCAGCGGGATAAGACTATCCGCAGTATCTGGCGATCGATGGGGTACGGTGTCCCGCTGGTTCCCGGCGAGGCTAAGTACCGTGAACGTGAAGAACGCAACCGCAAGGTTGCACTCCTGTCCTCGCACCCTCATGGTGCATACAACAACATCGAGAAGGCCACCCGTCTGCGAACAGATGGTCCCGGTGTTACTACGGCGAGCCAGATCAAGGCCGTCCGTTCGTGGCTTGGTGAGCTGGGCACTCGTGTCCAACGTGGCCTTGGCTTGACACCCAAGGGAACTAAGCGAGAAGCCGATGGCAAACTCGTGCTCATCAAAACTCCGCCGCTCCTCAGTGAGCGGGACGACCCCAACCGTTGGCATCACCTCGGTCTTGCCAAGTTCCAAGAGCTTCGGCGTTGGAAGACGGTGCGGGTGTGCACTCAGGCCCGCTCGGCCTGGAAGCACGAAGAGCTTGAAGGTATGGACCCTGCCCTGCGCATGGCCTGTATCAACAAGCAACTCATTCGACGTGGGTTGTTCACCCCGATCGAGGTCGATCAGATGTTTGCTCAGACCCTCAAAGCTTCGGCTGACCTTGGAGCTGAGCAGGCAAAGGCGATACAGCTGGGCCGGAGGTCTCAGCGACGCGCTATCGCCGCCTAAGAACCTCCACTGTCCAACGTAGGACAAAGCAGAGAATCAGCGCCCGCTTCTAAGCGGCGCCTGGTTGTGGTACCTAGCTAACACAGTAGGTTGAGACATAGCGAATGGCGCGCAGACATAGCCGCCCAGGATACCGTTGACCTACGATGACACGTCACAGAACCTACCATACTAGTCAGGTAGGAGTGGGTGGAATTAGTACGTAGTACTCCCTTCGCACCAGTGTCTATGTTCACTGTCGATTTCGTCGTTGACAATGTTAGATAGTCTTGCACCAGACTATAAATTTGTGCATGTTCTAATGGACTACAAGTCTGTGCCTCTATCGGGTTCGAGTCCCGACGTGAGAGATACTTACGGTATGGTACTAGATTGTAAGCCGAGCTGGTGTACGCCCCGGGGTCCAAGCCCGCGCGAACCTCAGCACTAGGGCTGGCTTAACACAACTCAGTGACTCGCCCCCTCGGGCTGGCTATAAACTGACTCACTGTGCATGTGGCTTAAGGATAACACAGAACAATCTCACTGGTCGTCGATAACTAGGGACAAGCAACGAGTGCCTATAACACCTGACTCTCCGGCAGTACCGGACTAGGGTTGGCTGATGGATGAACCACTCAATAGGCTTGCAAGGTGCGAACCCGACGTAGCGATAGGTAGATGTGCGAGAGCCACGAGGTAGTCCGGACTATGTTGGTAAGCGATGCCGGTTCGAGTCCGGTCATGACACGCCGCAGGAGATAGCAGTTCCCTGCGTTATCAAAAATAAACACAGGTGTGGTACACCCTGCGGGTAGTGGGTTCGACTCCCACCTCAGTGACAGAGTGGAATGTGTAGCATTGCAACTGCTATCGCCTGCGAACTGGGATCTACCACGTAAACTATAACTCCGTTCTACTGACAGGTAAGGAAACTCTATGAGTCAATACCGGATGTCTGTTTGGAATGGTACCCTCGTGAGGCAGAAGCGGAGACTGTTCCGCTTCTGGATGTGGGCGTTCAACCGCTCCGAAGAGGACTACCTGAACAAGATGAAGAACGAGCTTCGACTGAATAGAGAGAAGTGCAAGGTACTAGCCCGTCGCATCCCGAAGGAGGAGGACAGGCTGAAGCTGATCAAGGATGGTCTAACCAACTCTAACTCTCGACACAGTGAGCCTATCCGTGATAGCTGGACACCCCGCAAGGAACCGGTGCGCCTGCTTGAGGACGTGAAGGTAGCTCGACCGAAGAGTAAACGCAACGACTCTACCCGCAAGGTTAAACCGTTGCTTCACATTACACCAGCTCAATAAGGAGAGCCTATGGTTATAGATGAGGACAAGCCGCCGTGATTGACACGGTACTGCTGACCCTAGGATTAGGGATCATCGTGCTCGGCTACGTAGTAAGTCAGCTGATCATGAGATGCATCTTCATGGCAGGGAAACGTCTAGCTAAGCGTGGAAGAGTACGTTCATCAACGTACTGTGCCCACCAGCAGGCTGAAACAACTGCCCAACTGGATGAGTGACGGCCGAAGAGAGGCACGCCAGCCTCTTGCCCCACGGTAACTGGGGTACTCTTTGCATTGAACTAATCCGAACACAATTTGTCTAACCCCTTACACAAGGAGATGCCTATGCTAGGAATAGATCTTGGTGCTGCTTGGATGTGTGTAGAATTTGGATCGTTGAGTATCTTTGCTCTTCTGTACACCAATCGCTACACCATTCGTGGTTTCATCAGGCGTGTTCGTTGTCACCTATGACAATGCGCTAGTGGAACTTCAAGCCTCTGGCCCTGTCTAACGTGCAGTGCGCTGCACTCAGGGCCAGCCTCTGTGTCATCTCATAGGGCTCTGCATTCTTACGAGTGTGGATGGGCATCATTGGTTGGCCTTGAGTGCAGCGCATTGTTGTACTGACCAACCGGAGAGCAGCATGGTAGTAAGTGAACTGATCACTGAACTACAGGCACTCCCTCAGGATGCATGGGTCGATGCCATGTTTCCTCAAGGCGGCGACGCTTTCGCCGTGACGGGAGCCGAGACACTCACACTGCCTGATGGACGAGTGTTCGCTATTGTCAACATGATTGACAGTATGCCGATGAAGGCAGTATGACAACCAAGGACGTACATGTGATAGCATACAGCCCATTCGATTGGGTAATAGACGCGGCATATGCGATTGCCGCACCCTATCTGGTCATGTACATGGTGTGCATGATTGCAGTAGGTATTCAGGGGTGAGCTTCGGCTCACCTTCTGATTTTTTGTTGGAGAATTTTTATGAGTTCGAAGACTAACAGACGACGGCGTAAGAAGGGGCGTACTCTCAAGATGAAGGGAGATCAGTTCGCACCTCCTAAGCGCAGGGCACCAGGCCCTAAGCCTAAGCCATCTTACCCTTTCCATGTCAGTCTGGCACCTGCACTTGAGGGGGCTAAGGACAGGCTCATAGCTAGGCTAAAGGTATGGCGTGATCGTATCAGCTACGAGAAGCTGGACTGTAGGTTCGAGATAGAACCAACACCTAGCTTGTTCAGCTCTATGTATCACGAAGATGTGCCTAACACTGTGACTATACAGTTCGTTAACAAGTGTAAGAATCAAGATCCTAAGCCTAAGGATCATGACCCGGACAGCTACAACTTGTTCTCTCCTAACTGGAAGGAGGTCATACCTCTGCATGGTTCACCAGTACGTATCAAGTACGGTGCATCTGATGAGGACATCGTTCGTGCATTCTATCAATGCATCGAAGAGATGGAGAACCATGAGCGTGACGAGTGGTTCAAGATTAAGATAGATAAGGACAAGTTTCCTGACGTTCAGGAGTATCAACGTCCATTCAATCCCCACAATGCCCCCTTCAATCAAGCCAAAACTGAGGCTGAGAGAGGGTTCCTGCGTCGTCAGTGGAAGATGACTGAGGCTGAGAGAGGGCTAGAGAAGGTGAAGGCATCAACGCTAGGCGACTTGATCAAAGAAAAGGCAGCATAATAGGGAACTTTCTCAGTTCCCTGGTGTCTAATAATTCACTAAGACTTGGAGAGACAGATGAGTTTAGGTTGTAAACTTACGAACGATACTGTACCTAACTACGTACTAGTTAATAAGAACAGTGGTTGGGCAGGGACAGAGTACTTCGATCACTACTCTGATGCAGCTAAGCGAGCAGCTCAGTATACCGGGGAGGTACATGATACCTACTATATCGTCAAGGTAATGGGTGTATCAGAGCCTGTAACCAAGGCAGTAGTACGTAAGGTATTCTGGGTAGGCTAATGACAGTAGTACGAGATGAACCATGCCCCTCATGCAGGGAGCAGGGCCGGGACAAGACCGGCAATCATCTCATGGTTTTCGATGACGGTAATAAGAAATGCAACAGGTGTGGCTACTTTGAAGGTGACTGTACCAGGGAGAGGGACGACCCAATGACTCAAGAGAAGC
>Ga0224508_10004818_pt1 | contig 10942 bp, 6 predicted proteins | sample SF_Jan12_sed_USG_4_FD_170157 | JGI IMG/M metagenome (GOLD analysis project Ga0224508, IMG submission 170157) | Sediment microbial communities from San Francisco Bay, California, United States - SF_Jan12_sed_USGS_21 | ecosystem: Environmental > Aquatic > Marine > Sediment | place: USA: California... | reverse complement strand
GCAGGAATCGGATGACGTTCGCCCGCACACCGCAGGTCAGCATGATGATGCCCCGCCTGGTCGCCTCGGCCGCAATCGCCCTGGTCAGTTCCGCGTTCGGCTGGTCCGCATCGTTGTCGGTGACGATCTCGACCGCGCACATGGCGCCGGTGATGCGAATTTGACCGATACAAGTCGTTTCGCGTTGCAGATCCACGGCCCAGCGCTCGATCGTTTCACCGATCGCGATCGCCTCGTCGCAGAGCTGCTCCTGCTCGATGATATCCAGGACCGCGAGACCTGCCGCACAACCGAGCGGTGAACCGGCATAGGTACCGCCCAGTCCGCCGGGTTCGACGGCGTCCATGATGGGCGCCTTGCCGATGACCCCGGATAGCGGGAAGCCGCCGGCCAGGCTCTTGGCGACCGTCATCAGGTCCGGCTCGATGCCGGCGTACTCTGTCGCGAACAGTTTTCCGGTACGGCCAAATCCCGTCTGAATCTCGTCCACGATCATCAGAATTCCATGCTCGTCGCACAGTTTGCGTACGGCCGCGAGAAAGCCTGGCGGTGCCGGGTAAAAGCCGCCCTCGCCCTGCACTGGTTCGACGATCATCGCGGCGACACGAGAGGGCTCGAGATCAGACTTGAAGAGTTTGTCCAGCGCCGCCAGCGAGTGCTCCACGGAGATGCCGTGATACTCGATCGGGAACGGTATATGAAACACCTCGGGCGGAAACGGCCCGAAACCGGCCTTGTAGGGCACCACCTTGCCTGTCAGCGCCATGCACATCATGGTGCGGCCGTGAAACGCGCCGGAGAACGCGACGACGGCGCTTCTACCCGTGTGCTTCCGCGCAATTTTTACTGCATTTTCAACGGCTTCTGCGCCAGTTGTAAGGAAGATTGTCTTCTTCGGAGAGGTACCGGGAGCGCGTTCGTTCAGTTTCGCAGCGAGCTCTACATAGATGTCATAGGGCGTTACCTGGAAACAGGTATGGCTGAAGCGCTGTAACTGCGCCTGCACAGCAGCGATGACCTTCGGGTGATTATGCCCGGTATTGTTGACCGCGATGCCCGCCGCCAGATCGATGTACCGCCTGCCCTCGACATCCCAGATCTCGGCATTGAGCGCTTTGTCGGCAAACACGTTAGTTTGCGTACCGAGCCCGCGCGGCGTCGCTGATTGGCGAATCTCCAGCTGTTCCTTGTTCGTCGTCACACCTCTTCCCCTTGTCTTATTAGCGGCGCCGAAATCGCCAAAGACGCCGTTTCGGGCATTGCTTGGTATTGTCTCATCCCGGCTACCCGTGTCGCCAATTTAGGCTATTATTCGCGGCTGGCTTGCAGGGGAACGTACATGCTTGAAAGGCTCCAGTTCTATATTGACGGCCGCTGGGTAGACCCCATCGAACCGCGCACTCTCGATGTTGTCAACCCGGCGACCGAACAAGTCTACGGGCGAATCAGCCTGGGCTCCGCCGCCGATGTCGATGCCGCGGTGGCCGCTGCGAAACGCGCCTTCGAGAGCTTCTCGCAGAGCACGCGCGAGGAGCGCATGGAGTTGCTGCAGTCAATACTCGACGTTTTCGCGCGGCGCCATGACGAGGTCGCCGAGGCGATCATGGAAGAGATGGGCGCGCCGTGGAAACTGGCCAAAGATGCCCAGGCAGCCAGTGGACCCCAGCACATCAAGGCTGCGCTGACGGCGCTCACGGACTACCCGTTCGAGGAACGCATCGGCACAACACTGGTCGTCAAGGACCCGATCGGCGTCTGCGGCATGATCACGCCGTGGAACTGGCCGATCAACCAGATTGCCGTCAAGGTCGCACCGGCCCTCGCCGCAGGCTGCACGATGGTGTTGAAGCCGAGTGAAATCGCACCGTTTGATGCAATGATCTTCGCCGAGATCCTCGACGAAGCCGGCGTACCGGACGGCGTTTTCAACCTGGTTAACGGTGATGGCCCCGGCGTGGGCAGCGCGATCAGCGCGCACCCCGATATCGCAATGGTGTCATTCACCGGTTCGACGCGCGCGGGAGTCGCGGTTGCGCAGAATGCGGCGCCGACCGTGAAACGCGTGGCGCAGGAACTCGGCGGCAAGTCCGCAAACATCATTATCGACGACGAGAATTTCGAGAAAGCCGTCGCCGAGGGCGCCGACGCAATGTTCGAGAACACGGGCCAGTCCTGCGACGCGCCGTCACGCATGCTGGTGCCACGGGCGCGTATTGACGAGGCGGCTGAGATCGCCGCCGGCGTTGCCAGGGCGACAAAAGTCGGCAATCCCCGTGATGAAGACGTAGACGTTGGACCGGCGGTCTCCGAGATCCACTGGCAAAAGATCCAGGGCCTGATACAGAAAGGCATTGATGAGGGAGCAACCCTGGCGGCGGGTGGTCCCGGCAAGCCTGCCGGACTGGAATCGGGTTATTTCGTGAAACCAACCGTATTCTCCGATGTCAGTAACGACATGACGATCGCGCGCGAAGAGATCTTCGGTCCGGTCCTGTCGATCATCCCGTACACCGACGAAGATGAGGCAGTTCGCCTCGCCAACGACACTCCGTACGGTCTGTCCGGATACGTATCGTCGGCCGATCTCGACAAGGCGCGCAAAATCGCATCGCGGCTGCGCACCGGCATGGTGCATATCAACGGCGCCTGGCTGGACTCGGCTGCTCCCTTCGGGGGCTTCAAGCAATCCGGTAATGGTCGAGAATGGGGAGCGCACGGTATCGACGAGTTCCTCGAGCTCAAATCTGTGTACGGCTACGAGAAGAGAAATTGATGCCCAATAAACTGACTGCTTCGTTGCTTTGCATTATTGCGCTCATGCTCGGTGCATGCGACGTAGAGTCAACCCTGCCCGAGGCGACTGGCAAAGCCAGCATCCGTGCGATAAACGCCGTTCAGTCATCAGGTGACGTAAATTTCCTGATTGAGGAACGCAGTATCGGAGCCGTCGACTACAAGGAATCATCGTCGACCGCCCGGTACGACGATCTCAACTACACCTTCAACTTCGACGTTGTCTTTACAGGCGAGAGTTCATTTCGCCGGGTAGCCAGCCGCAACATCGATTTCGAAGTGGGCAAAGACTACACGTTGCTGATGAGCGGTGAGGTCGCGAGCCCGACGCTCACGCTGTGGGAAGGCGAAGAACGCGAGTTTGCTGAAACGGATACGGTGTTTGAAGCCAAATTCGCCCATGCGGCCGCGTCGCTCGGCAGCATCGATTATTATTTCGACGACCCGGCCGTGGCGCCCGTGCTTGGCAACCAGGTCGCTACGCTGTCATTTGGCGAGGTCAGCGCGCCGGTTGATTACACCGAAGGCACCTACGTTCTCACGATCACCGCGGCCGGTGATCCAGATACGGTACTTTACGTATCGAGCAGCACTTTTGTCGGTCAACGAAACGTCCTGTTTTTCACGGCGTTTGACGGCGATGCCAGCGATACCGCGCCTGTCACCGCCCGCGCGATCGCAGCGCAAGGCACGTCGCTGAACTTACCGGATCCGAATTATCCACCGACGGTCCAGTTCATTAATGCGTCGCGGGACCTTGGCACCGTAGATATCTACAGCGACGAAGAACTGACGTCGCGAATCGTTGCCGAGCATGGGTATCTCGGGGTCACCGATGAAACCAGCACAGCCGGAGGCGCCGCCGATTTCTTTTACACACCGGCAGGCGATACGGCAGCCATTTTATTGCAGACGAATTTCGTAGCATTCGATGGAGCTCGCTATCGAATTATTGCGACCGGGGTGGCCGGAGACTTCAACGCTGTTGTCAATTTTCCCGACCGTGTTCCGGAACTGACCCGTGCCAAGCTACTCTCTTATCATGCCTCGAATAACTTCAGTTTCCTGGATGTCTATGCCGTACCGGCGGAAGAGTCTGTTGACGATAACGACGCGCTGCGTCCGTTCCTGGCGCCGAACGATGTCACCGCCGCCGCAGGACTGGCCGCCGGTAGCTACGATGTTTACATCACCGAATTCCAGGAAAAGATCGTGCTTGCCGGACCCTACAGGGTCGACGTGGTCTTAGGTGACGTCATCGACATGATCATCGTCGACACCGACGATCCCGCGGTTCTCGACGTGCTGTTTTTAGGTGGCGGCCCCACCGGTTGAACGATGTATTTGTCGCAGCGCATCGGCCAGTATCGCGTCGTCCATCGTCTCAATCGGTAGCGTCAGCATCGCCTCGATTCGGCTTAGCAGTTGCGCGTAGGCACGATCGAAAGCGGCCGCTATCAAATCGTCATCATCGCTATCGATGGCGGGATCCGGAATCCCCCAGTGTACGATTACAGGGCTGCCCGTAAAGATCGGGCAGGTTTCGCCAGCCGCGTTGTCACACACAGTGATCACGAGGTCGACCGGCGGAGCGCCTGCACCGCTGAAGACATCCCAGGATTTTGACTCGAGTCCCTCGACGCCGTGACCTTCCCGGCGCAGCTTGGCTATCGCGCCCGGATTGACGCGCCCCGCCGGGCGGCTGCCGGCGCTGTGAGCGTGTAACCTGTCACCGCCAAGATCATTGATCAAAACTTCGCCGAGAATGCTGCGGGCGGAGTTTCCGGTGCACAAGACCAATATGCTGAACGGGCGCGACATGCGGCGCATTGTATCGCGAAAGATTCTCGTTTTACGACGCGATCGCGGCGTCTATATATGCGGCGCCGTCGTTGGCCGCTTGTTCTTCGGGCACTGACTTGGCAGAGTACATGGCCTCATCGGCAACATTCAGCAGCTGCCAGAGTTCGTTTCCATGTTTCGGCATCAGCGAGATGCCAACGCTGGCAGTACACTGCAATTCCTGCCCCTGAATAATGTAGGCCTCTGATGCAGTCTGCAACAGTCGTTGGGCAATATTTCTGACGTCTTCCGTACTGACATTCGGCATGACGATCGAGAATTCATCGCCGCCCAGGCGGCCCAATATATCCTCCGGACGCAGGCAGAACTCAAGCCGATGGCCGAAGGCTTTCAACAATGCATCGCCGGCGTTGTGTCCAAACTCGTCATTAATTGCTTTGAAGCCATTGAGATCGAGAAACAGGACCGCACCCTTTTTGCTCTCGCGAATCGCGTCAATGCCCGCGGCTTCGAATCCGCGCCGATTGAGCAGTCCGGTGAGTGGGTCATGTAACGCTTCCGTCCGTATCGCACGTTCGTCACGCTTACGCTGGGTGATGTCGACCAGCGTCACCGAGATGTCATCGCCGACCGGTTCGGCGGCGACTCGTAGCCAACACTGCTCGTTGTCAATCGCCTTTTCGAAACTGATCTGCGTCGTCGCGGCATCGCCTTCGAAATGTGCGAGCAACCGTTCCGGCTCAAGGTTTGGAAGTTCGTCCAGTGGCATCCCGACCAGCGCCGATTGCTCATTGCCGATGAATTTTTGCGCCGCCCTGTTGGCGAAGATGCAGCGGACTCGCTGTTGCGGATCACTGTTATCGCGGCAGAAACGCAAAATGCCATTTGATGACGTCTCGACCAGCGTGCGTATCAGGTGCTCGCTATCGGCAACCTGCCGCTGAGCCTTGCGGCGTTCCGTGACGTCGCGGCAGACAACAACCATGCCCAGATCCTGCCCATAAGGGCCGGTAAGGGCGCTGACACTGACTTCGAAAGTCCTGCGGCCGTCCAACTGCAACGTCTGCGTCAGATCGAGTTCCCTCGCCTGTTTGAGGACTTTGCTGGCCGCCGGGTAGTCCTCCCATAACTTGCCGCCGAGCATTTCACTCTCGGTGCTGCCGATTAGCTTTTGCGCCGCGAGATTTGCGCAGACGATACACTGCTCCTCGTCGACCACAAAAATTGGGTCGCGAACGTGATTAAAGAGCGTTTGGTAGGCGAGCGGGCTGAATTCGTGAACGCGCGCTTTAACGCTGAAGTAAGCGAACGCCGGCCACAACAAACCCAGGGTCAGGCTGGAGAACGGAAACTCCGGAGGCCCCATGCCAAGGAAGGTGTTTGCGATACTGATGATAAACGGCGACATGCCGCATATCAGCAGCATCGCGATTGTTTTGCGGTGCGCTGCAGCAATTGACGGCAGCCGCCCGAGGAGAGCGATGGCCGTGACGCCGATCAGTCCGTAAACAAACGGCGCGTAGACCCGGTTGTACCAGTAATGATCCGTCAGATTAGAAAACACGAGACCGCCGTTGACCTCCTCGACGGTCCATAGCATTTCATGCATTCCGTTGGTTAACGCAAGACCCGTTGTGACAACCGGAACGATGCACAGTGTCACCACGACCAGCCCGTTGGCGCCACCCAAAGCATATTCGCGATACACGACATAAAAGACGACCGGCAGGAAACCAGCCGCGGCAAAACTCAAGGCCCGACCAATACTGTAGTAGGTGGCGTCAACCGCGCCGTACGAAAACGCCGAACCCGCGAGCATTCCTGCGAATAGCAGCAACAGGAAACCGACCATACTGTTCGCGTAACGCGATCCCGACCGTGACACGCTGAGGGCAAGCGCAACGTAGGCCACCGCCGCAATCCCAAGGAAGGGCGGCAGAATCTGCTCGAACACGGCCGGCATCAGCGAATTACCATCGCAAGTCTTTGATTGAACGCGAACATGAGGGAATTTTATCGACTAATCGCACGACATAATGCGACGCAAGCCCTGTTAGGCGTGCGCATATGTGCCACAAGTCACACTTTGCGCTCTGGGATCACGCTATAACGCGGCCCGGCTCCGGCTGGTTACAAACCGTGCGCCGTATCGTGAATCAAGGTATCGACGACAGACTTGAGGCTGTCCTCAACACTTGCACCGGACGCCCGTTCCAGTTCGTAGTCCTTGAGTTGACGATGGGCGCTCGTGCCGCGGGAAATAATGTTATGCACGCCGGAGACTTCCTTTTCGCAACCAAGCGCACGGGCGTCCTCTGCAACCAGCGAACAAAGCTCGTCGATCAGGTCAGCGAATGGCACGACAGTGCCCTTCGCAAGATCGATGAGACCTTCGTCGAAACTGTAGCGCATGGCGCGCCAGCGATTCTCACGAATCAGCATCGGCGTGTAGATTCGCCAGCGTTGATTGCGGGTGCGCAGCCTGTACAGCATGCGCAAGATGCACATGAGCAATGATGCCAGCGCGACCGTATCCTCGAGCCGCGTACAGACATCCATGATGCGCGTTTCGAGCGTCGGGAACCGGGCGCTGGGGCGCAAGTCCCACCAGATCCGCGTTGCATCGTCGATCAGTCCGGCCTGAATCATAATGCCGACATGCCGCTGGTATTCGGCGTAGCTGGCGAAGCGCTCCGGCAGACCGGTTCTCGGCAGGGCGTCAAAAATCGTCAGTCGATAGCTCTTCAGGCCGGTGTCCTGGCCCAGCCAGAACGGCGAGGAGCACGACAGTGCCAGCAGGTGCGGTAGGAAGTAGGACAGCTGGTTCATCAGATCGATGCGCAATTCGTCATCGTCTATCCCGACATGCACATGCATACCGCAAATGACGAGTCGCCGCGCGGCGCCTTGCATTTCATGCGTCAGCGCGTCGTAACGATCTTTGCGAGTGTGCTTCTGCTCGGTCCAACGGGAAAACGGATGCGTGGATGCCGCGATCGGGGCAAGCCCATGACGATTCGCTACTTCAATGACGCTGCTGCGCAGATGCACCAGGTCCTCGTGCGCCTCCTGAATGTTGTGGCAAACCTTGGTGCCGACCTCGATTTGCGATTGCAGAAGTTCTGATGTCACCTGGGCGCCGCACAACTCTTCAGCTTCGGCCATCAGGGTTTGCGGCGGATCGACAACGAGGCTGCGTGATTTTTTATCGACCAACAGATACTCTTCTTCGATGCCGACCGTGAACGTCGGTGAGTTGTTCGTCATCCCCTGCCCCTTGTTCTTATTCTTTGTCTGTTGCCAATCGCCTACGCAGTAATTCGCTGTTCTTGTGTGGCGATACGTTTCGATATCGACTCGACTATCTTGTGCATGACGCTCGCAATCTGCGCGACTCCTGCCTCGCCTTCCACGAGATCCTGGCGAAACTCCAGGCCGACATGTGGCAACCCAATCTCCTCGGCGTGGTGATCGATCGTGAAATCCTGCGGCGCCTTGCCGGAATAAGGCTCGTTATCGCCGACATAATAACCAGCTTCACGAAAACCTTCGAGAAATTCGGTCTTCAGATCCTCGTCCTTGTCCCAGAGCACGCCGATCTGCCAGGCGCGCGACTCGCCATTCAGTACCGGCGTGAAGCTGTGAATTGAAATGAACGCCGGCGCCGGACCGCATTTCTTGAGACGTCTGATTTGCTGATCAATCGCCGCATGATAAGGCCAGTACAGCGCGTCGGCTCGCCGGTCCTTGTCCGCCTGATGTAAGTTGCGGTTGCCGGGAACAAGAATACCGTCACCGTATTGCAGAAAGGCGCTCGGATCCATCAGCTGGCGGTTGCAATCGACGATCAGTCGCGAGTAGTTGTGGACGACGGCGGTAACGCCGAGGCTCGCCGCCAGGCTTTCGGTCAGCGGACCGGCGCCGATATCGACAGCCAGATGACAACGGCGCGCGAACGGGTCGAGGCCCATGTCGCCAAGCGATCTCGGAAACAGGCAGCTGGCGTGATCACAGACGAGTAGAACGGGCAGCTCCGCAAGCGGATTCACAACGTGGAATGGCCCCGGCTCATCGTGAGCCAGCAGCGTCGTTGTCGCGTTGTTATCGTTGCCTTCGGTCATGCCTCATCGCAATACTGCGAACAGACGATCAGTGTACCGAATTTATGGCGCAAGGCCAGCGACCAATTAATACTACGCAATCAGGCGGTTAGCGTCGAGCACTCATCGTCGGCCCATGGGGAGAAGCTTCTGACCGACTCTGGTCGGGCGATGTAAAAGCCCTGTGCGTACTCGACACCGATTGAGCCGAGTTTTTCCAGAACTTCCTGGGTCTCCACGCGCTCGGCAATGGTCTTGATTCCCATCGCGTGCCCGACCTGGTGAATCGCTCGCACCATGCTTTCGTCGACCTCGTCTTCAGCTACATTGCGAATAAAGTGTCCGTCGATCTTCAAATAGTCGACGGGCAGATTCTTCAGGTAGGAATAGGACGACAGTCCGCTGCCGAAATCATCGAGTGAAAACTTGCAGCCCAGCTGTTTCAGCGTCTGCATGAAGTGAATGACGTGCGACAGGTTGGATATCGCTGCCGTTTCGGTGATCTCGAAGCAGATCGCACCATCGGGCAGCTTTTGCTTCTTCAATTCGTCAATGACGAACTCGAGGAAACGTGCCTCGCTTAATGACGTTCCCGATAGGTTGATCGCGAGCGTGTAACGAGCCTCGCCCTCGTCGCTGCGATCGGCGAGATTCGACAAGGCCTCGTGAATGACCCAGCGATCGAGCGTCGACATCAGGTTGTATCGTTCTGCGGACGGTATAAACAGATCCGGCCTGACCAACTCGCCGTTTTCGTCACGCATCCGCAACAGCAACTCGTAATGCCCACGCTGCAGGCCCTGGGCATCACCAATGCTGATAATTGGTTGGAAGAACAGCTCCAGTCGACCATCCTCGACGGCACTGGTGATACGCGACACCCACTTCATCTCTTCATGACGCAGCGACACATCACTGTGTCGGTACAGATGTACGCGGTTGCGACCCATGTCCTTCGCCGAATAGCACGCAACATCCGCAGCACTCAGAACGTCGGCGAAGTCAGCATTGTCCCGGGTCACCATCACAACGCCTATGGAACAGCGTACGTTCGTGAAAGCTTTTTGCCAGTCGAAGCGATGTTCTTCGATCGACTCGCGAATGGACTCAGCCACTTCTATTGCGCGCTGTTCGTCACAGAGCTCAAGCAGAATTCCGAATTCGTCCCCGCCAAGTCGGGCCAGCAGGTCGGTTGACCGAATACTCGCCTGGATACGCTTGGTCAACTGCGCCAACAAAGCGTCGCCGGCGTTATGGCCGAAGGTGTCGTTGACAACTTTGAACTGGTCCAGATCGACGTACAACAAGGCATGCGACGAATCCGGCATGCCGCCAATCTGATCGATTGCGTTTGCCAGGCAGTTCTCGAATTCGCGTCGATTCATCAGACCAGTCAATGCATCGTGCGAGGCCTGGTAACTCATCTGTCGGAACAGCCGGGTTTCCTTACTGATATCGTGAAACACCATCACGGAACCGATCACGTTACCAATGCGATCACGAATGGGTGCGGCGGAGTCCTGAATCGGGACTTCCTCGCCGTCTTTGGTGATCAGTATGGAGTTTTCCGCCAGCGTGACGGCACGTCCTTCCCGCAAACAGCGAACGACCGGATTCTCAACGGTAGTGCGCGTTCGATCGTTGACGATGGTCATGATCCTGGAAATATGATTGCCGCGAGCGCTGCGCGTATTCCATTTTGTCAAATCCTGCGCGACCGGGTTGATGTAATCGACGAGCCCGTCGGCGTCAGTGGTTATGACACCGTCACCAATCGACTGCAATGTAATCTCCGCGCGTTCTTTTTCTTCGAAAATACGGGTTTCGGCGCGTTTCCGGTCGGTGATGTCGGTGATCGTACCTTCATGACCGATGATCTGGCCGTTGTCGTCATGAAAGGCTCTGGAATTTTCGAGCACAACAATTTCCGCACCGTCCTTGCGGCGCAGGCGGTATTCGAAATTTTTGACCACGCCATCGGCCTCGAGGCGCGCGAAAATCCGCTCCCTGTCGATGGGGTTCACGTACAGGACCGATGTCTTGCCAGCGGCCATAAGATCTTCGACGCTTTCGTAACCCAGCATTTCGACGAGCGCCGGATTCGCTGTGATTAACTCTCCGTCATGAGAAGTGATGTAAACACCATCGACAACGTTCTCGAACAAACCGCGATAACGCGCTTCACTCTGGCGCAGCTCGTCTTCGTCCTGCTGCCGCTTGACCGCGATGCCGGCCAGTCGTGCCAT
>Ga0224508_10004817_pt1 | contig 10944 bp, 9 predicted proteins | sample SF_Jan12_sed_USG_4_FD_170157 | JGI IMG/M metagenome (GOLD analysis project Ga0224508, IMG submission 170157) | Sediment microbial communities from San Francisco Bay, California, United States - SF_Jan12_sed_USGS_21 | ecosystem: Environmental > Aquatic > Marine > Sediment | place: USA: California... | reverse complement strand
ACAGAGCACGTGGACGAGTTGGCCCGTGAGCGTCGACTTCCCGGCACCGGGAGAACCCGTGATGCCCACGACGTGGGAGTCGCCGGCGAGCGGATGGGTGACGGCGGTGACCTCGTCGGCCCGCGCGCCGCCGGCCTCGATCCACGACAGCACGCGGCCGAGGGCGCGCCGGTCGCCGGACCGGGCCCGGTCGACGAGGTCCTCGACGGAGAGGTCGCGCAGTGTCATCCGCCGGCCCGTGTCACTCGGGCAGGGCGGCGCCGGCGGCGGCGCGTACCGCGGCCACGACCTCGTCCGCCGAGGCTCCGGGCCCGAGCACCGCGGCGACACCGCCGCGACGGAGCTCCTCGACGTCGTCGTCGGGCACGATGCCGCCGATCACCAACGGGATGTCGAGGTCGGCCTCCCGGAGGGCGGCGGCCATCGCGGGGGCGAGGGTCAGGTGGCCGGCATTGTGCATCGACAAGCCGATGACGTCGGCGTCCTCCTGCTCGGCTGCGGCCACGATGCTGTCGGCGGTCTGGCGCAGGCCCAGGTAGATGACTTCCATGCCCGCGTCGCGCAGCGTGCGGGCGACCACCTTGATGCCGCGGTCGTGGCCGTCGAGCCCGAGCTTGGCCAGCACTACCCTGATCCGGTCGGGCGGGTCGGGATCGGGTCGGTCGGTGTCAGGCTCTGCCTGTTCAGACAACGGCCCGCTCCACGTAGGTGCCGAAGACCGACTCCATTGCCATGACGATCTCCTCCTCGGTGGCCCGGGCGCGCGCCGCGTCGATGATCGCCGGCATCAGGTTCACGTCCGGCTCGGCCGCGTCGGCCGTCAGCTGCTCGAGGCTCGTTCGCACGCCGTCGTCGTCTCGCTCCTGCTTCACCATGGCGAGCCGCTTGCGCTGGTAGTCCTCGGTCTCGGGGCCGATCCGGAGCAGGTTCCGCTCGCTGTCGTCGGCGCCGTCGGTGAACGCGTTGACGCCGACGATGACGCGGCGCCCGGCGTTGACCTCGCGCTCGAACCGGTAGGCCGCGTCGGCGATCTCGCCGACGAACCAGCCGCTCTCGATCCCCTCGTAGACGCCTTCGAGGACGCTGCCGCCGCCCAGCTCGTCGAGGTGGGCGAAGACCTCCTCGGCCCGGCGCTCGAGCTCGTCGGTCATCCATTCGACGAAGGGCGAGCCGCCGAGCGGGTCGGCGACGTTGGCCGCGCCCGTCTCGTGGGCGACGATCTGCTGGGTCCGCAGCGCGATCCGGGCCGCTTTCTCGGTGGGGAGGGCGAGGGCCTCGTCGAAGCTGTCGGTGTGCAGGCTCTGGGTCCCGCCGAGAGCGGCTGCGAGCGCCTGGATCGCCACCCGGGCGATGTTGTTCTCTGGCTGCTGGGCGGTGAGCGACACGCCGGCCGTCTGGGTGTGGAAGCGGCACATCATCGCCTTCTCGTCGGTGGCGCCGTAGCGGTCGCGCATCCAGCGGGCCCAGATGCGGCGGGCCGCCCGGTACTTGGCGATCTCCTCGAAGAAGTCGATGTGGGCGTTGAAGAAGAAGCTCAACCGGCGGCCCACGTCGTTCACGTCGAGGCCGGCCGCGAGCGCAGCCTCCACGTAGGCGAATCCGTTCGCGAGGGTGAAGGCCAGTTCCTGGGCGGCCGTCGAGCCGGCCTCGCGGATGTGGTACCCCGAGACCGAGATCGGGTGCCAGCGGGGCATCTCGGCGGTGGTGAAGCGCACGACGTCGGTGACCAGCCGCATCGAGGGTCGGGGAGGATAGATGTACTCCTTCTGGGCCTGGTACTCCTTCAAGATGTCGTTCTGGAGGGTGCCCGCGAGCTGCGCCCGGCCGACGCCGTCGTCCTCGGCGACGGCCACGTACATCGCGAGCAGGATCGGCGCCGGACCGTTGATGGTCATGGAGGTCGACACCGTCGAGAGGTCGATGCCGGCGAAGAGATCGCGCATGTCGTCGATCGTGTCGACCGCCACCCCCGCGCGACCGACCTCGCCGAGGGCCCACTCGCTGTCGGAGTCGCGGCCCATGAGCGTCGGCATGTCGAAGGCGGTGGAGAGGCCGGTGCCGCCGTGGCGCAGCAGCTCCTTGAACCGGAGGTTCGTGTCCTCGGCCGTGCCGAAGCCCGCGAACATGCGCATCGTCCAGAGGCGTGATCGGTACATCTCGGGGTACAGGCCGCGGGTGAAGGGGAACTCGCCGGGGAGCGGATGGTCCCCGTAGACCGAGTCGACCGGGATCCCGGACATCGTCTCCGGTGACGGGCGCTCGATCCGGTCGTCGCTCACGTGATCCCCAAAATACTTGGACGTCAAAGTATCAACTGCCATTCTACATGCATGACGCTGTCGTTCGACCCGATAGAGGAGGCCCGTCGCAACTGGCGCCGGCACGGATGGGGCGGGGTGGATGCCATGTCGGCTGCGACCTCGATCACCCGGGCCCACCAGATCGTGCTCGGCCGGATCAACGAGGCGCTCACCGCCGTCGACCTCAACTTCTCGCGTTTCGAGGCGCTCGCCCTTCTCAGCTTCACCCGAACCGGTGAGCTGCCGCTCGGCAAGATGGGCGACCGACTCCAGGTGCATCCCGCCAGCATCACCAACACCATCGACCGCCTCGAGCGCGACGGGCTCGTCGAGCGGGTCCGTCACCCCACCGATCGACGCACCACGCTGGCCCGGATCACGGGATCCGGCCGGCGAGCCGCCGAACGGGGGGCGGCGGTGCTCGCCGACATCGAGTTCGGCATCGCGGGGCTCCCGCCGGCCGCTCGCCGCCGGATCGACGCAGACATCGCCGACCTCCGCCGCCGGGCAGGAGACTTCTGAGCCGACGGCGGTACGGTCGGGCCCGACCATGGAACTGCTGACACCGATACGGGTCGGGTCTCGCCAGGCCCCGAACCGGGTGATTTTCGGCCCCCACGTCACCAACCTGGGCGACGGCCGATCGCTGTCGCCGCGCCACGTGGCGTACTACGAGCGCCGCGCCCGGGGCGGCACCGGGATCCTCGTGGTCGAGGAGGCCTCGGTCCACGAGTCCGACTGGCCCTACGAGCGGTCGCCGTTGGCATCGGAGTGCGGTCCTGGATGGCGGGCGATCGTCGATGCCTGTCACCCGCACGGCGGACTGGTGCTGGCGGGCCTGGGGCACGCAGGGGGCCAGGGGACGTCGCACTGGTCGCAGCGGCCGCTCTGGTCGCCCTCGGACGAACCCGAGGTGAACACCCGCGAGGTGCCGAAGATCATGGAGGCCGCCGACGTCACCGCGGTCGTCGACGGCTTCGGGCGGGCGGCGGCCGCGGCGGTTGCGGCGGGATGCGACGGCGTTGAGGTCAACGCCGGCCAGCATTCCCTCGTGCGCCAGTTCCTCTCCGCGCTCACCAACCGGCGCGACGACGACCACGGCACCGACGCCGGGGCGACGCTCGTCACGAGCACGACGGCCACCGGATTGCTGCAGGACGGCGGCGGCCGCGTCACGGGTGTGCGCACCGACCGATCCGACGGAGACCTCACCGCCGACGTCGTGATCGCCTGCGACGGGGTGAACTCCTTTCCCGCGAAGGAGGCGGGTCTCTACCCGCACGCGGGTGACAGCACCCATCTCACCCTGGGGGCGAAGGAGGTCCTCGCGTTGCCGCGGGACGTGATCGAGGACCGCTTTGGCCTCACCGGCGACGAAGGGGCCGACTTCGAGATCGTCGGCTGCACCGGCGACATCGCCGGCGGCGGGTTCATCTACACCAACCTCGACACCGTGGGATCGGGGTGGTGCTCCGACTGTCCGACCTGGCCGAGTCGGACCGACGCGCCGAGGAGCTCATCGCCGGATTGAAGGCCCATCCGATGGTGGCACCGCTGGTTCGGGGCGGTCAGCTGAAGGAGTACTCGGCCCACGTCATACCCGAGGGCGGGTGGAACACGATGCCGGAGCTCGGCTGCGACGGGATGCTCGTGTCCGGTGACGCGGCCGCGTTCTGTCTCGCCGCAGGCCTGTGGCTCGAGGGGGTCAACTTCGCGATCGGCGGCTGCGCCGCGGCCCGGGCGCCGCGGTGGCCGCGCTCGACAGCGGCTCGACCGGCCCGGCGATGGTGCGCGACTACCGCCGGCGGATCGAGGAGTCGTTCGTCCTCGCCGACCACAAGCGGCTGCGGCGGGTCCCCGAGATGCTGCTGTCGGACGACGTGCAGTTCCGGTATCCGCGCGTCATCTGCGATCTCGTCGAGAGCGTCTACCGGGGGACGCTGCGGGCGCCCCGGGTTGGATGACAGGACGAGAAGAGGGCGGCCTTAGCCGCCCTCTTGCCTGCGCCCGAGATCGGCGGGAAACCCAACCGCGAGTGCGTCAGATTGGCCCGTTGCTCAGATCACGTGAGGTCGAAGCGATCGAGATTGATGACCTTGGTCCACGCAGCGACGAAATCACGCACGAACCTTTGCTCGGCATCGGCACTCCCGTAGACCTCGGCGATCGCCCGGAGCTCGGAGTTCGAGCCGAAGACGAGGTCGACGCGGGTTCCGGCCCACCATAGCTCGCCGGTCTCGCGACTTCGCCCCTCGAACACGTCCTCGGAGTCCGTGGTCGCCTTCCACTCCGTCTCGATGTCGAGCAGGTTCACGAAGAAGTCGTTGGTCAGTGCCCCGGGTCGGTCGGTGAAGACCCCGTGCTCGGACCGCCCGGCGTTGGCACCCAAGACCCGCATGCCGCCGACGAGGGCCGTCATCTCGGGAGCGGACAGCGTCAGCATGAACGCCTTGTCCACCAGCAGGTGCTCCGCCGGGAGCTCGTGGCCCTCCTGGAGGTAGTTGCGAAACCCGTCGGCCGTCGGCTCGAGCACGGCGAACGACTCGGGGTCGGTTTGCTCTTGGGTGGCGTCGGTGCGCCCCGGTGAGAAGGGCACCTGCACGGCCTGCCCGGCCTTCTCGGCGGCCGACTCGACGGCTGCGCACCCGCCCAGCACGATCATGTCCGCGAGCGAGACCATCTTGCCGCCCGTCTGCGAAGCGTTGAACTCCTGCTGCATCCTCTCGAGAGTCTCCAGTACCTCGGACACGCCGGAGGTCACGTTGACGTCCCACTCGGCCTGGGGCGAGAGCCGGATGCGCGCCCCGTTCGCGCCACCGCGCTTGTCGGTGTCACGGTAGGTCGACGCTGAAGCCCAGGCGGTCGAGACCAGCTGTGAGATGGACAGGCCCGAGTCGAGGATCTTGCCCTTGAGCGCAGCGATGTCCTCGTCGTCGATCAGCTCGTGGGTGACCTCGGGGACCGGGTCCTGCCAGAGCAGCGTCTCCTCGGGAACCCACGGGCCGAGGTATCGTGAGACGGGCCCCATGTCGCGGTGCAACAGCTTGTACCACGCCCGAGCGAACGCGTCGGCGAGCTCGTCCGAGTTCTCATAGAACCGCTTCGAGATCTCCTTGTAGACCGGATCCACGATCAGCGCGATGTCGGTCGTCGCCATCATCGGGGCGTGCCGCTTCGACGGATCGTGCGCGTCCGGCACCGTGCCCTGCGCCTCGGGGTTCTTGGGGGTCCACTGGTACGCACCGGCCGGGCTCTTCGTCAGCTCCCACTCGTAGCCGAACAGGTTCTCGAAGTAGCCGTTGTCCCACCTGATCGGGTCGTTGGTCCAGGCACCCTCGAGCCCGCTCGTGATCGTGTCATCACCCTTGCCGCTGCCGAAGCTGCTCCTCCAGCCGAGGCCCTGCTCCTCGATGCTGGCACCCTCGGGCTCGGGGCCGACGTACTCGGCGTCGTCGGCCGCGCCGTGGGTCTTGCCGAACGTGTGGCCGCCGGCGCAGAGGGCCACGGTCTCCTCGTCGTTCATCGCCATGCGGCGGAACGTCTCGCGGATGTCCCGCGCCGCGGCCAGCGGGTCCGGGTTGCCGTTCGGGCCCTCCGGGTTGACGTAGATCAGGCCCATCTGAACCGCGCCGAGCGGATTCGCCAGTTCCCGGTCGCCGCTGTAGCGCTCGTCGCCGAGCCACTCCCGCTCCGGGCCCCAGTAAACGTCCTCCTCGGGAGCCCAGATGTCCTCGCGGCCGCCACCGAAACCGAAGGTCTTGAGGCCCATCGTCTCCAGGGCGCGGTTCCCGGCGAAGATCAGTAGATCGGCCCACGAGATCTTCCGGCCGTACTTCCGCTTGATCGGCCAGAGCAACCTGCGGGCCTTGTCGAGGTTCGCGTTGTCGGGCCAACTGTTGAGGGGCGCAAAGCGCTGAGCGCCGGCGCCGCCGCCGCCACGGCCGTCGGCGATGCGGTACGTGCCCGCGGCGTGCCACGTCATCCGGATGAACAGCGGCCCGTAGTGCCCGTAGTCGGCCGGCCACCAGTCCTGTGACTGGGTCATCAGCGCATCGACGTCCTTGGCCAGGGCGTCGAAGTCGAGACTGTTGAACTCCTCGGCGTAGTCGAAGTCCTCGCCAAGGGGGCTGGCCTTGGAGTGATCCTGACGGAGGATCCCCAGGTTCAGCTGATTCGGCCACCAGTGCCGGTTCGCCGTGGCTCCAACAGCTTGGTGCGCGGCGCTCATCATCGGACACTTCGCTGCCGAGAGATCGTCGCTAGTGGCGGTCGTGCCGTGGCCTTCGGTGCTCATTTCTCTCCTCGTTTGCTGATGTGGCGGACTTCGAACCGTGCTCGCCCGCGTGCTCCGGTGCCGTTGGCTGCCTCCATACAGGGGGGGCAGTGGCCCCAGTAGATCACCTCGGACTGGTCGATCTCGCAATCCGAGTCGGCGGCGGCGGTCAGGAAGGGGGTGGCGCCGACCGCGCAGTCGACGTCGCCCATCCGGCCGCAGGTGCGGCAGGTGAGATTATGGCGGTTGCCACCGGCCCGCTCCTCGCGGGGGGCCCGGCGACCCGGCGGGCTGGATGCGTCGGGTGAGGCGCGTCTCGGCCAGAACGCCGAGGGCCTCGTACACCGCCCGGCGCGATATGGCACCGATCTCGACCCGCACAACCTCGGCGACGCCTTCCGTCGCGCCGTCCGGTCGACCGGACACCGCCCGCAGGAGGGCCAGAGGCTGGGCCGCGACCTGGACACCGCGTTGGCGAAAAGGATCAGCTGATCCAATGGACGGCCAAGGACATGACCACTTCAACCACAGACTTCAGACTGCGTCCAGAAGCTGTTCGAGCAAATCTGATGTTCGAGCACATCTGATTCGAGAGTGGAATCGCTGGGCGCTCTTCGTGGGTACGCACCAGCGGATCTTGGCCTAGCCGCCCAATGGTAGTCCGGGAGACGATCAACGGCTCTGGGGGCGTCGGCGTTGGGGTCCTTGGTTCATGCGGCGAGGCGGCCGTGCAAACACGCTGCAAACGAACGCGGCCGAACGGGACGCTACGGAATCGCACGAATCTTGAAGCCGAGGAGGCCTAAGAAGCGGTAACGGAAAGGGCTCCTCGGTAATGAACGCAACAGGGCGGCACGCCAACCACGGGCCTCATAATCCCGCTGGCGCAGGTTCGAATCCTGCCGCGCCCATTCACGCCCCGAGGCGTGGCGCGAGCAGGTCCAACGTGTGAGCAGCCACCACGCCATAGCCACGTGCTCGTGGATGGCGACGTCGCGACAGAGAGCTGTGCGGGGAGTGGGGGCAGATCAGCCGCGTGCCTTGACTGACCTGCCGTCAGGCCCGAGCTGCCCTACCCTTCCTTCGAGGCGCTCAGACCGGCTGAGGGCCGGCCCAGGGGTTGGGCCCGTGCTGGTTGGACGATGGGTCGCCCTCCTTGGCCCACCAGACGATCAGCACGATGATCCCGATCAGAGGGATCAGCCCCAGAAGCTGCCACCAGCCCGACCGGTCGATGTCGTGCAGTCGACGCGCGCCCACTGCCAGTGACGGCAGCAGGACCGCGAGGCCGTAGAGGCCCTGTAGAAGACCGGCTCCACCGCCGCTCGTGCCGAATACAGCGTCGAGGACGCCCAGGATGATGCTGATGATCACGCTCACCAGGACGAACATCCAGAACTCGGTGCGGTGGGCCCGACCATCGAACACCGCATACTTCTTGAGGACCTCGAGATACCACTGCACGCTGGCTCCTCTCAGGCGGCTGTCGGCCAGAGGGCCATTGTGCCTGCTGGCGCCGACGCCTGTTATGAGCAGGTCGTCGAATCCCGCTTGGTGCGGCGTTCGAGATGGATCTCGTGCCGCTGGACCGGGCTCGAAGCGCGGGTTCCGCAGGGCTGGTCAGCTCGACGGGGACTCATCGCTTCTCGGCGGCCATGATCCCCGTGCGGTGCTTCGCGGAGCACCCGACGTTCTTCGGAGGTCCGGGTCACACCGGGTTGAAACCGATCCTCGACAGCGGCGCGCTCTGGACCGATGAGGCGGTCTTTCGGACGGGAATCACAGCCTCTCGGACCTAAAGCGCCGCCGGACAATCGCCGACACACTCTGAGATGTCCGCCGTAACGTCTCATTGCCGGTCGGTCGAGCAGCGGGCGATCCCCTCGGTTTTCGGCGTGCTCTATCTGACCCTCGCTGGGCTGGCGATCGCGCTTCTGCTCGCGGGGTGCTCCTCGGGGGAGACGACCGGTAGCGCCAGCTCCAGCGCACCGGTCGAATCGCGAGCGCCCGCGCCGGACATCGTCGACGGCCTCTCACGCCTCGCTCGCACCGAGGACGAGCGCTTCGTCCTGCAGCTCGCGGGCGGTGAGGTCGACTTCGTCACCGGTGTGAACGTGGGCCCAACCGTGCCCGGCTCCCAACCCGGCCAGCTCGCCGTGTCGGCCGAGACGTGGCGGCGCTGGCTGCCCATGATCGCGAAAGCGGGCTTTCATTCGGTCCGCATCTACACCGTGCAGCCGCCAAACTTCTACGAGGAGCTCCTCGCCTACAACAACGCCCATCCCGAGCGGCCGCTCTACTTGGTGCACGGAGTCTGGATCCCGGAAGAGGAGTTCGCCGCCGACCGAGATCTGTTTGCCCCCGAGGTGCGCGAGGGCTTCCGCCGGGACATCACCGACGCCGTCGGGGTCATCCATGGCGACGCGGTGCTGCCGCCGCGGGCCGGCCACGGGAGCGGCACCTATACGGCCGACGTCAGCCCTTGGCTGCTCTCCTGGGCCCTTGGAATCGAGATGGACCCCAAGGCAACCCACGAATCGGACGCCCGCAACGCCGGGCGAGAGCCATACGCGGGCAGGTACGTCTCGGCGACCGCGCAGGCGTCCCCCACGGAGTCGTGGCTGGCCGAGATGCTCGATCTCGTGGCCTCACTCGAGGCCGAGCGCGGCATCAGCGTTCCACTGACGTTCAGCAACTGGCCGACGACCGATCCGCTCGCCCACCCCGCGGAACCTCTTCCGCGCGAGGATCTCGTCGGCATCGACGCCAACCACCTCACCGTCACCGACTGGCCTGGCGGCTACTACGCCAGCTATCACGCGTACCCCTACTACCCCGACTTCCAACGCTACGAGCCCGGCATCGCGGACTTCGAGTACAACGGCCAGATCGATCCGTACGCCGGCTACCTGACCCGACTCCGCGAGCACCATGCGGGCATGCCCGTCGTCGTGCTGGAGTACGGGGTGCCATCCTCGATCGGGTCCGCCCACCACGGCCCACTCGGGCGCGACCAGGGAGGGCACAGCGAGCAGGAGGCCATGGCCATCAACGCCGAGCTGCTGGAGATGCAGCGCGACCTCGGAATCGACGGCGGCTTCGTATTCGAATGGGCCGACGAGTGGTTCAAGTTCACGTGGAACACGATCGACTACGAGCTGCCGCGCAAGCGTCGGCAGCTGTGGCACAACCCGCTCACGAACGAATCGGTCTTCGGACTGCTGGCGATCGAGGACGCCGACGCGCCGGGAATAGTCGTCGACGGCGACGGCAGCGATTGGGACGACGCACCCGCGCAGGTCATCCACGAATCGAGGGGCCGAGTGCGCGAGGTGCGCGCCGCCAGGGACGCCAGCTACCTCTATCTGCGCATCACCGTCAAAAGGCCAGGGGCGTGGCGAAGAGCGCCGCTCGCCGTCGGCTTCGACCTCACCCCGGGGGGAGCGGGAGGCCTCCCGGGTGTTCCAGGCGCGGCACCGACCTCAGACACCGCCGTCGTCATCTCAGGAGACGAAGCCCGCGCATACGTGCGGGCCTCGAACGACCCCAACACGCTGATCTATGGGCGGCTGCTCGAGTACTACGACGTGGACCCCGCCTCCCTCGCCCCTGACAGCGGGGTCTGGAACGAGCAGCGGCTCATCTCCAACCGCCCGTACACGGTGCCGACCACCGGCGAGAAGCGGCCGGTCGAGTGGTTCGACCTGAACCCACTGCAGACCGGAACCACAGATCCCAACAGTCCCGGCTTCGACCGCCGGGCCCTGTTCGCCGCATCCGGCGATACGGTCGAGCTGCGGCTGCCCTACCTGATGCTCGGCTTTGCCGATCCGTCGTCCCGACGCGCACTGGTCATCGGTCGGGACGGGAGGATCACGACCTCAGCCGTCACACGCGTGGGCATCGCGGTGGCACTTGGCGACGAGGTGGCCCAGACGAACGGCTACGGCTGGGACGTCTGGAATACCGTCGATTGGGATGAGCGGCCCAAGGCCGGCTACGACCAACTTGTGGAAGTGGTCAGGGAGGTCTCGCGGCCGACGCGGCGCTGACCAGCGACCTCGGGCCGCCCAGACCCAGAGGGGGATTCCGCTCCCGAATCAGATCGCGCCGACGGCCGTGATGGCGAGCGCTAACTCTCGGACCGGACACCGGGGAGCCCGGTGGGCTCCCCTGTTGAGTTCGGCTCAGCTCCCGGGCGCAGTGAGGACGGCCCCAGGCATCGGGAGCGCCGCCACGTCGCGCGACGCGAACGGGACCGTAAGCGCGGGAGTCACTCACCGCCGAGCAGACCCAGCTCCACCAGCCGCTCGCGGCGCCCGTACACGACGAGCTCATCTTCGGCGTGGAGGGTGAGATCTGCCGGCGCCT
>Ga0224508_10004816_pt1 | contig 10945 bp, 11 predicted proteins | sample SF_Jan12_sed_USG_4_FD_170157 | JGI IMG/M metagenome (GOLD analysis project Ga0224508, IMG submission 170157) | Sediment microbial communities from San Francisco Bay, California, United States - SF_Jan12_sed_USGS_21 | ecosystem: Environmental > Aquatic > Marine > Sediment | place: USA... | reverse complement strand
TTCGCTGGCACGACTTCATGGTGCGGGTGACGGGAACGGACCTGTTGCGCTTGCTACGAGCCGATTTCGACGACACGCTGGCCGGCCAGTACACGTCGATCGAGCGCTGTCTCGGCTCGGTCACCGTGGTCACGAACCGGGAGCTGGCCCAAACCTTCGACAGTCTCGTCGGCGGGGCTCGGAGGCGGGTAGTCGTCGCGTCGCCGTATGCGCTGGATCGCCGGCTGGTCCGTTCGCTGGAGGCCTCTCCGGCCTCGGTGCGCACCGTCGTCATGGCCGACCGGAACAACTTCCGGTTCCTCGAGGCGATCACGCCCTATCTTGCCGCTCGGGCGGCCAGGGCCGGCGTCGGCCTGCGCCGGTACTCGACCTTCTCCCACTCCAAGTTCCTGCTCGCCGACGATCAGCTCCTCGTCGGATCGTCGAACTTCGGGCGTCATAGCCTGACCTGCAATCAGGAGATCGGGCTCGTGATTTCGGACGATTCGTTCGTCGCCCGCTTCGAGGCTGCGTTCCTCGCCGATCTCCGACCCGTTCGGGTCTCGCAGTCGAAGCGGCGCCGGCTGTTCGGGTGGATGGCGACGGCGATCATGGAGTGCTACCTGATCGCCTACTCTGAACTGATTGCTCCCCGTGTCCAGCTCCTCGTCTCACAGAACCCACAGCGGTGGCCGGAGCGTGCGGTGACCCGTCCGGTGTGAGCGATCTCTCCATCCATGACGAGGCGGTGCTTCAGCCCGGGCGAGCGGTTCGATTTACGGTCATCGGCGCTTCGGTCGCCGCCGTCGCCCTCGGGCTGGTCGGGGGGGTGGTCAGCGGTGCGATAGCGGTCATGCGGGACTACTCGCCGGTGAAGTACGTCATCGCGACCGCTCTGGCCCGGGGCGGCCGGTACTGCATGATCGCCTCGGCCGGCGCGGCACTGTTCGAGGTTGGCCTGCTCCACTGGGCGATCTGGATCACGCTTGTCGTCTTCGCAGTCGGGATGTGGCAATCGGTGGTCAGAGCGGCCAGCGGCGCCACCGCCTTCGAGCCGAAGCTCGGGCTCAGCGATGGCTGAGGGAGCGGGCGACGGGACCGACGCCGACCCACCGGTCGACGACGTCGGCCGTGTCCTGGTGGCGCTGCACCCGGACGTGGAGCACGACGGCAACCGGGTGATGGCGTGGTTCGAGCCTCAGCCCGAGCATCGAGGAAACCCGGGTTGGTTGCACGGCGGGATGGCGGCGACCGTCCTCGATCATGTGTGCGCCAGGGCGGGGGCGGCGGCGATCGGGAGCCGGGTGGTGACCGGCACGCTCGACCTGCGCTACCCGCAGGCGGTCGCCCTCGACGGGGGCCCGTACCGGGTAGTGGCCGAAGCGGCCGAGCCCCGGGGCAGAACGGTGCGTGTCACCGGCGCCATCGTCGACGGTGACGGCCGGCCGATGGTCGAGGCGAAGGCGATGTTCGTGGCCCGCCCCGCCGCGCTCGGCGGCTGATTCGCGGGACCGACGGCGGGTTGTTCCCGTGCAGACCCAGCGGCTGATTGTCGGCCGCGGTTGCGCCCCGACGGCGGTAGGTTCATGCCCATGTCGGACCACGCATCGAATGGAAACGGCAGCGGCGGGGGCCTCAACCGCTACTCGTCGCGCATCACGCAGCCACCGAGCCAGGGCGCCTCGCAGGCGATGCTCTACGCCACCGGGCTCACCCCGGCCGACCTGCAGAAGGCCCAGGTAGGGATCGCCGCCTGCTGGTACGAGGGCAACCCGTGCAACATGCACCTCGGAGAGCTTGCCGACCACGTGCGTCGCGGGGTCGTCGAGGCCGAACTGGTCGGCATGCGGTTCGACACGATCGGGGTATCCGACGGGATCTCGATGGGCACCGATGGCATGTCGTACTCCCTGCAGAGCCGGGACCTGATCGCCGACTCGATCGAGACGGTCATGGCCGCCCAGTGGTACGACGGGCTCGTCGCACTGCCGGGCTGCGACAAGAACATGCCCGGCTGCGTGATGGCGATGGGCCGCCTCGACCGGCCTGCGATCATGGTCTACGGAGGAACGATCAAGCCCGGGTGCGCCGTCATCGGAGGATCGGAGGAGAAGCTCGACATCGTGTCGGCTTTCCAGAGCTACGGACAGGCGCTGGCCGGGACGATCACCGAGGACGATCGCCAGGCGATCGTGGCCAACGCCTGCCCGGGGGCGGGGGCGTGTGGCGGGATGTACACCGCCAACACGATGGCGACGGCGATCGAGGTGCTCGGGCTCTCGCTGCCGTACTCGTCGTGCACCCCCGCCGAGGACCCGGCCAAGATCGACGAGTGCGTCAGAGCCGGTCGGGTCATGCGAACGCTTCTCGAACAGGAGCTCACCCCCCGCCACATCGTGACCCGGCAGTCGCTCGAGAACGCCATGGTCGTCACGATGGCTCTCGGGGGGTCGACCAACGCCGTCCTCCACCTGATCGCCATCGCTCGGGCGTTCGAGCTCGACCTGACGATCGACGACTGGCTGGCGACGAGCAACCGGGTGCCGCTCCTGGCCGACCTCAAGCCCTCGGGTCAGTACGTGATGGAGGAGCTGCACGAGGTCGGTGGCGTCCCCGGGGTGATGAAGTACCTCCTCGGCGAGGGCATGCTCGACGGTGACCAGATGACGGTGACCGGTAGATCGCTCGGCGAGAACCTCGAAGCTCTCGACGGACTCGACGACGATCAGAAGATCGTGGCCAAGCTCGACACGTCGGTGAAGGCGCGGGGCCATATCAGCATCCTGCGCGGCAACCTGGCCCCCCTGGGTGCGGTCGGCAAGATCACCGGCAAGGAGGGCCTCCGGTTCAGCGGGCCGGCTCGCGTCTTCGACTCAGAAGAAGACATGCTCGAGGGCCTGGAACAGGGCGTGATCTCCTCGGGCGACGTGATCGTCATCCGCTACGAGGGCCCGAAGGGCGGGCCCGGGATGCCGGAGATGCTGACCCCGACGAGCGCGCTGGCCGGTGCCGGTTTCCTGGACGACGTAGCCCTCATAACCGACGGCCGCTTCTCCGGCGGGAGCCACGGCTTCATCATCGGCCATGTCGTGCCGGAAGCCCAGGATGGCGGGCCGATCGCCCTCGTCGTCGACGGTGACGTCATCACCATCGACGACGAGGGTCACACGATCGACGTCGCGCTCTCCGACGAGGAGCTCGCTTCCCGCCAGGCGGCGTGGACGGCACCGCCGTTCAAGGCGACGAGCGGGACGCTCTGGAAGTACATCAAGAACGTCGAGGACGCCTCGAACGGCTGTGTGACCGACGGCTGAGCCCCGACCATCCCGGGCCGGTCAGTCCTGCAAGGGTCGCTGGGTGTTGAGATCGACGATCGTCGAGCCGGAGCCGGCGCTGTAGAACCCGACGAACGCGTCGGTGAAGAACGGATGGGTCAGGTAGAGCCGGGTGTCGACCGCTCCCTCCGACAGGTCGTAGTCGGAGCCCGGCACCAGACCCTCGATCTGCGTCCGGACCGCGTCCTCCTCGCCGTCGAACTGGTACTCGGTGAAGAAGAAGATCGCCTGGCCGAACAGCCCGTCGGTGCTGACGCCGAGATCCTTGATCGTGCCGCCCCCGGGAAGCGGCGCCCCGCCCGGTCGCACCCAGCCCGAGAGGGTCACCGTCGGCCAACAAGGGGACGAGGCTAGTGGCCCCGGGGCGACGATCGGCCGCGGCGGCACGGAGGCGGCGCAGACCAGCGGCCTTCGTGTCGGGTAACACGACGCCGACCGGCCGGTACCCTCGGGCGGTGGTACGCGAACTGATCGGCTCGTGGTGGCGTCGAGCGGTTGCCGACTGGCTCGTCCGGATGTCGACCTGGACGGCCAGGGCCGGGGTCAGCGGTTCCGACTCCCGCCATGCCCGCCGCTTCCAGCACGTTGGCGCGGGGAGTGCCTTCGGCTTCCCGCCAGGCCCGACGATGGGGGAGCGGTGGATCCGCATCGGGGCTGACACGCTGCTCGGGCCCGGGGTCGTGCTGTCGGCCGGGATGTGGCCCGACGAGCCGCTCGACCCTCCAGCCGGGTGGGCGGTCAGGATCGGCGATCGGTGCAACATCGGCCGCCACACGGCGCTCGTCGGCCGGGTCGGGATCGATGTCGGCGACGACGTCACCCTCGGCCCCGCCGTGTACGTCACCGATCACAACCACGACTACAGCGAACCGGATCTGCCGATCAGTCGTCAGTGGGTGGTGGAGAACCGGGTGACGATCGGTGCCGGCTCGTGGGTCGGCACGGGTGCAGTGATCCTGCCTGGCACCCAGCTCGGTCGCCAGGTGGCCGTCGCCGCCTCGTCGGTCGTTCGCGGGGTCGTGCCAGACCGCTGCGTGGTCGCCGGCGCGCCGGCGGTCGTCGTTCGCCGGTGGGACGAGCTGGCCGGTGGCTGGGATCCACCGCTAGCCGGCGCCCAGGCCGCCGCGGCCGACCACGCCCCACGGGGCTGGTACGACCACGTCACGTCTCCGGGACGTTAGGCCGGAGGCCGAACTCCAGGCGGCGGGCGCCGTCCCCCGCACGGAGTTCGTCTCCGGCACGCGCCGCTCGCCGGTCCGAGCTGCCACACTGAGGCCAACCGGTCGGTCGGCGAGGGCCAGGGGCCCTGCCCGATCGGTCGTGTCCGACACCAACGGAGCATCGAGGAGCGACCAATGGCCCGTCAGATCGAATCGGTGGCTGTGCTGGGATGCGGCACGATGGGCTCGGGCATCGCGGCGGCATCGGCCGCCGCCGGCTGCCGCGTGCTGATGCTCGACCTCACCACCGAAGCGGTCGAGCAGGCCCTCGCCGCCGTCGAGCCCGAGGACCGCCACCTCGTCGAGACCGGAACGCTGCCCGACGATCTCGCCAGGATCGTCGACTACGACTGGATCTGCGAGGCGATCGTCGAGGACCTCCACACCAAGCGAGAGCTGTTCGCCAAGGTCGAGCCGCTGCGGCGCGACGGCACGGTGATCAGCTCCAACACCTCGGGCATCCCGCTGCGCGACATCACCGCCGGGTTCGACGAGCGGCTCCTGAACGACGTCGCCATCACCCACTTCTTCAACCCTGTGCGGGTGATGAAGCTGTTCGAGCTGGTCCCCGGCGAGCACACCGCACCCGCGGTGATCGACGCCTTCGCCCAGTTCGGGGCGGACAAGCTCGGCAAGGGGGTCGTCCACGCCAAGGACACCGTCAACTTCATCGGCAACCGGATCGGGTGCTACTTCATGCTGTCGGGTCTGCACCGGGCAAAGCCGTATCTGGCCGAGGGGATGACCCAGGAGACGATCGACGCCGTCCTCGGCAAGCCGATCGGCCTCCCACCGACCGGGCTCTATGGTCTGATCGACCTGATCGGGCTCGACGTCATGGACCTCGTCGGCAAGAACCTCTCCGTCAATCTGCCCGAGCGCGACCCGGGACGGGCCTTCACCGCCTTCCCCGACGTCGAGCAGCGGATGCTGGAGCGGGGGCAGCTGGGCCGCAAGGCGGGCGGCGGGTTCGGACGCGTCGTCAAGCTCGACGACGGGACCAAGAAGCGAGAGACCTTCGATCTCGTGACCGAGGAGTGGCGGGCCGCCACCGAGCCCGACCTCGACGGCGTCCCCGGCGATCTGGGCGAGGTCCTGTTCGCCGACACCGTCGCCGGCCGGCTGGCGTGGGAGATCTTCGGTGGCACCCTTCGCTACGCCGCCGGTCTCGTGCCCGAGATCGCCGACGACATCGTCAACGTCGACCGGGCCATCCGCTGGGGTTTCAACTGGGCCAACGGGCCCTTCGAGATGCTCGACGTGCTCGGGCCCGACCGGATCATCGCCAAGATCGAGGCCGAGGGTGGCGAGATCCCGTCGATGCTGGCGGCCCTGGGTAACGCAGGGGCCAGCACGTTCTACCGGACCTCCGGCGACGGGGCGATCCAGTATCTCACGGTCGACGGCGATTGGGCTCCGGTCCCGCCGGAGTGACACGATCGCGCCCTGAGCGAAGGGCGGGGCAAGGAGGCGAGCCCATGAGCGATGTGTTGAAGATCAGCGATACCGGCCGGGTGCGGACACTCACGATCAGCCGGCCTGATGCGCTCAACGCGATGAACAACGAGGTGTTCGGCTCCATCCGTGACGCGCTCGACGCCGCGGTCACCGACGACCGGGTCGCGGTCGTCGTGATCACCGGCCAGGGCCGAGCCTTCTCGGCCGGCCAGGACCTGACCGAGATGCTGAGCGGCGAGGGAGGGACCGAGCACCAGTTCCCGTCGATGCTGCAGCGGTTGACGACGTTCCCCAAGCCGCTCATCGCCGCCGTCAACGGGGTCGGGGTCGGGATCGGCATGACGTTCCTGGCTCACTGCGACCTGGTGCTGATGGCCTCCGACGCCCGCCTCCGCACCCCGTTCCCCCAGCTCGGGCTGGCCCCCGAGGCCGGCAGCAGCTGGACGTTCGCCGCGGTCATGGGATGGCAGGACGCGGCCCACGTGTTGCTGACCGGACGCTGGTTCACCGCCGAGGAGTGCCGCGACAAGGGGCTGGTGTGGCGAGTGTGCGAGCCCGAACAGCTGCTCGACGAGACGATGGCGGTCGCCGCCGAGATCGCCGCCAACCCGATCCCGTCGCTGGTCGCCACCAAGCAGCTGATGCTCGACGCCGGCCGAGCCGAGGCGGCGCTGGCGGCCCACGAGCGGGAGCTAGCCGCCTACCGGCCACTGCTCGGAGGTCCCGCCAACCGTGAGGCGGTCGCCGCCTTCCTCGACAAGCGGGAACCGGACTTCACCTCGATCCCCGGCATTTGACGGGACGGCCCGGTGGTCGGCCGGCACCACGAATGTCACAATGGCCCGGGGGGACAGCTGCGGTGGGGACCCGGACTCGCCGAGGGGGTTGCCGTGGAGCGTCGAGCAGGGGGAGGGCGGCGATCGTCGTTCGTCATCGCCGCGGCCATTGTGCTGCTGGTCTCCGCTTGCACGTCGGGCGAGTCCGAGCGTTCGGGCGACGGCGCCCCCCTCGGGCTGCCGAGCGGCGAGTCGAGCGAGCTGGGCGAGGCGCTGACCGGAACCGATTCCGAGGAGGCGACGACGCCCGAGTCGGTACCCATCGAGCGCGGTGAGGCGGTCACCAACCGCCTGGCCGTCCTCGATGGCGCCGGGACCCTCCTCACGATGGACCCGAACGGTTCGGGGCGCACGGTCATCGCCCGCTCGGACGGCCTGGAGGTGTCCCAGCCGGGGTTCTCACCCGACGGCACCCGGCTGGTGTGGAGCGAGTTCCGCCCCTTGCCCGGCGTCGACGCGTTCCAGACGTTCCTCGTGACGGCCAATGGTGACGGCACCAACGCGGTGGAGACCGAGACGCCGTTCCTATCGTTCTATTCGTTCTGGGATCCGACGTCGAATCGGGTTGCGTTCATCGGCAACGTCAGCGAGTCGAGCGTCGGGCTCGGCCTGGCCGAGCTCGCGCTCGGAGCTCGGCGGGCGCTGCCGGTCAACGCCGGCCTGCCCTACTACATATCGTGGAGTCCCGATGGCAAGGTCTTGCTGGCTCGGGTCTCCAACGAGTTGATCCTGGTCGGCGAGACAGGCCTGCTGTCGCCGGTCGGGCCGGTCACTGCCGATTTCAGGGTCCCGATCTGGTCGGCCGACAACCAGCTCTTCTTCCCCGAGGGGAACGGGTCGACCCAGGAGCTGATCCGTCTCGATCTCGGGGTCAACGAGACCCGGACCGCGCTGGTGACCTATACGGGCCAGCTCTTCGCAGTGCTCGACCCGACCGGACGACGGATCGCAGTGCAGGTCATCGAGCCGCCGGGCAACGCCGAGGTCGGCCCGTCGGATGCGGCCAGCGACCTGGTTGAGGCCTCGACGACCGACGGCACCGACGAACCCGGCACCGATCGAGAGGGCGAGCCAGGAGCCGACGAACCGGACGCCGACCGCGGGGGCCGGCCGGGGATCGAGGCGCCCGTCCTGCCGACCGGAGTCTCGGTCGTCGACGCCATCACCGGTGAGGTCGAGGTGGTGAGCGACGAGCCGGTCGTGTCGTTCTTCTGGAGCCCCGATGGCGAGCGGTTGCTGCTCGCCGCGATCGACGAGAACCTGGCTGGCGACGACGCCGGGATCGACGAGATCGTCTACGCCGGATCGACGCTCCGGTGGGACATCTGGGAGGGAGGGCAGACCACGGCCCACGGTCGCTTCGTTCCCAGTTTCGTCTCGATCCAGTTTCTCCTCTTCTTCGAGCAGTACGCCCAGAGCCACACATTCTGGTCGACCGACTCGTCGTCGTTCGTCTATACCGGCCAGGGGACCACTGGCGACAGCGGCGTCTGGGTTCAGGACGTCACCTCCGGAGAAGGGCCCGAGCTGGTGGCCGACGGCGTGCTCGCCATCTGGTCGCCGACCTGAGCATCGAGGTGGAGAGCGAGATGGTGCAGACGTCGCCCATCGCTACCCCCACGAGTTCTCCGGTGGCCAGCGCCAGCGGATCGCCATCGCCCGGGCCATCGCCCCGAGGCCGTCGCTCATCATCCTCGACGAACCGGTGTCGGCCCTCGACGTGTCGATTCGGGCCCAGATCCTGAACCTGCTGAAGTCGTTGCAGGAGGAGCTCGATCTCACCTACCTCACGATCGCCCACGATCTGGCCGTCGTCTATCAAGCCTGCGACGTGACCGGGGTGATGTACGTGGGCCGGCTGGTCGAGCTGTCGGCATCGGAGGAACTGTACAAGCGGCCCTTGCACCCGTACACGAGGGTGCTGCTGTCGGCGATCCCGGTCCCCGATCCCAAGCTCCGCAGCCGCCAGCGGATCCCGCTGGTCGGCGAGATCCCCAGCGCGCTCGACCCGCCATCGGGCTGTCGGTTCCACCCCCGCTGCCCGTATGCGGTCGAGACCTGCAAGACCGACGATCCGGAGTGGCGAGAGGTCGAGCCCGACCGCTGGGTGGCCTGCCACCTCGTCGAGACCGGCAGCGACGGCACGGCGTTCCTCAACGGCGACAGGGACCATCTCGGCGCCCCGTGACGGTGTTGCGGGCCGCTCGTCAGGACTTGTCCTCGACGAACTCCACCCAGTTCCCGTCGGGGTCCTCGACCATCGAGATCGTGACGCCCGGTCGGACTTCGGCCGAGTCGATGCGCACTTTGTAGCCTGCATCCTTCACGGCTCCGGTGATCTCCGCGAGGTTGTCGACGATCATCGTGAAGTAGCGGTAGCCGGTGCCGCCGGCGATGCCGCCCTTGGCCGGCCGGGCCTCCGGGACGTCGTCGAGCTTCACGAGCTTGATGAGCGTGTTGCCGCAGTTGAGGCGGTGCATCGTGCCGTTCATGCCGGCCGGCATCGGTGTGTCGGCGACGTGCTCGAAGCCGAGCAGGTCGCGATAGAACGCGAGCGACGCCTCGCTGTCGGTGATGACGATCCCGAGATCGATGGCGTCCTTGGCCAGTTGTACACCCATGGGGTGACACGCTGGCAGCTCGGGCCCGCGACCGCAAGACCCCGGGCCTATCAGGCGAGGGCGTTGATGAGGAGCGCTCTGATCGTTCGCGGGTTCTCGACCATCATCATGTGACCGGTGCCGGCCAGCTCGACCACATCGGGCTCGGTCAGCTCCGCGATCAGCTTGGCCGCAGCCCGGGGTGGGGTCATCTTGTCGCCGAGACCGACCGCCACCGACACGGGGCAGGTCACCTTGGCCGCCGCCGTCGTCGCTCCCTCATAGGCGGCGCAGGCGCCGAAGTCGGCGGCCAGTGCCCCCGGCTCACTGCCCTCGACGAGGGCGCGAGCCCCACCGAGCATCCACAGCCCGGGTGTCGGGTTCAGGCCGACGTGGGCGGGCCGGTCGTGGCTCCACGAGGTCATCAGGGCGGCGGCGGCCGGGAGATCGCTCTCGGCCGCCGACAGCAGCTCGGGGTGGACCGGCATGGCGTCGGCGGTCCCGAGCAGCACGAGCGAGCGGACGAGCTCACCCCGGCGCGCCGCCAGCTCCAGGGCGATGAACGTTCCCATCGAGTGGCCGACGACGTGGATCGGGGTCGCCTCGTCGAGTCGGTCGGCGACGGCTTCGATGAAGGTTGCGGTCCAATCGGCCAGCTCCTCGATGGTGGCGAGCGCCGGACCGGGAGTGAGGCCGTGGCCCGGCAGGTCGACGGCCAGCGGTCGGTAGCCGTGGTGGGCCAGGTACCGGGTCTGGAGTTGCCAGACGGTGGCGTCCATCCCGGCACCGTGGATGAGGAGCACCGTCGGCTCGGTACCGGTCAGCTCCACGCCGCCGGTGGCGGCGTGGACCTCGGTGCCGTCGAGCTCGACCTTCATCGCTGGCTCGCCTTGAGCGCCCGGGCCAGGTCCTCGACGATGTCAGCGGGATCTTCCAACCCGACCGACAGCCGGACGAGGTCTTCCCCGATGCCGGCCGCCACCATGTCCTCGGCGCTGAGCTGCTGGTGGGTGGTCGACCCCGGGTGGATGACCAGGGTCTTGGCGTCGCCGACGTTGGCCAGGTGGGAGGCGAGCTGGACCGACTCGATGAACTTCCGCCCGGCCTCCCGCCCGCCCTTGACCCCGAAGCTCAGGATGGCCCCTGCGCCCTTCGGGTAGAGCCGCTTGGCCAGCTCGTGGTCGGGGTGGGACGCGACCTGCGGGTGACGAACCCAGCTGACGGCATCGTTGGCTTCGAGCATCTCGATCACCGCAGTGGTGTTGGCCACGTGGCGGGCCATCCGCAACGGCAAGGTCTCGACGCCCTGGAGGAGCTGGAACGCGTTGGCCGGGCTCATCGCCCCACCGAAGTCGCGCAGTCCTTCGGCCCGGGCCCGCATCCCGAGGGCCGACGGCCCGAACTCCTCGGCGAACGAGAGGCCGTGGTAGCCGGCGTAGGGCTCGGTCAGCGTTGGATGCTTGCCCGACGCCGTCCAGTCGAACCGGCCCCCGTCGACGATCACCCCGCCGAGCGCG
>Ga0224508_10004815_pt1 | contig 10945 bp, 11 predicted proteins | sample SF_Jan12_sed_USG_4_FD_170157 | JGI IMG/M metagenome (GOLD analysis project Ga0224508, IMG submission 170157) | Sediment microbial communities from San Francisco Bay, California, United States - SF_Jan12_sed_USGS_21 | ecosystem: Environmental > Aquatic > Marine > Sediment | place: USA... | reverse complement strand
ACCCTTGAGAAACCGATCGAAGAACCTTCTCTGCCGTTCCAGAGATTCTCGCGAGTAGTAGTGCTCCCATTTCTTTCGTCCATGGACGTCGAGCCACTTCTGCTCGGAGGAGATCTGCTCGAACCCCAGCAGCGTCCCCCGGGTGTGCAGGCCATGATCCGGCCAACTCGCAATCACGTATGCTGGTACGGTGATTTCGGCAAGATCCGGCGACAACGATGCCCAGTAGCCCGGGTAAAACGGGTGTTCCTGCAGGGCCAGGTCAAAGTCGCTGAGCAGCCGTGCGGCCTCCGTCTTGGCCGGACGAATCCTGTATTGCATCCAGGCGGGCACGAACTCCGAGGGGATGCCGCCATGACGAACGGCGTCTCTATACACGTCCGTCAACGCCTCTCCCGGCATGATGGCCTTCAAATGCGGGGGATTGAGTGCGGCGACGTGCCACTGGACGACACCGAAGTAGGACACGCCGCCCAAACCGACGTTGCCGTTGCTCCACGGCTGCTCCCCCGCCCACTCGATGAGGTCGTAGAACGCGTTATTCTCAATAGGACCAAACAGGTCCAGGTCGCCGCCCGACCTGCCGGATCCGGGACTATCCGCTGCAATCACCACGTACTCGTAATGCACCCAGTACTCAGGATCCGGCGTCTCGAAGGCTGCATGCTCGGAAACCTGAATCTGGCCGTTGGCAAACACCCCCTCGTACTCCGCCGGCAGGTCATCCTTGCCATACGGCCCCATGCTGATCAGCACCGGGAAGCGACCCGCTTTGTCTGGACGGTAGATGTTGGCGGCGACCGAAAAGCCAGCGCGCGTGGTCACCATGACATCCTTTTGGATTAGCATGCCCTGGGGTTCTTCGCCACGCTGGGCGCCTGCGAGACTCCAGGCAACCAGGCCACTCACGATCAACACCGGCCGGCCAAACCCTGGCTTCTTCATACTCGTCGTCCTGCCTACGGTGACTGGAATCTCGTTCGAGCAGCACCCGTCATGATCGAGACGCTATCAACTGACACGAGATTATGTAAGAACTCTGGCCCTGGGGCCAGGTGAGCCGTTATCATGTTGCGCCACAACAAGAAAAGCTAAAAACAACCCATCCACATGGAAGTGTTAGTTCGGAATCTGGACGAGCTGGAGGACCTGACGATCGTCTTCTTCCAGCGACTGATCTGGCAGACCCCAAGCTTGAGCGCGGGCTACACGGCTTTGGTTGCTGGTCTGCTATACGTATTGACGCACCCAGCGGGCTCTCTTTCGACTATCCTCGATTGGTATTCGGCCCTGGCGCTGGCCGTCGGCGCCTGAACATCCGTTTCTGAGCCCGCGCGGCTCACACATCGCTCGCCACCGCCCGGCGGAACAGCCAGGCTCGTTCGTCCCAGAGATCCTCGCTCGTTTGTCAGCCGGCGGGCTTGCGTGCGACCAGCTGCGCGAGCGCCACAGGGCGGCCGTCCGGGTCGTTCATGGTGCCTTCCAGGTACGCGAGGATATCCAAACCGCCGGCCGACTCGCGAAGCGCGCCGGGCGCCACACGGAACCCCGGACTCCGCGGTCCGACGACGTCCGCTTGCGTGACCAGATGCTCCTCAACGAGGAGGACTCCACCCGCCCCGAGGGCGCCCTTCAGAGACTCGATCAGCGCCAGGTTGGCGTATCGAACCATGACGGCCAGTTCGTATCGGTCGGGCGTTAAGAGATCCGCAAGCTCAGTCGAAGCATTCTCCAGGTCCGCCTGAATGCACGTGATGGGCAGGCCAGCCGATTTCGCTGTTTCGGTCAGTCGATCGAGGGCGACCTCTGAGACATCAACTGCATCGACCTGCCACCCTCGCCGCGCGAGGTAAACGGCATTTCGTCCGCTGCCGCACGCTACATCGATGGCGCGGCGCTGAGTGTCCCGGCCCTCGAGCTTCGGCAACCATTCTGCCAGCAGCGCACTGGGATAGGTGCGGGTGCCGTAGGAACCCTGGCGGTAGCGCTCGTTCCACTTTTCCCGGTCCGCTTGGCTCATCCTCGGATCTGTCGGTTACCACTCCGGATTTCTTCGCGACGGAACGCGCGGGACCGGGCCAATCAGCCGGCCGGCCCGGCACTCTGCGATTTCACGCCCGCAAGCTCGCGCTCGTTTCGACACCCGCTGGCCCGGGCCGAGCGTGGGCCATGCTCAGTTGCTCTCTCCCCCTGGAATGACCCTGCCGATCTCCGAGAAGGGTACCGCTCTCAGATAGCTGACCGCCGGCCGTTTCAAAAGCAGGCTCAACCCCCCCTGTTCGGTGCGCTCCACCCAGAATACCTCCCAACGATCCTGCCCAAGCACATTCAACTCCGCCTCCAATGCATCGGCCTCCGGCTCGTCAAGCGTAACGATCCGATACTCCCAATCCCCATAGCGCTCCAAGTCCTCCCTGGCCCATTCCACGGGATCTTCAGGAGTCCTCTCCCTCGCCTCCTCAAGCATCCGCTGCAATTCCGCCAACGCCTGCTCCGTCCGAGACGGTTCGCCGGGCTGGCGGGAGCAGGCGAAAGACATACACGCAACGCCGGCCAGGACGGACACACCAAGCACACCAAATTTCATGGCCTCTGCTCACTCAGGGTTACAGACCGAAGATACGCCTGAACGGCCGTACCCCCGCCGCTGTCAACCCGGCGCCAGCCTCATTCCAGATCGTCGGCGATGGCTGCGATGCCAGCCTCGGCGCAGGCCGTATCCGCAGCCTGACCGCCCCCCGCGCCCGAGACGCCGACCGCCCCAAGCGGCACGTCACCCATCATGATGGGCGCGCCTCCGCCGAGCGGGACGACGTTGCTCAACTCGCGCTGACCGGAGAGCTCGGAGTCGCCCGCGGTCCTGTCCCTCCATGAGATGGAGGTTCTGCGAAACGTGCGGGCCGTGTAGGCCTTGCGGAAGGCAAGCTCCCAGTTGTGCGGCGACGCCGTATCGGCCCTCACCTGCATCACCGGCTGACCGGCCCGGTCCACGACCGCAACCGTGACGGTCACGAGATCTCCGGGGCGGCTGCACTCAGCGATGATGGTGTCGATGATCTGCCGCGCCTGCGCGACGGATATATTCGGCTGCATCAGCAACTGCGCATGGGCGGAGAGGCTCAGCAAGCCGGTCACCGCAAACAGCGACAGGGGCGCAAGCAGGCGAAAACCGAGTGCGCGCCGCGGCGCGAGCCATGGGCCTATTCTGGTACGTAACATCATCAGCTCATCCTCTTGTCCTATCCGGCTCAGGTCTCCACTTCAACCAGGGCGACGCGGTTAACGGCGCTGCAAGCCAGCACGAGATTACCGTCGGCGGTCGCCACCATGTGGCGCACGACGCCTCCGCCCGACGGAATCGCCCAGGTCTGGAACTGCTCCGTCTCTGTATCGAAGCGCACGAGCGCATTCGGCCTCGAGTACGTCTCCACGTACCAGATGATGTTGCCTACCGCCGCAATGCCATACGGCTGGGAGCTGGTCCCGCCGGGGGAGAGCCATTCCTGGACATCGCCGGTCTCAGGATCGAAGCGGCCCAGATAGCCGCGAGGGTAATCTGTATACCAGACCGCATCGTCCGGGGTCAGCGTAATGCGCCGGGGTCGCGAATCCGGATGCGGGAGCTCGTGCTCGGTAATCTTGCCCGTCTGCGGGTCGACGCTGCCGACCCGGTTGCCGCGGAAATCCACGTACCAGGGCACGCCTTCTGAATTCACCTCGATGCCATAAGGAAACGCGGCGGAGCTGGGCGCGGTCGAGATCTTCATCTCCTCGGTCTCGGGGTCGAGCCTGCCCACGTGTCCCGACGGCGTCGTGAACCAGACGGTTCCGTCCTGATCGACGATGGGCGTGTGCGGAGCCCGGACGCCCTCCTCCTCCGGCACCGGATACTCGGTCACGTCGCCCGTCCGCGGATCGAGCTTGCCGAGGTAGTTCTGGTAGTTACCCGTGAACCAGATGTTGCCCGCACCGTCCTCGATCAGCCCGTGGGGCCCGGAGTTCGGGGTCTTGAGGGGGAACTCCTTTATATCGCCTGTTACCGGATCCACTCGGCCCAACCTGTTCGCGTACTGGCCCGCCCACCAGAGGGAGCCGTCGGCCGCCGTGAGAGGATCGTGGGGGCGTGATCCCAGTGTTGGTGCAATCCACTCCGTGATGGTGACGTCGACCGGACCCGGAACCAGCGTCGGCTCGGTCCCCGGCTTCTTGGGAAAATTCTCCGCCAGATATCCCACGACCAAATCGGCCGTCTCGCCGGGGAGGGCAATCATCGAGCTGATCAGCGCCTTCCAACCCTCGTGTGTGTATCCCCTCGAGTTCGGAATGTAGTCGAGTTGATGGCACGCAATGCAAGTGCCTTCGATCAGCGCCCTCGCTTCCCCCTCGGGCAGTTGGATCGTGGGCTCATGTTGCTGAGCGCTAACGGTGCCGGTAAGAGCCACTGTCCCAAGCCATGCCGCCGTGATTGCTAGTGTTTGCCTTCCCATGATTTTCCCCCTCAAGCAAGATAGATGGTCAATGCCCCAAAAAAATCATTCGCTTATCGTCTGTAATCTACAGCAAAACGCCGCGACTCAGGAGTTATTCGACTGCCGGCCCCCGCTATCTCCTCGCGCCTCCGGGCGTCCTCTCGGGAAAACGGACGATGAACCCGTCCCGGTTCGGCATCTGTACCTGGGGCAGGGTCTCGGCATTCATCACGTCGTCCTCATCGATGATCCCGTTGATGGCAAGCAGATATGCAGTCAGGGCATAGACTTCGTCGTCCGTGAGCGTGCGCGGCTGCGTCCACGGCATAGCACGGCGGGTGTAGTCGAAGATCGTTGTGGCGACCGGCCAGAAGTTGCCGATGGTCTTCGCCGTATCGATGCCGTTGGACAGTGGCTCACCGCCGGTGAGTGCGAAACTGATCCCGCCCTCGGCATTCACGCCGTGGCACACTGCACACTTCTGTGCGTAGATGGGCCCGCCCTCTCCTGCGGTACCGCTACCGGGCGGCAGACCGGTCCCGTCGGGCAGAATGTCGATATCCCAGGCGGCGATGTCGGACTCGTCTATGGGCTGGCCGAGGTTCGGCGTCTGCGCCAACACAGCGCCAGAGCCCACCGCGAGAATCACGAGCGCGACCGCCCGAATGCTAAGCGTAGACATGCCGCACCTCGCCATCGGAGTCGACACCCCAGCTGGTAGGCCCGTTGTAGTGCTGGCTCGGGAACCCGTTCACGCTCGGCACCCGGCTCGCCTCCCCCCGCACGGCGACGATTTCGGCCCGGGTCGGCTGGACGTTGCCGGCTTCATCCCATGCGCGGCTCTGCAGGACGGCGGGTCCGCCGTCCCAACGCCAGGGGGCGCGGAAGCGGGTGAAGGCCTTGGGCAATACCGGTTCCTGGAGCGCCGCCTGGGCCCAGCTCTGCCCGCCATCGGCCGAAACCATCACCTTGGAGATCCGCCCGTTGGCCGAATACGCGACCCCGGAGACCTCATAGAAGCCCGGCCCACGCATACCCAGGCCAGGAGACGGTCGGGTGATGAAGGACTTGACCTCCTGCAGGAAATAGAACTGGTAGGCCTTGCCGCCCGGGAGAATCGGTGCGTAAGTCCTCGCCTCGTAGATGCTCATCGCGGGCTGGTCAACGAGCTCGATCCGGCGCAACCACTTGACGTTCATGTTGCCTTCCCACCCCGGCAGGAGCAGGCGCATCGGGTAGCCATTGCCCGGCATTAACCGCTCACCGTTCTGGTAGAGCGCGATCATGGCGTCATCCAGGGCCTTGCTGAGCGGCACGCTTCGGTGCAGGGCGAGTGAGTCCGAGCCTTCGGCGATAAGCCAGGTTGCGCTCGGATCGATCCCGGTCTCCTCCAAAAGCGTGGAGAGCATGACACCGCTGTATTCGGCAGAGGAGGCGAGGCCATGGAGCGCCTGCGCGGTCGCGTCGATCGGCTCCGGCGACCACAACGGCGCGCTGTTACCACCGCACTCGACGAAAGCCATCCGCGAGACTGTCGGATAGCGCATGAGTGAATCCAGCGTGAACACCAGCGGTTGCCTCACCAAGCCGTGGATGACCAGACGATGTTGATCGGGATCGATGTCCGGCGGACCGGAGCGGGAGATCACGAAATGCAGGCCATTCGGCGTAAAGGTGCCGTCGAGCAGGTGATGTGGGGTGCGTGATTGCTGGGCACGAGGCTCGCCGTTCGGGTTGGTCATCGTGCGTACGGCGGCAGTCTCGAACCGGGACGGCGACTCATAGGGCCCTGTCGGCGTGCCCGGCACGGCACTCCACGGATCGTCCAGGAGCGCCTGAGCCCTCGCCGTCGCGCCGAGCGTATAGCCCGTCATCGCCGAGGCGAGGGCAGCGCCCCCTTTGAAAAAAGCACGACGGTCGAACAGCCCGTTTCCGGCCGCGGGTCCCAGATCTTCCCAGCTTCGCGTCGAGTCTTCTTTTGGCATGACGCCCCCCGTTTGCGTTGTTCGTCTTCCTGCCTACCGTACCATAAGAGACGGAGATCCCAGAGGAGCGGAGGCCAGGGAGAAACGCCACCGAGCGCCTGTGTTCTTTCCTGTGCGGCCCCCACTTCTTAACGATGGGTCTGGCGACTGATCCGCAGACGCCCGGTGACAGGCCGAAGATACACCCAAACCCCCGGATAGACGAGAATCCGTCAGCCTGTACGAATTACCAGTATTCGATTTCCGGGTGTCAGCAGACAGCCGCGGCCACGTCCGGGTTGAGCCGCTCATCAGCTACGTGGGACGATAGGCGGACGCCGTTTGTCATCCCAGAAAAGGCCAACCCCGTGCGTGAGATGTCACAGTTCTATATTGACGGACAATGGGTCGATCCCGAGACACCGTCACCACTCGACGTGATCAACCCGGCTACCGAAGAGCCTTGTGGCCATATCAGCCTGGGCGGCGCCGGGGACGTCGACAAAGCAGTCGCCGCCGCCACGCGTGCTTTCGGCCGCTTTGCGTCCAGCTCTCGCGAGCAACGCATCGAGCTGTTGCAGGCGATCCTGGATGGACTCACAGAACGGGGTGAGGAGCTCGCCACCGCCATCATGGAGGAGATGGGGGCACCCTGGCAGCTGGCACAATCGGCCCAGGTGCCAGCCGGGACGCGACACTTTCGCACGGCGTTGAAAGCGCTGGAGAGCTTCGAGTTCGAACAGCACCAAGGCACAACGCTGATTGCTCGAGAAGCGATCGGCCCGTGCGCGCTGATTACGCCTTGGAACTGGCCGCTCAATCAGGTGGCCGTCAAGGTCGCGCCGGCTTTAGCCGCGGGCTGCACGATGGTCCTTAAGCCGAGCGAGATTGCACCGTTCGACGCGATGATTCTTGCCCAGATCATCCACGAGGCGGGCGTACCCGCGGGCGTGTTCAACCTCGTCAACGGCGACGGGCCCAACGCAGGCGCGGCGCTCACGGCACACCCGGACATCGCCATGGTCTCGTTCACCGGCTCCACGCGCGCCGGGGTCGCGGTGGCGAAGAGCGCAGCTCCCACCGTTAAACGCATCGCCCAGGAGCTCGGCGGCAAGTCCGCCAACGTGGTCCTCGAGGATGCGGACCTCGAGAAAGCTGTCGGACGCGGTGCCTCAGGCTGCTTCAACAACTCAGGCCAGTCCTGTAATGCGCCGACACGCATGCTGGTCCCTAGAAAGCTTCTGCAGGACGCGACGGAGCTCGCAGCCGCGAGAGCAGAGTCGACCATCGTGGGCGATCCCCGCGGCGAGGCCACGACGATCGGACCGGTCGTCTCCGAAGCGCAGTGGCGCAAGATTCAGGCATTGATCGAGAAGGGCATCGAGGAGGGCGCAACGCTGGCGGCGGGCGGGACGGGACGCCCCGACGGCCTGGATAGAGGCTATTACGTGCGCCCGACTGTCTTCTCCGACGTCACGAACGACATGACCATCGCCCGACAAGAGATCTTTGGCCCCGTGCTCTGCATCATTCCTTACGACGACGATGACGATGCCGTTCGCATCGCCAACGACACGCCCTATGGACTCTCCGGCTACGTCAGTTCGGGTGATCTCGACCATGCACGCAGCGTTGCCTCACGACTGCGCACCGGCATGGTCCATATCAATAACGCGCCGCTGGATGCGAGCGCCCCCTTCGGCGGTTACAAGCAGTCTGGCAACGGTCGCGAATGGGGTGCGTACGGTATTGAGGAGTATCTGGAGATCAAATCCATCTACGGGTACGAGGCGCGCCCCAAAAGCTGACCTGTCACGTTGGCCCGATCAACTCGCCGTTTCGATCGCTGAACGGATGCGATCGGTCGTATAGCATCCGCCTGACGCGCAGCCACGCGGCGTCAAAGATCGCGCTCGCAATCGCGGGCGTCGCCGTTCGTGTCCAGGGTTCGCAGGCACCGTAGACAGGGAGCTCCGGCCTGTTGATGACCACGGTCCAGACCCGGGAGCAACCCGGAAACCTTCAGCTAATCAATGGAATAGGCAAGAGACGCCCGCGGCCTTCCATGCGAGTCCAGACACCAAGTATGATGGTCACGCACGATAACGATTCATGGATCCTTCAGGGGGAACGACAATGAAATATGCATCGGCGGCAGCGCTAACGGCGCTACTTCTCCTCGGCCATCAGGCATCCGCGCAGATGGTGCTCTTCGACGGCTCGGACCTCGACAACTTCAACGCGTTGGGGGACGCAAACTGGACCGTGTCCGGCGACGTCGTGGAGGCGACCAGCGGCGGCGGCCACCTGGTCACCAAAAATTCCTATGCCGACTTCGTATTGACGGCTGAGTTCTGGGTCGACGATCCGGCCAACAGCGGGATCTTCATTCGTTGCCAGGATCCGGAGATGATATCTCCGAGCACGTGTTACGAGGTCAACATCTATGACCAGCGCGCGGACCAGACCTACCGCACGGGCGGCATCGTCGACTTCGCGGCGCCGGCGGCTCAAATCAACACCGGCGGCCAATGGAACACCTACGAGATCCGGGCGGAGGGCGACCACATCGTGGTCACTTTGAACGGCACGGTGACGGTGGACTTCGAGGACGACACCTATTCGGACGGCCCGCTCACGCTGCAGTACGGCTCAGGCACCGTTCGGTTCCGGAACGTGCAGATCCAACGGCTCTGAACTCCGGGCTCAGGCGGTGATCTGCTCGACGCCTGACATATAAGGCCGCAGAACATCGGGGACGCTCACCGTACCGTCAACCCGCTGATAGTTCTCCATGACGGCGATGAGCGCCCTCCCGGCGGCAACCCCGGACCCATTGAGGGTATGGACCGGCTCGGGCTTCCCGGTGTCGGGGTTGCGCCAGCGTGCGTGCATGCGACGCGCCTGGAAGGCCTCGCAATTGCTGCAGGAAGAGATCTCCCGATAGCGGTTCTGGCCGGGCAGCCAGACTTCGAGATCGTACGTCTTCGCGGCGGCAAAGCCCGTATCACCCGCGCACAGTGTCACGACGCGATACGGCAACCCGAGCCGCTGGAGAACGACCTCCGCATGCGACAGCAACTCCTCGAGCGCGCGATCGGACTCCTGCGGCGCTACCACATGGACCAGCTCGACCTTCTCGAACTGGTGCTGGCGAATCATTCCCCGGGTATCCTTGCCATACGAGCCCGCTTCGGACCGGAAACAAGGCGTATGGGCCGTCAGACGCATGGGAAGCTCACCGGATTCCAAGATGCGGTCGCGGACAAGGTTGCTCAGGGGCACTTCGGCGGTGGGTATCAAACGCAGCGGCGTCTCTCCTTCAACCTTGAAGAGATCCCCAGCGAACTTCGGCAGCTGCCCCGTGCCAAACAGGGAGGCGTCGTTGACCAGATACGGGACGTAGGTCTCCGTGTACCCATGCTCGCTGACGTGAACGTCCAGCATGAACTGTGTAAGCGCGCGGTGCACCCGCGCCAACGCCCCCTGCAACACCACGAACCGGCTTCCTGACACCTTGGCAGCGGCTTCGAAGTCGATCAGTCCGAGTTGCTCGCCCAGGGCGACGTGATCTTTCGGCTCAAAGCCAAACTCCGGCACCTCACCCCAGCTCCGAAGCACCGTATTGGAGGTTTCATCGGCTCCATCCGGCACGGAATCATGCAACAGGTTCGGGATCTGCGCGAGGAACGCATCAAGCTCTTCCTGCAGGCTCTGCAGGCGCGCCTGCGAATCCGCAAGCGCCGTGCCCAGCTCGCCGACCTCGGCCTTGAGCGGCTCGATGTCCTCGCCCGCGGCCTTGGCCCGCCCGATACCCTTGGAGCGCTCATTGCGGCGGTGACGTAACTCTTCGACTTCCACCTGCAGCGCCTTCCGGCCATCCTCGAGCCGCTGATAGAGCGGTCGGTCGAGCACGAAGCCTCGCCGCGCCAGGTTTCTGGCGACGCCATCCAGGTCACTGCGTAACGCTCTGGGATCTAGCATGAAGAAGATCTCGAGTCAGTCATGGTAACCGAGGAACCGTTCCACGCGCTGACACCATCCGGCGAGGAGCGCGAACGACAACAGCAGCCCGAGGGCGACACCTGTCGCGTTGGCGAGAAGGTCCATGGGATCGAAAAACCGATACGGCAAACGCGATTGCACGATCTCCAACAAAGACCCGAAGGCGATCAGCAACAAAGCGATGACCGCGTGTCGCTGTTTGGTGTACAGCCCGGCGAACCAGATCATCAGAAGGAAATAGGCGAATCCATGCATGAGCTTGTCGGACGGGGCCAACTCGTCCATCACGGCACCGGGTATCACACTACCGACGGTGACGAGGACCACAAGCGCCCAGCCGGTCAACATCCACACGACGGGATAGCGCAGGGTCAACATTGCCGCTTACCGCCTCGTACCGGATTCGCCCGGCTGCCCGATGACATCGACGCCCTCGGGCGGGCTGAAGTCGAAGGCATCCTCGGAGATTGCCGGATTGACCTCAACCTCTTCGAACTGAATCAAGGT
>Ga0224508_10004814_pt1 | contig 10946 bp, 10 predicted proteins | sample SF_Jan12_sed_USG_4_FD_170157 | JGI IMG/M metagenome (GOLD analysis project Ga0224508, IMG submission 170157) | Sediment microbial communities from San Francisco Bay, California, United States - SF_Jan12_sed_USGS_21 | ecosystem: Environmental > Aquatic > Marine > Sediment | place: USA... | reverse complement strand
CATGCGATTGCACGCAGTCAGGCGGATGCGCCGGAGATTGACGGCATTGTCGAAATTACCGAGGCCAGTGAGTTATGGCCGGGGAATATTGTGGATGTAAAGATTAATAATGCGAGTGAACATGATTTATTCGCGTCATTGATATAGGTAAATTGCAAATGCGTTATGTGTGGAGGTCGTTCTAGTTATGCCGATGTATGAGTTTTATTGCGAAGATTGTCATACGATTTATAACTTTTTTTCGCGCCGTATTAACACCGAGAAACGACCGGACTGTCCAAAATGCGGACGAACCGAGTTGGAACGCCAGGTTTCACTATTCGCGGTCTCCAAAGGACGCAAAGAATTCGATGAAGACGACATGTTCGGTGATATGGACGAGAGCCAAATGGAAAATGCCATGATGTCCATGGCCGGTGAGATGGAGAATATCGACGAGGAAAACCCGAAACAGGCTGCGCAAATGATGCGCAAACTCTATGAAGCAACCGGCTTGAAGTTAACGGCGACAATGGAAGAAGCAATACGGCGTATGGAATCCGGCGAAGACCCGGATCGCATTGAAGAAGATATGGGGGATTTTCTCGAAGATGAAGACCCATTTGCTATGCAACCGAAACAACACCTGGATGACCTGCGACGAAAGTATTTACCACCCAAAGTCGACGAGACTTTGTATGATTTGTGATCAAGGTACAGTCTGAGATAGTGAAATAGCATGAAATCTAATCAACTTAATCGTGGTGAAAACCGCCGAGTTATGTACGTGGAGAATAAAGTTGGCAAAATCGATGGCGTCAGAGCACGTATTGGTTGGGTTTCGTTTTCACATACGGGTCGAACCGTTTACCATAGAGATAAACAGTTGCAGCGAAGTAAGGGACAAGGGATTTTGGGTAATTATTTTGATGTTGAGACCGGTGAAGAATATTGGATCTCAGGAATCAAAGTACGGGGTAGTATCGCGCATTGGACAGGGCGAACCGAGATTAAAGTAGATGTTGATGCAATCAAAGAATACAAACGAATAAAACGATGCGGTTAAGATGTAGTACCCCGTCGTTACTCAATTTACTTTTCTAAATTTTTCCTGGATTCTTCACTCGCTACGCTCGTTCAGAACGACAAAAAAATATCATCCGTCATGCTGCGCGATGCGAAGCATCCAGTGAAACAATTTTCCAGTTGCGCTCCTTCCCGCCAGGTTTATAATTAATCGCTGAATGCTGACAGCTAATTGCCGACAGCCTTTCCACGCGAACGCCGGACTAAATATTTTTAGTTTTGGACGCTTCCAATCAGGACAAATCGGCCGCCATTATTCACATTCCCCCTCACTATTCACCACAATGCGTAACGGATCCCAAATGCCGGCGCGGTGCAGGTCACGCAGTGAAGTTTGTACGAAGGCATCGAATGAAGATTCTGGATTCTTGCGACTGGAGAAAGTTTCCCGGTCAATTTTTATTTCCGCGTTAATTAATTTGGCGCCACAATAAGTCGCGATAGCTTCGACAAATTTTCCCGTGCCGGGATTGCCGCAACCCGCAAATCCCTGTCGGTCGAGAGTGATGGACTTGATGCCGTGGCGTTTTAGTGCATCGACGACAGGCGGTATGGACTGATCGAAATTATCCGTTTGCAGGCGTGACATTTCCGCCTCGACGGCAATTTGCTGCGCATCCTGTGTGGACATATCGTCGCCGTTGACGAATACGGTGCTGGTGACAAATTTACAGTTTTCGTACACACCGACGATGGTGGCTTCGGATGAAAATGCTGGATTGATAACAATTCCCAATGCAAAAACTATTGTAATAATTCCTGTCAATATCCCCCCGGATAACCGCCAAACGTGTTGTGTCATAGTGTGTTGTTTACCGTTGATTGTGTCCAGGTTCCCATTATAACCCTCAGAGGGGGAGAAAGATGATAGATGAATTTCACGGCGCTAGATCGCATAGCAAGAACTGTTTTATGTATAATGCGCCGCCCTCCGATTTATTCACTTTCTTAGTTAGAGCATGACCCAATTGCGCGATGAAATTGATAAGCGCAGAACATTCGCGATTATCTCCCACCCGGACGCCGGTAAAACGACGCTGACCGAGTGCTTGTTGCATTATGGTGGCGCGATCCAGATGGCGGGTACCGTAAAGGCGCGTAAGTCCAGCCGTCACGCCACGTCGGATTGGATGGAGCTGGAAAAACAACGCGGGATTTCGGTGACATCATCGGTAATGCAGTTCCCCTATAAAAACTGCGTTATTAATTTACTGGATACTCCAGGTCACGCGGATTTCTCCGAAGATACCTACCGCACGTTGACGGCGGTGGATTCGGTGCTCATGGTCATCGACGCGGCCAAAGGTGTGGAAGAACGCACCATAAAACTAATGGAAGTGTGCCGTCTGCGTGATACGCCGATCATCACTTTTATCAACAAACTTGATCGCGAGATTCGCGACCCGATTGAATTGCTGGATGAGATCGAATCGGTGCTGAAAATTAAATGTGCTCCAATGACCTGGCCGGTCGACTCGGGCAAGGCATTTCGCGGGGTTTATCGCCTGTTTGATGACACCGTACGGTTATATGGTGCGCGGAATCCCAAAGGCGGTGAAGATAAATTTATTAACAGGCTGGATAACCCGGAACTGGACGGTGCAATTGAAAATGATGCACAAAATCTGCGTGATGAGATCGAGCTGGTGCAGGGTGCGAGTCACGCGTTTGACTTGCAGGAATATCAGGACGCCAAACTGACACCGGTTTTTTTCGGTACCGCGTTACAACGTCTGGGCACGGACGAAATGATGGATACTTTTGTGGATATTGCACCGCCACCACAACCACGCGCCGCGGAATCACGCGAAGTTGATGCACACGAATCCAAATGCAGCGGTTTTGTGTTCAAGATTCAGGCGAACATGGATCCGGCCCATCATGACCGGGTTGCGTTCATGCGAATTACTTCGGGAAAATTTGAGAAGGGTATGAAACTGCGCCATGTGCGCGCCAAACGCGATATGACCATTCATAACGCGATTACGTTCATGGCAGCAAAACGCGATGCCGCCGAGACCGCTTACGCCGGCGATATTTTGGGTTTGCATAATCATGGCACCATACAAATCGGCGATACGTTCACCGAAGGTGAGGAACTTAAGTTTACCGGCGTACCGAATTTCGCGCCCGAATTGTTTCGTCGTGTTCAATTGCGCGATCCACTACGCGCAAAAGCACTACAGAAAGGCTTGATTCAACTCAGCGAGGAGGGCGCCGCCCAGGTATTTCGACCCCTGAGAAACAACGACCTCATCCTTGGTGCCATCGGTATTCTGCAGTTTGATGTGGTTGCCCATCGGTTGCGCAATGAATACAGCGTGGAATGTTCCTTTGAAACCGTCCCGGTTGCTACCGCGCGCTGGGTGGCGTTTGAAAATCCGGCCAAGGAGGACGAATTCCGCCGCCGTGCGCATGACAATCTGGCGCTGGATGCAACGGATTCGTTGACCTATATCGCGCCAAATATGGCGAATTTGCAGCTGACCATGCAACGCTGGCCTGATGTTAGCTTTCATTCCACGCGCGAACATTGACATAAGTGTTGTCGTGTGGAGACGGATCAAGCTCCCCGTCTGGTAAATCAAACTTCCGATAAAAGCACCCAATTTTTGGACAACCGGCCATAGTCGACCGGATCATATATGACAATAGTCTGATATAATTCTGCAGAATTTATGGTGACACGCGGTCAACGGGTGCACTGTATTTTCTACACTACCACCACCAGAGAGACATCGTCGAAGCTATGATCAAGGCGATGGGGTAAAAAAGGGGAAAGAGATGACGGCAAAAAGTCGTTTGTTACAGCTATTGTTGTTTTCAGGTGCGCTAATGTTGACGGCACCGGTCAGTACCAACGCTTATTCGGTTTATGATGAACAAGTTTGGTGTTTGGCGCAGAATATTTATTACGAAGCGCGCGGTGAACAAGAATCGGGCCAACTTGCTGTCGCCACAGTCACGCTGAACCGAGTTGAACGTAAAGACTATCCGGCTACAGTTTGCGCGGTTGTCTGGCAACCACGTCAGTTTAGTTGGACGCATGTTCGTCTGGTGCACAAACCGCTCGAGTCCAAGTCATGGAACCGTTCAATGCAACTAGCCGAGTCAGCATTAGATGGTGAGTTGTATGAACCCGTACGTAGCGCAACGCATTTTCACGCCAAGCATGTGCAACCTTATTGGAGTTTAGGCGTGGAACCGGTCAGTGAAGTCGGTCGTCACGTGTTTTACGAGTTGTAGTTCTCAGAATAATTCGCGCGCGTTGAAAAACGCTTGTAGTGCACCAAACAGATAAAACGGATCTTTGGCACCGGCCAGTTCGCGTATCGAGTGCATGGCAAATTGCGCTACGCCAACATCAATTGTGGGTACGCCAACAGCGCTGGCCGTAATCGGCCCGATAGTCGAGCCACAGGCCATATCGCTGCGTGATACGAAAGATTGATACGGTATTTGCGCTTGTTCGCATATTGAGCGGAATACGGCTGCAGTTTCGCTGTTGGTGGCATAGTGCTGATTCGCGTTGACCTTGATGACTGGGCCTTTATTCAAAACCGGGCCGTGGTTTTGGTCGTGTTTATCCGCGAAATTTGGATGCACACCGTGAGCGTTATCCGCTGAAATCAACATTGATTTCTGTATTGTTCTCGCGAAGTTTTCTTCGTCATTATTTGATTGATCGCATAAGCGACGCAACACAGAATGCAAAAATAGTCCGTCTGCACCACATGCCGACGCGCTGCCTACTTCCTCATGGTCGTTACAAACGAGTACACAGTTACCGTTTGCGTCGGCATTTATTAGACTCATGGCGCCGGTATAACAACTCAGCAGATTGTCCAGTCGTGCTGATGTGATAAATTCCTGATTTAGTCCGATTAATGCTGCCTTTTGCGTGTCATAAAAACTCAACTCAAAGTCGAGCAGCTTGACTTTACCCAGATCGGAAAATTGTTCACCGATTTGTCGTTCGACCAGCTCCGCTAAAGTTAACTCATTATCAAGCTGACACAAAACAGGTGGTAGATCTTTTTGTGCGTTAATGCTACGTGTTTTGTTGACCTCTCGATCGAGATGAATCGCGAGGCTCGGGATTACGGCTATTGGCATCTCGAAATCGATATTTCGGCTTTGAATTTTTTGGCTTCCATCACGAAAGGTGACACGACCGGCTAATGATAAATCCCGGTCGAACCACGGGTTGAGCAATACACCGCCATAGACTTCGACACCGAGTTGCAGGTAGCCATTCTTGTTAATCTCCGGTTGCGGTTTCACTTTCAGACACGGGCTGTCCGTGTGCGCGCCGACCATGCGAAATCCTGAGTCGGCGATTGGTTCACCATTGAGCGAAAACGCGATCAGTGAGGAGCCATTGCGTATGACATACGCTTTGGTGGGTTGGGAAATGTCCCAAACATCGGTCTCGTTAAGTCGTCGGTATCCCGTCTCTTGTAATATCGCCGCCAGATTGTCCGTCGCGTGGAACGGTGTTGGCGAATTATTGATAAAATGGAGTAAATTCTGGTTAAATTCAGTTATTAGCATGGCAACAATATTCGAACTAAAAGTTTACTTTGTTTATTGAACCCGCCACTGGTGCTGCAGTCTATAAAACATACAGATCAGTTGTTATGAAATATACCGCTTTACATTCATCCCGTCGCTGTTTGCTGGTTCGGATAGCCGCACTGGGACCACTGACTGTTTTAAATCCTGCCCTGGCCCAGGTTTTGTTGAAAACGCCGCGCCAGTCACGTGGACCGTTTTATCCCGCGAAGCTGCTGTTAGACGATGACAACGATCTGGTGCAGGTAAAAGGTCAGCCACAACCCGCCAAGGGTACGGTAACGCATATTTGCGGTCACGTGCTGGATATGACAGGTCGACCGCTGCGACGTTCGTCAGTCAGGATTTGGCAATGCAATGCGTTTGGGCGTTACCATCATCCACGCGACCGGCGTGACATGCCGCTGGATCCGGGGTTTCAAAGTACGGGCCATTTTGTGACAGGTGACGACGGCGCTTATCGTTTTCGAACCATCAAACCGGTGCCTTATCCGGGTCGGACGCCACATATTCATTTCGAAGTCAGTGGCGCTGGGTTTAACCCGATAACAACGCAAATGTATGTGGCAGGCGAGCCGGACAATAAACGCGATGGCTTGTTGAATTCGATTCGCGACGAAGCGTCACGCAAAAGCGTTATTGTGGATTTAAATCCGTCTCAACAACTGAATAACGAACTAGCTGGTGAGTTCGACATTGTCGTGGGCGATATGCCCGGTTAAGACGCTTTTTCGTAAGCCGGCTCTTGTGCTTCGGGTAACCAGCACACGTCCGTCGATTCTTTTGCACCCAGACTCGAAAAATCGAATAATCCGGTATCCGCCAGATGCGATGGCGACACATTCTGTATAGCGCGGAAAATGCTTTCGATGCGTCCTGGATGTTGCCGTTCCCAATCAACCAACATTTTTTTAATTGCCTGTCGCTGCAAGTGATCCTGCGAACCACAAAGATTGCACGGAATGATCGGAAAGTCGCGAATCGCGGCGTATTTTTCGATATCGGATTCACGGCAATAAGCCAGTGGCCGGATGACGATATTTTTACCGTCATCGCTGAGTAGTTTGGGCGGCATGGCTTTTAACGATCCACCGTTAAACATGTTCAAAAACAAGGTTTCGATAATATCGTCGCGATGATGGCCGAGTGCAATTTTGGTGATGTCGTGTTGTTCGGCAAAACCATACAATGTGCCGCGGCGCAAACGCGAACATAAACCGCACATGGTCTTGTTCTCGGGTATCACCCGTTTGACCACACTGTAGGTATCGCGCTCGATAATGTGATATGGCACACCCAGGGCTTCGAGGTATTGCGGCAAGACGTGTTCCGGAAACTCGGGTTGCTTCTGGTCCAGATTGACCGCAATCAGCTCAAACTCGACCGGTGCCTTTTCGCGCAGTTGCAACAAGATGTCGAGCAGGGTGTAGGAATCCTTGCCACCGGAAAGGCATACCATCACACGATCTCCATGCTCAATCATATTGAAATCTTCAATGGCGCGTCCGGTTTCCCGGCGCAGTCGTTTTTGCAGCTTTTTCACGCTAATCGTGGATTTTTGTTTCGTTTCGAGCGTTGCTGGTGTCATGGCGTTACAATCGCGTGGTACCGGTTGAGGTTTTGGGCGGTCTTTGTATCCCAACAATTGGATTTTGTCATTATTAAATTCCTGAAAACAGGTTAGGAAGGGGTTTATTCACCTCGGGTTTAACAGGTTTGCGTATGGTATCCCGCCCGGGGAAAACGGACACTATGTGGCGTTTCATTAAAATTCTTGCTTCGATTGTCATCGTACTGGCGGTTCTGGTCGTCGTCGCCGTCGTGGCATTAAGTCAGATCGATATGGATAGTTACAAGAGTTTTGTCGCATCCACGGTCGAAAAACGTACCGGTCGCGTGTTAACCATCGACGGCGAAGTGTCTTTCAAACCTTCACTATCACCAACTCTGGTGGTCGAAGACGTCAAATTTGAAAATGCCGGCTTTGCGTCCGATCCGTATATGTTTACGGCGCAGCGTTTGGAAGGGGAGTTGGAACTAAAACCGCTGTTGAACGGCGATATTCAGATTCGCGGTGTCAAGCTCATAGAACCGCAACTTTTTTTAGAACGCGGGCACGGTGAGTTGCGCAACTGGCGTTTTCGCAAGCAACGTAAACGCCCCAACATTCCGGTGCTTCTGATCGATAAGGCTGAGATTCAAGGCGGGCGCGTGGTCTACACCAATTCCGTCAGTGGATTTCGTTACGAATATAAGGGGCAGTCGGCGCATGCCTGGTTGCGTGAAGGAACGCAAATAGTTGAAGCGGTGGCGGATGGTTTGCTTGACGGTGTGCAAACCCATGCCGAAGGTACATTCGGCGAGTTGGAGCATATATTTTTACCAGGGCAAGCGTCGCAAATTAACCTTACGGCCAATACCGCGCAGATTGATTGGGATATTAATGGCACGGTCAAAGACGCAATAATGGCGCGTGGGGTCAATATTGATCTCGCCGCACACACGGATTCCACCGCCAATATTGATGTATTTACAAAATTTCCTATTCCCGATTTTGGCATAGCTAAAGCCACGGCTAGACTCGCTGGTGACCCCAGTGCTTTTACTTTGGGTGGAATCGCAGGAGAAGTAGTAGGGGAGCGCGAAGGCGGGACGATTCAAGGATGGATTGAAGAACTGGGAAAATCCAATCGCATGGAATTGAGTATCAAAGGTGAGGCCGAATCACTGGTTGAATTTCTTGCAGCGTTTGACCGTAAGTGGTGGCTGGACGGAAAAGTCTCAACTGCCTTTTTATTGCAAGGCGTCAAAAAAGACTACAGTTTGGACGATGTGACGGTGAACATGTCGAGTGCCGATATCGATGCCACATTGACCGGTAGCGTTGGCACGGTTTCGCGTTTGCGCAATTTGAATTTTGATATTGACTACACGGTCGATGACATTAGCATTTTTTCAGAGCGTATGGGTACGCCATTGCCTGTAGTGGGGCCGGCAATAGGCACGGCCAGTTTAAGTCGTTCCGACGGCGCGGTGACTCTGGAGGACATCCAGGCCGATATAGAAAGCGACCTGGTGGTCGTAAAGGCCACCGGTGCGATCCAGGATGCGGGAAAGTTACATGAAATGAATATTGAACTGGAAGGGAGGACAGAGCAACCGTCGATCCTATCGGAAACATTGCGTTATCCATTACCCGAAATTGGCGATTTGCGATTCGATGCGCAATTAATTCGAGGGGATGACGCGTACCGGATTGAGCGTTTGTCGGCCGGGCTTTCTACGCCGGAATTTAACATCGGCGTTTCGGGTTTGATAGACGATTTGCGTGGATTGCAGGGTTTGGATCTAGAAGTAAGCGTGTTAACGGATTCGTTGGATCAATTGTCTGAAATTACGGGTTATGAATTACCCGCTTCAAATGCGTTGCAATCTTTTGGTCGAGTATTTTACGAAAGTAACGAAAGTAAACGTGCCCACATTGATTCCACCATTAAGGGCGAGAATTTTACGGCGTCGATTGCGGGAACGGTAGATAATTTGCTGCGTTTCGATGGTGTTGAATCGACGATACAACTCAACGCCGAATCTCTTGATGAGCTATCAAGAATATTCAAGACTGATTTTCCCGAGTTCAATAATCTGAAACTTGCGGGCACGGTGCGGCACAGTCAGGGGATTGCCGCTCAGACTCAAGATGCTCAGGGCAATGTCATCGAGGTGCCGGCGATAAAACCAGTAACCTGGGTGGATGCTGTGTTGGCCAGCGGCAACACCCAGGCAAAAGTACAAGGTAATATCGATTTTGATCAAACACCCAAGGTGTTTGACCTGAAGCTCGATGTCAGCACGAAGACTTTAGCGGATCTCGAACCCATCACTGGCACACGTTGGCCGGCGGTCGGGCCAGTTACAGGTACAAGTAATTTGCGAGTCGATGAATCGGGTTACGCTTTCAATGGTTTTAAATTAAAAGTAGACGGTAGCGACTTACTTGGTGATGCAGTGATAGTACCTGGGCAAGGGAACACCATTCCCGTTATTACGGGTTCGATGACATCGGATGTGCTCGATCTGCGTCCTTTCCTGGCAAACGAAGAAACCGACAGTTCGAAAAAGAAAGAACCCTGGTTTAGTGACAAACCATTCGAGTTTGATTTTGTTCGTGGCGTTCGGATGCAGCTCGATATTAAGGCGGGCCAGTTGTTGTCGCGTTGGACACATCTGGATAATATGCAGACGCAGATTACGACACAGGATGGACGTTTGCAGATGCCACTCACTGCGAACCTGAATCCGGGTAGTGTGGACATGCGATTCGACGTCGACACGAATCAACATTCCATGCCGGTGGCATTCAAGTTACTGGCCGCCGATGTGGACACAGAACAGATTTCGAATATACGGGATGAAAATATTGTACAGGACGGGAATATTGATCTGGATATTTTGATTAATGGCAGCGGCGCATCGATGGACGAATTGATGGCGGGTGCCGATGGCCATATATTATTGACCATGAATAGTGGTCAAATCAGTCAAACGGTGTTGCGTTTAATTGGTGCGGATATTCTTTGGCAAATGGCACACATGCTTAACCCATTTGGCAAACGGCGCAACTATCTCGACCTTGAATGCGGTGTATTCGGTTTTCGGATTGAGGATGGAATTGCCCACAGTAACAAATGGATCGCAACTCGTTCCAAGGAGGTCGCAGTAATAGGGGCAGGTGTTATCAACCTGGACACGGAAGATGTCGAGATCGCATTGACGCCTAAGGCTCGTGAAGGCATTGGTATCAGTGCCAGTTCATTGGTTAAATTAGTTCGGCTGGGTGGGAGTCTATCGGACCTTAAGGCGGAAGCCGATCCTGCCGGGTTGTTAAAAAGCGGAGCCTCTATTGGCGCTGCTGTTGCGAGTGGTGGACTCAGTCTATTAGCGCAAGGTTTGTTTGATCGTGTCACTGCAAACAATCGTCTATGCCAAAAAACACTGGATAATTTTCATCGTGGTGTGGCGGATAACGGTACGGCTGTGAAGACAACCAAAGCACCGGTTGATTCACGAAAATTGAACGGGAACGGTGTCGGCATAGAAGATCGAAAATAATTTATCTCGCCCATCCCATATTCAAAAATTGATTAACTATCTTGGTGCGTTGCGTTTCATGTTGGCGCTGACAATTGTTTTATTGGTGGTCGCTGCACCGTTTTCCGGTGGCGAGACACAATACGGTGGATTAAAGTTGTTTACCGGTGTGATTGCGCCCGCGCTGGTGCCAATGTATTTGTTTATAATGCCGCTCG
>Ga0224508_10004812_pt1 | contig 10947 bp, 11 predicted proteins | sample SF_Jan12_sed_USG_4_FD_170157 | JGI IMG/M metagenome (GOLD analysis project Ga0224508, IMG submission 170157) | Sediment microbial communities from San Francisco Bay, California, United States - SF_Jan12_sed_USGS_21 | ecosystem: Environmental > Aquatic > Marine > Sediment | place: USA... | reverse complement strand
AAGATATTGTCATGATTTAGCAGTAGCATTCAATTCGTTTTATGAAAAATCAAAGGTTTTGGATTTGGGTGATGAAAATCTTGAAAATTCTCGTTTATGTTTAGTTAATTCTCTTAAGATTACTCTGAAAAAATCATTGAACCTTCTTGGAATTAAAACACCTGATAAAATGTAATGTCCTAGAAGGACGATCATGTTGTCCCTCTAGGTTAGTTGGCGTGCAAACCAATTACCTTTTTGAGAAATTATTTAAGCCATAAACCTTTGTTTTAATTAATGTCAGAGCAAACTGAAAAAATCAAGGAACTCCATGAAGACAATCTTTCAAGAGTATTTGAAGCCCAATACAACAAGGAAGAAAAATTATTGTTGGTGGCTGTCTAATGGAAAAACCAGTCCACACAAACGAAGAGTTCGAAATAGAAACAACAAAGGAAGACGAGCCAACACTGTTTCGTTCAGTATCCCAGCTATGGGCACACGGATTCAAAGCTAAAACTATAGAGAATAGCAGAATCCAAGTAACCGGTTATTTCCGCATGATAATTGATCCAATATCTGGCGAGACATGGAGCTTTGTAACTCCGAGGGATGAATGAAGATGTTTGAGCTAAAGAATCTCAAAATCGAAAAGACAAATACCGTTGATATTATGGCGGATTTATCTTTCAAAGTACAAAGAGACTGGAAAGATGACAACAACTACACAGAATATATTTTTCATGGTACGAACACAAAAGGATTATCAAGAAAAAACATCAATACCTTCTACAAGTTCTTCAAACCAGACAAGATGTACATCTACAAAGACGAATCAACATCACTGGCCGATAGGTTACTCATTGGATTTGTATACAGAAAGGACATCGTCTTGCCAGAGATTACCAAATTTCTACAACATGCAACACCCGTAGAACCTGAAATTGCGACAGAAAGTAATTGGGGGGAACCTGTAGAGGTCAATCAGTCAAAGTGGAATAAAGATGATCAGGAGGAAATGAAATGAAATACAATCTGATTTCTGAAATTACTACTAAAAGAAGGCTTGATAAAAGAAGGGGAACAGGTATGACATCCGAATTAGAAAGCAAGTCTATTTTTTAACAATATCTTTTTGTATCAAGGATAAGATAGTTTTTCATTGGTTTCTCTCAAAAGTCTACTGGTTATTGTTTTTGTCCCTATTGTAATCACCTTGGTTATTGTGAGCATTGTACCCAAATCTGAAAAATCAATAGAAGTACCAATTTTTGTTGAACCTGTAATTACTTTGCAAACATTTGAAGATTTGTTGAAAAATGAAAAAGTTGGAAAATTCAATCTTTTAAAAAGAGATTGGAATGGAACACTTGCGTTTAAAAATATTGTTCTTTCAGAAATTGATCTCAGTAAGATAAATTTGGAATCTGTAAACTTTATCAACTCTACTTTTACAGATGTTATTTTAACCAAGGCAAATATGGAGAACATGACATTTTCAGGCATTATTGATAATTCTAACTTAGTTAATGCTACACTTGTTCGTGCTGATATGAGAGGTACATACATGTCTGAAACAAATCTATCAAATGCTAAGCTTATGCTTGCTGATTTTACGGACGTTGACGTTAGAAATACAGACCTTTCTCATGCTGATTTTTGGAATGCTCGTCTTTCTGATTCCATATTTACTGATACTAACTTTACAGGAGTTAATTTTTGGTGGGCCAGTCTTGATGGCTCCAACTTTTCTCATTCAGATTTTACTAGCGCCAACCTTGGAGGCTCCTACCTAGTTAATGCCACCTTTACTGACGCCAACCTTTCTGATGCTAGTTTTCATTATGCATCTCTTCATAATGCTGATTTCACAGATGCTAATCTTTCTAATGCTAGGTTTAATACTGCAGATCTATATCGTACTCCTTTTGCTGGTGTAGGATTATCTGGCGTCATCTTTACAGGCGCCAACCTTACTGGAACTGATCTTAGAGGTACAGGAAATCTATCCGTCCCACTAGAAGAAGCAAAAGAAAGAGGGGCCATGGTTGATGACCCTGCAAACCCATATCCTTGCCCACATCCAGATTGGATAGTGTATGGTCCCTCAGGAGATTGTAGAATGATACCATCACGGTGACCCATGAAACACTATAACCTCTTTCAGTATACTAATGAGTAACAATTGAGAGAAGAAAACAACTTTTAGATATGTTAGAGGATATTATTGAAATCAAAAAACGTGGAGGAAAGAAAATGGAGATAGAAAATAGTTTTTGAATTAATTGGTAATTTGTTCATTTTATTTTTATTTTTTACGTATAAAATCAAAAGAGATCTCAAAAGAATCTTTATTAAAATAAGATTCCTCTAAAATGTTCCCTCCAATTATTATTAAGAATTGTTTGTTCATTTCAAATTGAAATTCAGACCAGACTTCCCCCATATTGTGGGTTATTTTCCAATTAGTATGTTAAATTTCTAAGTGATAAAAAAAGAAGGGGGGGGGGTTTGGTTTATGGTATTTGTGCTGTTTTGTTTTCAGATGTGTCTAGATGTCCCATGACTGAACCAAATGAATCTAATATTCTACCATCATTTACTAGAATAGAATTTTTGTTGTATGCAGATATTGCAAAGTGATTTTCACTTATTGCAACACAATCTGGATACAAGTAGACTCCATCATAGAGACAATCAGTGTATTGTCTATTCGCTCCGTGCATGTCACCATATCCTTTGATAGCATTTGACCAATTGAATGCAACAATTCCCAATTCACTTGCAGAATAGTATTGATCACCATTTTTGATCATTGCTAGGTTCCACAAGTTGTCAGAATAATCAAACCAATCGTTTTGATTGCTATCAATTATTGGTTTTGAAAGTATCTTGTACACATTCTCGTTTTGATCATACAACCACTCGGTACCATCAGATAGTTCTCCATCACCATTCAAATCTAGAAACATTGTCATTGTTCCATCATCAAGTGTCCTTGATAGTGTGACATTTTCTCCAGTGGCGTACAAATCAAATTCTGTCAGAAATGATTTGTGCTGTTCTGGCCAATTTCTTATGACATTTACTGATTTGTCAGTCATTGAGAATATCAATGGATCACCATCGTCAGGATTATCTGTACCAGCATTATTCCAATCTGGAATTGATGATGGTGTAAGGGGTTTTGGAAATGGTTTAATCGTGGAATGTATTGGTTGTGATGAAATCTCAAAATACACTTCTGCACTGTTTCTGCCGTCTCCTTCTGACCACTTCGTAGAAGATGACACATCACCAGTCCATTTCTGAGAACGAAGATCAAATGTTAGATCAATATTGTTTCCATGACGACTAGTATCCATTCCCTCATTTTTGGAATCTTTATCGTAATCCTTTAATACGATTTTGATTGGGATCTTGCCTGAAAATTTATTACTATTTATTGGTTCAACAAATTTCCAATTTGGTCTGATATCCTTACCTGAAATATTGTCCTTTTCATTAATCTTGTGCACTGTATCTCCAATCCTTACGTGGACATAGTAGTCTCCAGAACCATCGTTTTCACGCATTGGGTATTTTGAGTTCCATGTTTCTACCCAATCATTTTTGTTATCTGGACTGTCTTGTTCGTAGATTCTAGTGATCTTTACAGTTACAAGATCTGTAGGTGGTGCATAAGGACTTTTTGCTAATTCCTTAACAAAACTTGCTAGTGCTCCAGAAGATAGATCTATCTTATTACTTATTTTTTTGATTATTGATGGATCTATCTCAGTATTCGTATTTACTGATTGAGATATGGATGCTAGATCACTGGATGTCAATAGTTTTTTTACTGTTAACACTTCTTTTTTTAGCTCAGGATTTGAATCTAGTAATTTTTGCATGTTTTTCTTCTGAGATGATGATAACGAATATGCCATAGAACTTAAATTTTCGCATACATCATGCTCAGGATTTCTATTGCATACATCTTCAACATCGATTTTTGGATCTCCTGTTGTTCCAGCCAATACTATGAGAGCAACAACAATTACAGCAGCAGATGTTACGGCTGTTATAGCTGCTCCTATTTTTGCTATTGTCCATTTATTGTCCCAAAACCATTTACCACCATCCCAAAGATATCCTGGCCACTTCCATGGTTTTAGTACATCAGGGAAGGCTTCAGCAGAAGGAATCATAATATGAGCTGACAAAAGCATTGTTATTGCCATAAAGGCAACAAGAGATGTCTTGTTTTGAGTTAGTGAAGTTATTTTACGTCTTTTTGTTTTTGTTTCTAAAGTCATTACAAGTTATCTTGTTTAACATGATTATCTTCAAGGGATAGAATGATCTACTATTTCTTTATTAATCAGTTAAGAAAAGTTAGGAAAGTGTTTTAATTTTTAAAATATTTGATTGTTTATAATAATAAAAATATGAGCAATATTGACAGATATTAACCCGTGATTAAAGTTATAGTCATCTATGAGTAAAAACAACTCTGCCTTCACTAATATTGGAATATTTGATTCTGGGTTTGGATTTTTGGCCTCACTATGTGCAATAAAAGAACAGATATGCAAAAACCCACGTGATCCCTATAATGTGAATGAATTGATAATAAGAACAAGGCAGATAATGGGACTTTTAGAATCTAGTTGTGGTCCTGAATATGACTCAAAGAAGCAAACATTATACAATTTGACAAAACCTGATTTTCTTTTATTTAAAGAAAAAATAACTGATGGAAACATACCTGAATTTATACATAAAATCAAGGAAAAGTTAGACCCGTTTTTTTTAAAATGCCATCCGCCATCAAAAAGTAATGGATGTTGGGGAGTGGAAACAATACATAAAGCAAAGAAATCAAAAATACATCTAGTCGAATCATTTCTTAATCTCCAAAATAAAATTGCAAATGAGAGGTATATGATTCATGAATCAACTATAAAAAAAGATGATGATTTTCAAACTAGAATAATCATTACAAGTGCATTATTAGTTAGATTAGAAAAATTTAGTTTTGATAAATTCATAAATAAAAAACCCATAGGGATTAAAAATATTCTTAGTAAATACCAAGTTAAAATAATTCTACCACTAGTGGGCACAATCAGAAAACATCAAATCAGTGATCATGAACCAAATATTGCCGAGGATTATCATCAAAGGGTGTTGTATTTTATGACTTGTTATGAAAATACTGAAAATAAAAACTTGGACAAAATAGAAAAAGAATTAGATTATCTTATTCCATCCATGCTAGAAGAGCCAGAATTGCGTGAACTAATAGCAGAATCTGCAAGCAAATGTAAACCTGGCAGTAACCAGTATTACGTAAGCAAATTATTGGCGAGACCAAAGGGTTCAGATACAATTTGCATACTATACTTTGTGGCATTTAATAGAATGATACTGGACGCACATATCTTGCCAATACGTGATCTTTATTCATATGCCGCTCGTAAATTAAAATGGGATGTTTGGATGAATAGACGAAACATATGCAGTTTTCCACTTAAACAGAGGGATTTTGAATGACGCTGCAATCATTTTTAGATAAAATAGAAATGAATCCAAGAGGATTTGTGGTATTGACAAACCAAAGAATCCTTTTCTCTAATATTAGAGACCAAATTTGGGAAGAATCTATGAAAATGGATAATTTAGACCAATTTCTGAAGTCTATACCAGAAGGTAAAATTTCTTGGAAGAGTTATTCTATTGGAGAAAACTCTCTGTTATTATGTATCGGATGTCTGGAACACACAAATGATGAATGGAATGCATTAGAGAAAATATTATACAAAGCACAAATTGTTCCAAGTAAGGAGTTATTGTCTTCAATTATTTTTTTATCTAATAAAGAAACACCATTAGAAGGATTATCTGAAAAAGAGAAAACATATCAAAAAATCCGTCCAAAATATGATTATCAAACTAAACCGGATACTTACGCTGAATTTAAATCCACCATTCAACTTCCAAATCAACTAACAGAAAAATTGGACAAGTTCATACTTACAAAACTTGATTTGAAGAATTTCATATTTGCTGAAAATAACGATAAAATCAAATCATCAATTATTTCTTTATTGATAGATCAATTTTTAAATTCCACATATAATTATCAAGCCGAAGACAGCACAGGTAGAGATATACTAGACATTACTTTCATGAGTAATTTTCCTAAATGTAATCTATGTGATTCTTTTGTGTGTAAACATATTGATATTATCTTATCTGACAAACACATTCTTTCTGACCTCAAAAAAAATAATATCATACCAGTACGACTTGATTTTACTAAATTTCAAGAAGAAATTAAGGATATGACAGATAAAGAAACTAAAATAAAAAATAAATCCAAGATAAGAAAGAATTAAAACTTACTAGTTTTTTGTTTTCTAATTCTCCAACGTCGGAATGGTTGTCCTCTTCTGATGTATTGTATGAACAGAATTATAGACACAATAATAACAACAACTGCTAAAATAAACACCATTAGTTCAAACGTAGTTACAGTTTTTTGTTCAGCAGTGTATCGTACGTCAAGTTTGGGTATTTGATTAGTATTTTGATCCATATTTTCTAAAGACTGTATCCATACCAATCCAGGGTTTTTCTGGCAATCAATTCGTCCTTTATCCGTAGAACAACCTGATACAATAAGTGTGATTTCTGACAAGTTTTGGTTTCTAGCATTCATTATCATTTCTGTGATGTCAATAGGATTATCTTTTGGAATGTACGGCACATCTAGATCATATCTCACACCATTTTCCAGATAGTCTTGACATGGCCTTGTATCCCAGGTCAATTCTTCTTCAATCCAGTAATTTTCAAAGCACGGATAAATTGTTAAAGAGTGTTTGTTGTTTTCAAGCCACCATGTTTCATTAATTGATATGTCCAAATATACTGCATCGACGGTGGTTATTGTTTCCTCGTTTGATTGAGGAAATTCATCAAGGTCAAATTTAAGATAAGATAATACCTGCTTGACAATAGGAGTTTCATTCTGTAAGCTATTTGTCCAACCTATTGCCAGATTACTTTCACTTCCAAAATTTTTTTCGGGGAGATCCTGATCTACATAGGAGTCAGATGACACGTTAATTGAACTCGATAGTTCTGCATACGCAGAAATACTTACGGGGCTCACATAATCTATACAAAACAAACCCAATAAAACAAACAATAGAAAATCTAGATAAGTAGAATTCATATCATTTACAAATAATATAGTTTCTTTTAATTTTTAACAGTTGTAAAGACACATGGTGTTTCATGACAAACGTTGAGATAAAACTTGTTCCTGCTTCGCATAGAAGGGCATCAATTTTTGAATTTCCTCATATAGTTTAGGATTGTTATGCAAAAATCCTGTAAATGTATACTCATCCACAAGTAACTCGTGTTTATGTATAAATCTACGAATCTCATCTATTTGTTCATCTAAAATTTTTTTATTATAAACAAATTCTTCATGTTCCCATTGTTTGGATATTTGATTATTCAACACATCGATCTGATTTTGTAATGTACTCATTTTCCCTACTAATTCATCTACATCGTCATATGAATAATTATCACTCATTATTTGATTTCGTACAGTCCAAAGTTCTTTTTCTAGTTCCCATTGTTTGTCTCTATTTTCAAGTAGATTTTTATTTGCAAATTCTTTTAGTTCTTTATCTTTCTTATGTTCAAGTTCCTTTAATTCCCACAACTGTTTTTCTAATAACCATAAATAACCTAATTCATTTTCGTATGCCCAAAAATTTCCCGAATAAGCGTGATTTTGAATTACTTCATGCATGGAATGCAAACAGTTTTCACAGTCATCATCATGAATATCTTTCATCCATTCAGTAGTGTCAGAAATAATTTGATTTTGTTCAAGAACTATTTTATTTTGTTTTCCCCATATTTCCTTCAATGTGATTAATGAAGAGGGATCCTTGTATGTTGAATCATAAGTAATTTGTAGTTCATTACTAAGGAATCGTGCATATTCTTCGAGAATTTCCAATTCAGCATTAGAAAGATCTTGATATTTCATCATGAGGGATAATTCTTTTTCAGTTTTTATTGAATCGGACTTATTTGACTCTAGAGAATTTAATTGTACTATGACATATTGCTTTTCCACATCAATCGAATTTAGCTGAGCATAGAAATTTTCTTTCTCATCATAAAGATTGAGGGTGTTGGAAATGTTCAGATATTCCTGAAGATATGACAAATATCTTTTAGATTTTTCAGTATTTTTGATTGTCAGATATTGAGAATTTTCATCCAGTCGTCGTTCAGTCTCAAATTCATCTTCCACATCTAATAAATCAATATACATATCTTGAGCATTAAGAAAAGTCTTAATTTGCAATAATCGGTCATTGGCAATTACTCCTTGTATTTTGGTTGTGATTTGTTCCAATTCATGTTGGAGGTTTTTAATATTTGTCATTTTTTGTTTCTGCACATTATTTTCAATATTATGTAACCAAAAAATTATTGGTTTGTTAGAATCACTATAACTATAATTTACTTGTTTGTCGAGTTTTGCAGAGATATAGGAAAACGAGATGTCTGTGACCATAGATGTCCCCGTAATTCTCGGCATCAAAGGAGGAGGTAACATCCAATATTCATAATCAGTTATAGATGTCACCATGTTTAGGTCAGGAAATTTTTTCATTAAATTATCTGCTAAAGAGGATACAGAAGCTAAGGAACAGTATGTTAGTTCGTCATGTGTAAATTCTTGCTGATCATTTAATGGTTGAATTTTTCCGTCTATATTTTCAAAAACAATACTACTCATAACACTGTTCAATTGATCATCATAATGTTGAAATCCAAGAACATGACCAATCTCATGTGCAATTAATTTGTTTAATTCTCTATCATCCAATTGAATTTTTGTGTGTTTATTTTCTGGGATGTCTAATGTTAACATAACGTACGGGATACCAGTGTTGCATCCAACATATCCAAGTCGTCCATTTGAATTTTCTTGAGGGAACCAAAGAATTGCAAAATCTGCCTTATCTTGTTTTGTAGTTATATCAAATTTAATTATTGGGACAACAGTTTCCCAATATTTAAAAGCCCATTGTATACTATCGTCATACTTGGATTTAATCTCATCAGGTATATCATGTATAAATACTGTATAGGTCATACCATCAGTCTGCACAGATGAGGGTGACTTGTTATCAATTACAGAATACAGATTTACATTTGTACCTGATTTTTCTAAAAATTTGAAATCTTCAGCTAAAACTGAATACTCGCCATAGATTGTAGGATAGTAACTACCATTGATCAACATTGTAATTATAATATAAATAATAATCATTTTCTTCATACTGTTTTTTTAATAATGAATATTGATAAATATTGTTCAATGGTGGAAATAGTAATAGTATTTGTCTAAATAAAGTAATAAAAGGTGTATGAGAGATGATATTGAAAACACAAAACAGAAAATAAATTTGATAGTAAATTCAAGGAAAAATATAGAATTAAGTATTCGCCATAATGATCTATCTTTATGCAGACATTTCAAATGTATCTTTTAGGAATTATTTTTTTCGTTTTTGTAATACCCCTATCAGCAAATGATTCGTATGGTCTATGTCCAAACTGTGCTACAGAACCAAGTTGTCAAATAAAAAATAAAGACAGCATTATCACGTCCTATGAAAAATTAGAATTAGAATGCATAGTGCCAGTATATCAAAAAAATGCTGTTGCCACAATTAGTATTTATGATTCCAACGTAAAAAATCCCTATTTCGTTGAGAAGATTACTCCAGATCTTACAGGATTTTTTGATTTTGGATATACTGTATGTGATAAAAATAAAATGTCAGGAAAGCAGAACATTTCTGTCAATTATTTGGGAAGTGTTGGGAATTTTCCATTTAATTTTGTTCAACAATATGATAAATCAACTCCAAAAAATATTAAATGCGGTCTATCCATCAATAATAACATTCCAGATTGGCTAAGGAATAATGCAAGTTGGTGGAGTGAGAAACAAATAGATGATATTACTTTTTTACAAGGAATTCAATATCTGATTAATAAACAGATAATAAAAATTTCTGCAACTAATGAAAATTCTGGTTTCAGCTCAAATGATATACCAAATTGGTTAAGGAATAATGCAAATTCATGGGCTAAGGGGTTGATCACAGATAATGAATTTCTCAAGGGAATTCAATTTCTTATTGAAAAAGGAATAATTCAAGTTTAGATTAATTAACATCGAATCTATTTTGTCTCATCCCCCGATACCATTTATCCGTCTAAATTTTCTATAATTTCAGTGATTTTCATGGATCACATTGCATATCATATAGTTTAATTAGATTTTTGCATGGCAACAAACTCTTTAGATTAGAACCAATAGTCTGATTAAAAACATGATTTTATGCGTGGCAATTTTCTCAAAAAACATCTTGGCGTGCAAACCAATTACTATAATGTGAAATTTTATTCGTCAATAAACCTTCTTTTTAGGTGTATAGGTGCCAGATTACGCCAAATCATAATATTGAGGATTTAAATTTGAACGGGAACATAACGTGTATGGGGATATAGTTAAGGCAGTCAATAAAGGACCCACGTGGAAAAGGACAATTTTTGATTTAACAATAAACAAATATCTCAAATTAATTTCGTAAATGGTTCAATTCTCTAAAGATTTGAACTTAGTTGAAATTGATTTCTTTGAAAATATCCAAGATAAAAATCATTAATTCAAGTTTTTGTATTATGTAAATATTTGTATGTAGATGACGGTCATTTTAATTTGTGGACTTCCAGGAGTGGGAAAATCGGCAATCAGCAAAAAACTTGCGTCGCGTCTAAAAGCAGTGGTTTTATCAACTGATAAAATCAGAAAAGAGTTAATCAAAAACCCCACATATAACAGCAAAGAAAAAAAGCAAATCTATG
>Ga0224508_10004811_pt1 | contig 10948 bp, 7 predicted proteins | sample SF_Jan12_sed_USG_4_FD_170157 | JGI IMG/M metagenome (GOLD analysis project Ga0224508, IMG submission 170157) | Sediment microbial communities from San Francisco Bay, California, United States - SF_Jan12_sed_USGS_21 | ecosystem: Environmental > Aquatic > Marine > Sediment | place: USA: California... | reverse complement strand
TGCGTGACGACTCATGCATAGGGATTCGAATTACAAACTTCTGGTCATATTGCTCAAGAACTGTATTTGGTAAACCGCGTGTTTCTGGTCCAAATATAAACGTATCGCTATCTTGATAGCTTGGAATATCATAATTTGTGCGCCCTTTTGTTGAACATGCGAAAATCCGCTGTGGTTTAAGTGCATCCAGCATGGCTTGGTAATTTTGGTGCTCCGTTACAGCTGCAAATTCATGGTAATCCAATCCTGCTCTGCGCAGCTTTTTTTCATCAAGCTGAAACCCTAAGGGATGAATTAAATGCAGATCGCAGCCCATATTGGCGCATAACCGTATAATATTCCCCGTGTTCGGTGGAATTTCAGGCTCATATAGAACGACGTTAAACATTATTAATGACAGTGAATGATAAATTAAAAATAGAATTTTGCGGATTACACCTCAACTCACCGCTGGTTTTACTATCTGGCTGTGTAGGCTTTGGTGAAGAATATACCCGTATCGAAGGATTCTCCAATGCAGATGTAGGCGCAATCTGCTTAAAAGGGACAACTGGGAAACTACGCTTTGGAAATGCCCCACATCGTATTACCGAAACACCAGAAGGCATGCTAAACGCAATCGGTCTACAAAACCCTGGGGTTGATTATGTTGTTAATGACATTTTGCCTAAATTAGATTTTTCTGAAACACGCTTTATTGCAAACGTATCCGGTTCAACGATTGAAGAATATGTCGAGGTCACTCAAAAGTTTGATGACTCTCCGATAGATGCGATCGAAATTAATATCTCCTGTCCAAACGTTAAAGAAGGCGGTGTTGCGTTTGGAAATGATCCAGATATGTCAGCACGCTTGGTAGCAGCTTGCCGTGCAGCAACAGAAAAACTCATCATCACCAAGCTTTCACCGAATCAAACCGATATTAAGCACAACGCCAAACTTTGCATTGAAGCTGGTAGCGATGCTTTTGCAGTAATCAATACTGTAATGGGCATGGCAATTGATATACACAAAAAACAACCGATCATTCACAACAACCAAGGCGGCTTATCAGGCCCAGCAATCAAACCAATTGCCTTGTTAAAAGTGCATGAGGTATATCAAGTGTGCAAACCACACAACATCCCCATTATCGGGCAAGGTGGTGTTGTAAATACAACGGATGCAATCGAGTTTCTGCTTGCAGGCGCGACAACAGTTGGTTTAGGCACAGGATTATTCTACGATCCGCTATGCTGCAAAAAAATTAATGATGGAATTGTTGAATATTTAGAACAGAACAACCATCAACATATAAATGAAATCATAGGTGGCTTACAAATATATTCCGATTCATCTGGCTGAACTTAATATAGTATTAAGATTGAAACATTCCCAATTCCTGAATCTTCCTAGTCAAAGTATTTCTACCCCAACCCAAAAGCTTTGCGGCTTCTTGGCGTTTACCACTGGTTTTACGCATCGCTGCTTTAATCATAATCGCTTCGAACTCAGGTAATGCTCGATCTAGTATGGATTCATTACCTTTAGATAATTCACGATCAGCCCATTCACTTAACAATGCTTGCCAACTTGCAACATCTGCAACTGACATTTCATCCTTAAGCATTTCCGCCGGTAAATCTTGCATACGGATTTCATTACTAGACGCCATTACTGTTAACCATCGGCAAACATTTTCTAACTGACGAATATTTCCAGGCCAAGCTAAAGCGCTTAAGTACTCAATAACTTCACTAGAAACTTTTTTTGTTTCGGTTTCTAATTCTTTAGCAGAAGCGTTCATAAAGTGTTGTAGTAAAGCGGGTATATCTTCTTTACGTTCTCGAAGTGTCGGTAGAACAATGCGAATTACATTTAGGCGATGAAAAAGATCTTCACGGAAATCTCCATTACGTACTCGCGCCTCAAGATTTTGATGGGTGGCTGCGATGATGCGCACATCGGCTTTGATTGACTGATGTCCACCAACCCTATAAAAATTTCCATCTGACAACACGCGTAACAAACGAGTTTGTAAGTCAGCGGGCATATCACCAATTTCATCTAAAAATAAAGTTCCGCCATTGGCTTGTTCAAAGCGACCTTTACGCTGTGCTTGTGCACCTGTAAATGAGCCTTTTTCATGTCCGAATAATTCAGATTCTAATAGCTCACGGGGTATTGCAGCCATATTTAGTGCAATGAAAGGACCATCTGCACGAGGACTATTATCATGCAAGGCGCGTGAAACAAGCTCTTTACCCGTTCCAGATGCACCATTAATTAATACAGTTACATTAGAATTTGAAAGTCTGCCAATAGCACGAAATACTTCTTGCATAGCAGGTGATTCGCCAATGATATTAGGCAATTCTTCTGTAGCTTCTTCAGGCTTATCCGTTACAACTTCTTCATTCGCATCTAAGCATGCGCGCTTAGTAATCTCTACTGCATCTTCTACATCAAATGGTTTAGGTAAATACTCAAACGCCCCTTTTTGGTATGCACCAACTGCACTTTGCAAATCTGAGTGTGCCGTCATGATAATTATTGGTAATTCAGGATGATCTAGCTTTATGCGATCTAAGAATTCAAACCCGTCCATGCCTGGCATACGCACATCGGTAAGAATGGCAGTTGGAGTATCTGTTTCAAGTTCATGAATTGCAGTAACAGCAGATTCAAATGTCGTCACTGGAATCTGCGCTTTTTGAAATGCACGCTCTAACACCCAGCGTATAGCCTGATCGTCATCTATCACCCAAACTTTTGAAATACTCATAATTTTATTCTTTACTCTGCAGTTATTTTTATATGTTAAAACGATCTTCATTATTTAACGGAAGTAGTACACGAAACTGTGTATGTCCCGGCATAGAGTCAAACTCAATTAGCCCGTTATGCAAATTAATCAGATTTTGAGAAATAGGTAGCCCTAAACCAGTACCGTGTTCATTGCCAGACACCATCGGGAAAAAGATTTGTGGTTTTAACTCTGCACTCACACCTGGACCATTATCGGTAACACTGATCTCAACAACCAAGCGGTGCATAACATCACCTAAAGTGTATTGCCGTAATACACGCGTTTTAAACTGCACTTCTGGCTTTTCATTACTCACATCACTAATCGAGGCACGCACCGCGTTACGAACAATATTTAAAATTGCTTGTACCAACAAATCACGATCGGCATGAATTTCTGGAATGCTTGGATCATAATCCACCTTAAACTCAACTCCACTAGGTGTTTCGGCAAGAGCTAAATGCCGTATATGCTCCAATACATTGTGAACGTTGAGTGATTGTTTAACGGGTGTAACGTTAGGTCCAAACATACGATCAACTAGTTTTCTTAAACGATCCGCTTCATTAATAATGACGTCGGTATATTCACGCAGAGAAGCCTCGACAAGTTCTCCAGCTAGTAACTGTGCTGCACCACGCACACCGCCTAGAGGGTTTTTTATTTCGTGAGCTAAACCACGCAGCATATTTTGCGTAGCTTGCGTTTCAGATAACAAATGTTCTTCACGGCTAATTCTAACCATGTGATCGATTTTAGATATTTCAAGCAGACATAAAGTTTCTTCATCTTTAGTAAGTATTGGAATAGTAGAACAATCGATGATTAATTCACCTCCTCCTAAACGTTTCATACATACTTCACGTTGGGTTATGGGGTGACCCTTTCGAATTGAATCTTGTATGTGGTTTATTAATTCATCATCTGTATCTTGAATAAAATCAGTTAAAGGTCGACCCAAAGCATGCCGCACACCAGTACTGACTATCTCTTCAGCAGCAGGATTCAAATATTTAATGCAGAGATCTTCATCAACCAAAAACACCGCTAATGCTAAGTTGTCTAAAATTTTCTTATGCTGATTTATATCTACCAGAGATTCCATAAATGCTGGGATTTCACCAAAAATGTTAGTAGGTGTTTTTGTCATAACTTGTCCTTAGCCACTTGATTGCAATAATCGATCCAACAGATCTGCGAGCTATTGGCACGTCTAATCAAAGACTTAGAGCGATTACGTAGCTGGAATTGCACTAGTATAGTGCATATTGATAATCAATCTAGTGCAAGATGCACTAATTTAGGGCTAAAGCGTGATATTTACTGATTAGGTTGAGACTGTATCAACCACTACACTTAATTTGAAGTAGGTGGTGGTGGTGGTGGTCTCGTTGGTAATTTAGTGTTACTAGGAAAATTGAAGGAACCGTTACCCGTACCTGCATCGCCACCATTGCCATCACTTGGTGCGATATCAGAATTTAGTAATGCAGAATAACGCTGCAAGGTTACCTTCACAGGCGTGGCACTAATCTTTGTACTGCCACTAGTATCGACTATTTTTACAGAAATACTATGTGTACCTCGATCAACGTTTTTTAAGGCGGTAATAGTACTGGTTCCGCTGTATACCTCAGCGCCATCTAAAGTAACTACATATTTATGGCCTTTTCGTGACTGTAGTGCCGGAGCCACACGAAAATTAATAGTCAGGTTGCCTTGGTTATCCCGAATAGTGGCCTCATTGCTAGGTGATGTAATCACAAGTTCGGTATAAGGATTTTTATCCTCTTCTTTTTTAGTACTACGATTGCTGCTGGAACTCGCTAGAGGCTTAGTTGGAATCAAAGTAGGCAATGTATCGACTTCTACTTCTTCGGCATTTGCACATCCACCTGGTGAATCTGTATATACAGTATTTCCTTTAGCGTCTTTACAGGTATAAATCTCCGCTTGCGCATTACCTGCGCAAAGGAGAATGCAGATGACACTAAAAATGGCAAGACTTATACGCATCCGATCGTTTCCTTACTAGCTCTAAAAGAATAATACTCGCAGATGCTTATAAGACCCAGGAAAAGCGTCTCAAGTTGCAAAAAAAACGCCCAAGTCCAATTTTAGAGCCGGGGCGTTATTAGCTAAAGTGCTAAATCAGTAGTTTAACAGCTGTAATACATATCAAACTCTACAGGATGAGTAGACATACGTAATTCTGTTACTTCTTCCATCTTTAGTTCTATGTAGCCATTGATGCAGTCATCTGAGAATACGCCACCGGCTTTAAGAAAGTCACGATCATTGTCTAACGCTTCTAAAGCTTGATCGAGTGAAGAACAAACGGTTGGGATTTTCTTTTCTTCTTCAGGAGGCAAGTCGTATAAATCTTTATCGTTTGCAGGGCCTGGATCAATCTGGTTTTGAATTCCATCTAAACCAGCCATCATCATTGCTGCAAAAGTAAGATAAGGATTACCTGTTGGATCACCAAAGCGAACTTCAATTCTGCGTGCCTTTGGGTTAGATTCGTAAGGAATACGAATCGATGCAGAACGATTACGCGCAGAGTATGCCAACATAACCGGAGCCTCAAATCCTGGTACTAATCGTTTGTAGCTATTTGTGCTTGCATTAGAGAATGCATTAATCGCGCGCGCATGCTTAATGATACCGCCAATGTAATACAACGCAGTTTGTGAAAGATTACCGTAAAGATCGCCTTGAAATAAATTATTGCCTTCTTTAACTAATGACATGTGTACATGCATACCGCTACCGTTATCACCAACGATGGGTTTAGGCATAAATGTCGCTGTCTTACCGTAGTTATGCGCAACGTTATGAACTACATATTTTAGAATCTGGTTCCAGTCTGCGCGCTCTGTAAGAGTGCTGTATCGCGTACCAATTTCGCATTGGCCTGCAGTGCCTACTTCATGATGATGAACCTCTACAGGAACTCCCATTTCTACAAGCACTTGGCACATTGCTGAACGAAGATCTTGTAATGAATCGACAGGAGGAACTGGGAAGTAACCACCCTTAACACCCGGACGATGGCCAATGTTGCCATCTTCAAAATGCTTACCTGAGTTCCAAGCCGATTCGTCAGAGTCAACTCTATAAAATGAACCTGACATCTCAATGCCCCATTTAACATCGTCAAATACAAAAAATTCTGGCTCTGGTCCAAAGTTAACTGCGTCCGCTATACCGGTTGAATTTAGATATGCTTCTGCTCGTCTGGCTACAGAACGTGGGTCACGGCCGTAACCTTCCATGGTTGAAGGCTCAAGAATATCGCAACGTAAAATCATAGTGGAATCACTAAAGAATGGATCAACTACGGCTGTGCTTGGGTCTGGCATTAAAATCATGTCTGATTCATTAATTCCTTTCCAACCCGCAATCGATGAACCGTCAAACATTTTGCCTGACTCAAAAATACTTTCTTCTACAGTTGAGGCTGGCACAGAAACGTGCTGTTCCTTACCCTTTGTATCCGTAAACCGGAAATCAACGAATTGAATATCTTCGTCATTTATTTTTTTGATCACATCACTCGCGGACATTTAGTTTCTCCTTAGCTTCGACTCTTTATGTGTCTTAATTGGTATTTATAATAGCGGTGTTAGGTTGTTTTTCTTATGCTTGTGACTAATTGCTAGCCACATTCATGTAGTTACTTAATTTATTATTTTTTTATTATTCTTAGCACAATGCGTGCCATTACAATTTAGAACGCACTCTAATAAAGCTAATGCAGCATTATACGCAGCTTTTTGCCAAGATGTGAGAAGGCAAATACTAATATAAGCACTATCTTGGTGCTAGCCAGCACCAAGATAGTGCTTGATGTAATTTAAAAAACTATTTGGTAAGAAAACGAGTATACGTACATTTGCCTTACGAACTCGTGACGAGGAAAAATTTCAATACAAGAATATTGAAGACCAGGGTCTATTGCCACCCATTCATTTAATAAAAATACCACTATAAAATGTAATGGTTTTATCCCTGCATATGGCCCACTGAAACGACTATTTATTTACCGAGATTTGTCACCATAGGTCAAATAATGCAGACAATTTTCGTCCAATTGATAACTCGATCACATCGCTAACTATTACTTAATAACAAGTAAACAACAGCCCATCAATAGGTTACTGATTCAGCTTAAAGTAAGCATGATTTTGGCATAGGCCTTGCTCTATAGATTACAACAAACTTTTTTAGTGCTCAGGATGAGCATTTTAAGCATGACACGGAGGTCATTATGGGCGTATCAACTGATGTATTAACAATTGTGTATATCGTATGGATCGCCGCAAGTATGGCAGCGTTAGCTTGGGCTTATCGACACACGGTTAAGGAAAAACTTTGTGGCGACAGCAAGCGCGCTTAAATACAGAAAGGATTCATTTTAAAGCAAGGATGCTTTATCAACACATACGGAAATGTGTGCAATGAAATGTAGAGTGGTGAAATGCGAGAAGCATTCACAGCAGGGAACACCTCGGACAAGGATTGTCGCCTCTACAATTTAAAAGGAAATGACATGTTGTAACTAAGGATAGTTACACCTTGCAAGGATGCAACCTAGATAGCTCATCATCAGGGAAGTGTATCTAAACCGTCTTAGGGAAGAGGGCTGCGAGACAAGGACGTCGTTCTGCAGCACTATTATTAAAGGCAAGCACTTAGCTTGCCTTTTTTATTGCCCGCAATTACCCAGAAATATAGCCATTAACAAGCACCAGTGCTGGTAGGCATAGCAGGGCATCGCTATACTCTCGTGCGTGCAACGCGTTAACTATGCCTGATTCCCAAACTATAAATAAGCTTATAAGCTTTCAGGAGCTCATCCAAAGACTTCAGCAGTTTTGGACTGCACAAGGCTGTGTGGTTGAACAACCTTATGACTTGGAAATGGGAGCCGCCACCTTTCATCCAAGTACTTTTTTGCGTGCCATAGGGCCTGAGTCTTGGCGATCCTGTTACCCACAACCTTGCCGTAGACCTACTGATGGCCGTTATGGTGATAACCCCAATCGCTTGCAGCGTTATTTTCAATTTCAAGTTGTACTCAAGCCTTCACCTGAAAATTTTCAAGACTTATATATAGAATCACTGACCTCGCTTGATATTGACCCCTTAGTTCATGACATTCGATTTGTTGAAGACAATTGGGAGTCACCCACATTAGGCGCATGGGGTTTAGGCTGGGAAGTGTGGCTAGATGGTATGGAAATTTCTCAGTTTACTTATTTCCAACAAATTGGTGGCCTAGACTGCAAACCAGTTACAGGGGAAATTACCTATGGCTTAGAACGCATCGCCATGTACTTGCAAAATGTCGACAGTGTGTATGATTTGGTTTGGTCTCAACATAAAGACAATACTATTCTCTACCGAGATATTTATCATCAAAACGAAGTAGAGCAATCCGCCTACAACTTTGAACATGCGAATACAGATGCTTTGTTTAAATCTTTTGATGCCAGCGAAAAAGAATGCCAACACTTAATCGAACAAGAAATTCCTGTTGCTGCATACGATCATGTGCTCAAGTGCTCACATGAATTTAATTTATTAGATGCGCGTCAAGTTATCTCAGTTACTGAACGTCAGCAATATATTTTACGCATTCGCAAACTTGCTCAAAGTGTTGCCAATAACTATTTAGAAAGCCGCGAAAAACTGGGCTTTCCGCTGGAAAAAAAATAGCCCGCTGTGAACTAAAAATGGACAATAAGAAAGATTTATTAATTGAAATTGGTACCGAAGATATACCAGCAAGATTGCTGCTGAGTATGTCTAATGAGTTTGGCGAATTAATTTGCAAACAACTGAATGCTGCTGAACTGTCTTATTCCAATCATGAAATTTATTGCACTCCACGTCGTCTAGCCATCGTAGTAAGTGATTTAGACATAAAACAAAAAAACCAAGTCATTGAACGTAAAGGACCCAAAGCATTAGCGGCCTTTGATAAAGAAGGCAATCCAACTCAAGCGGCAGAGGGCTTTGCTCGTTCATGCGGAATTGATGCGAAACAACTCGAGGTGGATGATGATCCAGACAATCCTAGACTTACGTTTAGCGAAGAGCGTATTGGCCAAAGCACCAATGAGTTATTACCAAATATAATCGAAGAAACAGTAAAGAAGATAAGTGTTCCCAAACGTATGCGCTGGAACCAATCTGGCGCAGAGTTTATTCGACCCATTCGTTGGCTATTAGTACTACTGGGCTCAGAAACTGTTGCAAGCACTTTGTTTGGCATCAAAGCGAGTAACGTGACACAAGGACATCGATTTCATGCTGCAAAAGAGATTGTTGTTAAACATCCATCAGCTTATAAAGAACTGCTAAATATAAAAGGCCATGTTTTAGCAGATTTCAAAGAGCGTCAAGATAATATTTTACAGCAAGTTAAAACTCTAGCTAGCCAGGTAAATGGCACACCTTCCTACACACAAGAATTATTAGACGAGATCACGGGTTTAGTGGAATGGCCATGTGCATTGCTAGGAGAGTTTGATGCACAGTTTTTAGAAGTGCATAAAGAGCTCCTCATCAGCACCATGCAAGACAATCAAAAATATATTCCATTGTTGAATAAAGATGGTGAGCTACTGTCACAATTTATTATTGTCAGCAATATTAATAGCAAAGACCCCGCCACTGTTAAACATGGTAATGAAAGAGTTATCGTGCCACGCTTTGAGGATGCAATGTTTTTCTGGCAACGCGATAAGAATGTTAAATTAGAATATAATTTAGAAAAGTTGGGAAGCGTCGTTTACGAAAAACAATTAGGTACACTTAAAGACAAAACTGAACGAAATATAAAACTCGTAGCTTATTTAGCTAATTATACAAATGCTGATAAAAACAATTGTGAGCACGCAGCAAAATTAAGTAAATGTGACCTTGTGAGTGAGACCGTTAGTGAATTTCCAAAACTTCAAGGCATCATAGGCCGAAACATAGCTTTCCTTAACAATGAAAACGAAGAGATCTGTACAGCGATTGAAGAGCAATATTTACCTAAACAATCTGGTGGTAAATTACCTACAACACCCGTAGGCATAACACTCGCCTTAGCAGACCGATTAGACACGCTGGTGGGGATTTTTGCAATAGGAAAAAAACCAACTGGACTTAAAGACCCTTATGGTTTACGTCGTGCAGCTCTTGCTGTTTTACGCATTATCATTGAAACACCATTGAATATTGATCTCAGCAAATGCTTAGAAAAAGCTGCGACTTTTTTCCCTGATAAATTGAATGCTGATAAGGCCGTAGGTGATGTACAGGAATATATTAATGAACGCTACCGTGCCTATTTTTCGGATCGAGATATTCCAGTTGATGTGATCGATTCTGTATTAGCAAACCATCCCACACATCCAAGCGATGTGGCTGCAAAAATTGATGCGCTAATGAGCTTCCGCAAGCTACCAAATGCAGAAAGTCTTGCAGCAGCAAATAAGCGAATTCGCAATATTTTGAAAAAAATTGATCGCGATAATATTGGTGAAGTAGACATAAGCTTATTTAAAGAAAATGCTGAGAGTACCTTGCATAGCGCATTAGAAAGTTTATCCGATGATGTAGAAAGCTTATTCAAAGACAACCAATATGAACAAGCTTTGAGTAAATTGGCCGATTTGCGACAACCGGTAGATAATTTTTTTGATGGCGTAATGGTTATGGATAAAGATGAAAAATTAAAAGCCAATCGAATTGCTTTGCTATCAAGGATAGATTCATTATTTATGCATGTTGCTGATTTTTCTAGACTGCAATCATAATTAATCTTGGAGTTAACCTCTCATGAGTGAATTAAAAGCTGTTGTTCTAGATCGTGATGGCGTTATTAACGAGGATTCGGATGGGTTTATAAAATCACCCGAAGAATGGATTGCAATTGAAGGCAGTTTACAAGCTATCGCAAAACTCAATTACGCCAAAGTAAAAGTTTTTATTGCTTCTAATCAATCTGGAATCGCACGGGAATTATTTGACTATGACATGTTAAATAAGATTCATCAAAAAATGCTCGCCGAACTAGCCCAACACGGCGGACATCTTGATGGGATTTTTTTCTGCCCAGATCTTGAAGGCGAGTGTCGCAAACCTAAAACTGGCATGTTG